>Ga0137369_10002028_pt1 | contig 20578 bp, 18 predicted proteins | sample SagtaG_12_FD_104918 | JGI IMG/M metagenome (GOLD analysis project Ga0137369, IMG submission 104918) | Vadose zone soil microbial communities from Sagehorn Ranch, Mendocino, California, USA - Sage1_L_113_16 metaG | ecosystem: Environmental > Terrestrial > Soil > Vadose zone | place: USA... | reverse complement strand
GTCGTCCGGAGGCCGGGCCGGCCTTCGGTATGATCGACGCCGTCTGCCCCTGTAGCTCAACGGATAGAGCAGCTGTCTTCTAAACAGCAGGCTGCAGGTTCGAGTCCTGCCAGGGGCGCCACATAACCCCAGCTCAGCGACCATCTAGTCCTTGTCTTGCTTGCTCGGCTGGCAGTCCCTTGTCATTCTTCTCCGGAAGGACTGACCGTGACGGCGCGGAGGCAGGGTGATCAGGAAGCGCGGCAGCGGCCTGCAGGTGCAGGTCTACGCCGGCCGCGACCCGCTCACCGGCCGCAAGCGGTGGGTCAGCCGTCAGGTTCCCGGGCAGACCAAGGCGTCGCATCGCCAGGCCAAGAAGGTCGAAGCGGAACTCCTTGAGCAGGTCGACCGCGGCGAACACCGCGGCAGCCGCACACGGACCGTCGGCGAGCTGGTCGAGCGCTGGTTCACCTGGCGTCAGCAGGTCCGGCCGATCTCGCCGGTCACGGTCGCCAACTACCGGGGCGCGATCGACCGCTACATCTTGCCTGCCCTTGGCAGGGCGAAGGTGCGCGAGGTCGACGCGGCCACCCTGGATGCCTTGTACGCGCAGGTGCGCGCCCATGGCGGCAAGTGCCGGCTGTGCTGGCAGCGCATTCGCAGGCGTGAGCCGCCCCTGCGGGCCGGCGAGCGCTACCGGCCCCAGCCCGATGCTGATGAGCAGGTGCACGAGCCGGACTGCACTCGCGGTTGGCCGCTGTCGGCGTCGGCCGTCCGCGAGGTCCACACCGTGCTGTCAGGTGCATTCAAGCAGGCGGTGGCGTGGGGCTGGGCCGGGCACAACCCAGCCAAACTCGCGACGGCGCCGGCTGCCGGCAAGCGCGGGGTGTCGCCGCCCGACCCCGAAGGCGTGGCCCGGCTGCTCACGGCGGCGCAGGAGCAAGACGCGGAGCTGGGCCTGTTTCTACGTCTGGCAGTAGTGCTCGGCGCCCGCCGAGGCGAGCTGATCGGCCTGAAATGGCGCGACGTCGACTTGGACGCCGGCGCGGTACTGATCGCCAGCGGCGTGGTCCGGGTGGCCGGCCTGCCGCTGCTCGACAAGGACACCAAGACCCACGCCAAACGGCGCGTCGCCGTCGGCGCCGACACCGTCGAGCTGCTGAAGGCGCACCGCGTGCGGCAGGCCGAGACGGCGCTGGCCTGCGGGGCGACGCTGCCGGCGGATGCCTATCTGTTCTCCCGAACTGCCGACGCCAGCAAGCCCATCAGCCCGGAATGGATCACGCACCGCTTCGGCGAGCTGGCGGCCCGCCTCGGCGTGCGCGCCCGCCTGCACGACCTGCGCCACTTCATGGTCACCCAGCTCGTGGCTGGCGGGGTCGACTGGCGCACCGTCTCCGGCCGCGTCGGGCACGCGGACGGCCACATGACCCTCGGCACCTACGCGCACTTCCAGCAGGCCCAGGACCGCCGTGCAGCCGAGTTCATGGATGAACTATTAGTGGCGGCTGTTACGGACTCCCGGTAGAGGGGCTTGCGGGAGGAGCAGGACCGTATGGCTGAACCACCGATCGGCGCCAAGCTCAGGACGGCTCTGGAGGAGAAGGGCTGGTCGTACACGAGGCTCATCGCCGAGATGCGGAAGGTGGCAGGTCGACAAGGGAAGACGCTGCCTGCGACCGCGAGCCTGATCGCGATGCTCAGCCGGTGGCTGAACGCCCACGAGCGGCCCGGCCTGTTCTACCGCGAGATCCTCAGCGGTGCGCTCGGGCTCGACCAGGCTGAGCTGGAATCCGGCAACGGCCAAGAGCTTGCGGTCACGATGCCGGGCGCCGGCTCCGAGGATCGCCTGCTTGGCGTCGAGTATCGAGGCCGCGTCGACAGCGGCCTGCTGGACGACTTGGACGCCCTTACCGATCTCTACCGGCGGATGGACCGCCGGCTTGGAGCGGCCAGCCTGTTCGAGGATCTCACCCGTCACCTCGAAAGAGTGAGGGCCTTTCGGCATGCGTCCATGACAGGCGCCGACCGCCAGCGCCTCGCCTCGATCGCCGGCGACATCGCGACGCTGATGGGCTGGCAGTCCCTTGATACCGGACGAACCGCCAGAGCCTGGAAGTACTTCCGCCGCGCTGCTGATGCCGCCAGGGAGGCGGAGAACCTGGCGCTACAGGCGTTCGCCATCGCCGAGGCGGCCTACATCCCGTTGCTCGGCGGTAACCACCGTGCAGCCCTCCCCCTGTTGCGGGAGGCCCGGGACCTTGCAGTACCCGCCGGCTCGCCGGCCTTTCGGGCCTGGCTGTGTGGCGCGGAGGCGGAGGCCCATGCCGTCGCGGGTGACGCCGACGCCTGCCTCTGTGCTCTGGATTGCGCCGAGGCCATGCTCGATGAGGCGCAGCCTGACGAGACTCCGCGCTGGGTCGCCCACTTCGACCGCTCGCATTTGGTCAGGTGGCGGGGCCAGTGTCTGGTGTTGCTTGCACGGCCGGCCGCCGCTCAGCCGGTCCTGCAGGAGGCGGTGAGGTCCGTTGACCTGTCGTTCGTGCGCGCTCGTGCCGGCATGCTGGTCGATCTCGCTACCTCGTTCCTGCAGCAGGGGGAGATAGAAGAGGGCTGTCGGGTGGCCACCCAAGCGCTCACGCTCGCCCGGAACACGCGGTCAGCGCGATGTGAGCAGCGAATAGTCGTGTTCCGTAGTCAGGTGCAGCTCGCGGCCGACACCCCGGCCGTCCGGCAGCTCGACGAACAACTGCGCCTTGCATGACCGCCGTGCGAGACCGGCTACTGCCAGGGCGGGAAGGCGAGGATGTGCAGCAGCGCGATCAACGTGGGACCGTCCGCCAGCTCGCCCTTGTCGATGAGCGAGCGGACCTCGGCCAGCGGCACCCACTCGATTCGGTCGGCCTCGGTGGTGTCCGACGGTGGACCCTGGTAGGTAGCGCCGTTGGCCCAGAAGAGGTGATGGCGGGAGTCGGTTATCCCATTGGTTGGCTCGTAGAAGACCAGCGGAGTTAGCGGCCCGGGCCGCCAGCCGGTTTCCTCCTCAACCTCGCGGGCGGCGGTTTGTGCTGATGTTTCGCCAGGGTCCACGATCCCGGTGGGGATCTCCCAACCCCAGGTGCCGGTGATGAAGCGATGGCGCCATAGCATGAGGACCCGTTGCTGATCGTCAATGACCGCAGCGGCGGCGACAGGTTGCATGCGGACGACGTGGTGCTCAAAGCGCTGGCCGTCCGGTAGTTCCACGTCCACGAGCCAGAGGTTCACCCACTTGCTGGTGTAGATCGGCCGCTCACCGTGGACCTTCCATTGCATCGTGCGCGCTCCTCTGCCCATGGATGGGCCTCCAGTCTGCCCGACCAGAGCGGTTCACGACAGGACCCAGCCTGTCCGCGCGCACCACGGGTTGCCCAGTTCCCTGCTTGCTCACTTAACCCTCGTGGGTCAACTGCCGTTAAGGCTCGTCAACTTCCCGCCGTGCTGCCCGGACGGCACCCTACAGAGCGTGATCTGAGGCAACCGGACAGGGCGTGCCAGCGCCCTCCGGGGCCAGGCAGCAACGGAAGGAGCCCCCACATGGCTGGACAAGGGACACCGCGGCGCCGCCGCGCCAGAGCGGCCACGCACCCTGATGACGACGGCCGCCTGGCGTACTCCCTCGCCGAGGCAGCACAGCGACTCGGCATCTCTCGATGGCTGGCCTACGAGGCAGCCCATCGTGGCGAGCTGCCGGTCTGCCGCATCGGCCGGCGGATGCTCGTGCCTCGGGCGGCGCTGCTGCGCCTGCTGAACGAGCAGCCCTAGCCCACTCCATCAGGCAGGCGGGTCCTCGTGACCCGCTTCAAACCCTTCGCGTGAGCGGCCCCGGCGGCGTGCCAGCGCCCCGGGGCCAGGCACCAAAGGATGGAGCCCCCTTGATGCGCGACGAGCGTACCAACTCTGCTCGCCCTGCCCAGGCCCGCACGCACAAGCGTTGTCCAGCCTGCGGCGACAGCAAGCCCCTCTCCGAGTTCTACCGGACGTCAAGCGGTCGCCCGTCCGGCTACTGCAAGCCGTGCCAGCGGGTGATCTCCCGCCGCGCCCGCAGGCGCCGCACCGCCGCCGTGCGGGCGCCGCACCGCCGCCCAGCCCGAGGCGTGGCAGGCCGCGCTGGCGGCTAGCCGCGATGACGACCCGCGGGTCGGGGGTGGTGCGGCATGACCATCACCGCGCACCGCCCGGCCCGGCCGGTGAGCAGCCTGGTGGCTGACGACCCGGTGGAGCTGGCCGCCGACCTGCCCCGCCTGCCCTACGGCGCCACCCTCGACCCCGAGGTCCTGCGCGACGCGGCGTGCGGACCGGACGACCTGGAGCTGTTCTACCCCGAGCCCGGCGACCTTGAGGCCGAGCAGGCCGCCAAGCAGGTGTGCGCCGCCTGCCCGGTCCAGCAGCCGTGCCTGGAGATGGCCCTGGCCACCGGCGACCAGCACGCCATCCTCGGCGGCACCACCCCCACCGAGCGGGGCCGGCTGCGCCGCCACCGCCAGGTCACCCACGCCCGCCAGCAGGCCGCCCAGCGCGCCACCACCGCCACCGGCATCGACCCCGCCGAGGTCAAGGCGCCGGCGGGGCGGAGCATGGCCGCCCACCTGCGGGGCGATGCCAGCGCCACGGTGCGGGCCTGGGAGCTGTGCAAGACCGCCGGGACCGCCCATGTGGCCCGGCTGATCGGCGTGCACGTCACCGACCTACACGCGGCCCTGGAGCATTGGGGCTTGGAGGTCCCCAAGCTGCGCCAGCCCGCGGAGCTCGTCCACGACCCGGCGGCGGCCAGGGAGGCGTTTGGGCTGGTGGAGCGGGTCGGCTGGGTCAAGGCCGCCCGCGAGGTCGGGGTCGCGCGGCGGACCCTGCGGGCGGCGTTCCAGCAGTGGGGGATGGGCGAGCCGGTCCACCGTGGCCCGCGGGCCCGCTCGCGGCTGGTGGTGGAGCGGGCGGCGGCCGAGGAGGCGCTGGAGCTGGCGGTCCAGATGGGCGTCAACCGGGCGGCCGAGCGGTTTGGGGTTAACCGGGCGACCTTGTACAACGCCTGGCGGCAGTGGGGGTTGGGGCGGCCGACCGACCGGGAGGACGGCGCCCGGCTGGCGCGGGAGCGGTCGCGGGCTGCCTACCCGCGGCCGGGGGCGGAGCATCCGTGGCGGCGGGACCGCTCGATCTGGCAGCCCAAGCAGGCGGCCCGGCCTGCTGAGCGAGCGATGGCAGGTGGGGAGCGGTGACCGCCAGTCGATGAGCGGACGGAGCCGCTCACATGATCGACGTGGGCGGCCCGGGGTGATCGCTCCGGGCCGCTGAGCGTGTCCAGAGGCGGACGCATGCGGACGGCCGAGCGGACACTGGCGCGGACAGCCGGACCCGAGCGCTGCTGTCCGGCGCAGTGTCCGCACCAGCCGCCAGGACGCGTGGCCGCCTCCCCCTCAGCATGGGCCCACAGCCGGGGCTGGAGCCGCGCCAGGCGGATAGCGGACAGCCAGACAAGCGGGCAAACAAGGTCAACGCGCTTCTGGCCGGCCACCGGTAACCGTGGAGGCGTCGTCCCGCTTAAGGAGTTGTAGGCCGAGCTTCGAAACGAGCCTCCACCATCTTCGCGAGTACCGCAGCGATGACGCCAAACATACCAAGCACGAGGGATGTTGCGAGCGTTCCGGGACTCTCCCCAATGCTCCCGGTCAAGACGTATTCGCCTAGCAAGGGGAAGGCTGCGCCAATTAGAGCACTCGCCAGTGTCGCTATAACCTTCCTCGAATTCTGCATCGCGACAGAAGCCAGATAGTGTCCGAGGAGCAGAGCGAGAGGTGCAATCACTATTACCAGTAAGAGCCGCTGATACGCATCAGCCAGCGCGACGCCGTTGCCCCGAAAGATAAGAGCGGCAGTGAGGGATATGCCGGCGAGTATGGCGAGCATAAGGATACGTGCTCCACAGTCGACGGCGAGCGCGCGGGTGGAAAGCGCGACTAATTCGTGGAAGTATCGAGGGCCTAGACGTACATCGACTGGCCTTACCACCTTACCCTGTAACTGGTCCGCTTCCGAAAGTAAAGCCTCGTCGTCAACGCCGAATTCAATGAGTTGCTCTCGCCCGGGCAAACCGATCGGGATCTCGCGGGCACGATACGCCCGATTTATGAGTACCCACCCTGATGTGATGAGGCTAAAGAGAACGGTCACCTCCACGATCGGCAACACTGACCCTGAGCCAGTCGCCCCGCGATAGCCTAGCCACACAATCACCAGCATGAATATGTCAAGCGCTGCAGTAGCCGCCAATGAGGAAATCAGCCAAAGTGGAATAGTCAGCAGCGCGTAGGGATGACTGCGACGGAGTTCATCGTACGTCACTCTGTCGACAAGGTGGTTCTGTACACGCTGCCATGTCGCGTCCCACTCATGTACCCGTTCGGCTTCGGCGACGCCAGCCTCCTTGCGGGCTTCCATGAAACAATGGCGGAGCATGAGCGGCGTCACCGCGACATCCAGTTTCGCAAGGCGGGTCATGACCTTTTCATCTTCATTGCTGAATGTTAGGTGTACGTCCTCTGCGGCGCGGAACGTCGCACGTAGAACCTGCTTTCCGGGCCCATCTGCGTCACCGAACGCCGGTGGACCGATAGTCTGGCGGAGAATCCAACCGCGAAGGCGCTGAATAGCAATCCCGTAACCGTAGTTAATAGCAATAAGGATCGCGACAATAAGGACATCGAACCACCAGCCGGATACCGCGCCACGCGCCGGACTAGTGATTATCCAGATCAGCAACAGCGAGAGAGCGAAGCCTAGTATAGCGCGGCGTTTTAAGTATCCGCGAAGAAATCTCTCAACGCTCATTGTCAATCGCGCTGACATTGGAACTTCGTTGAGTATGCCGAGGTTTGGCTCTTGAGTTCGCGGGATGACACTTGATGATCCCGGACCGGACTCTGCCGAAGGCGTGATTCTATCGGATGGCTCGGATCCCGACAGTACCGACATAAACGGTCACCTCCGGCCAGTCCTCGTCTGGTACAATTATCGATTCGCTGCTGCTACTTATCGTAACTCCGTGCCGATGTTTTGCAGGCCATATTGGGGTTGACCAGGCTGGCAAGACCACACGCTCCTATGGCGCACGAAGGTCGCTAACGGCCGTGTCTTCCGCCCCGCCGCACTTCCTTGCCTCCCGCTCACACAGGGCCCCCATCCCACAGCCGCCTGGCGCACAAGAACCTGTCCAGCGGGCATGGTCTCACCTAGGATCGGCCAGCATGTATGTCGAGGATCACACGCCAGTCGTGATCCCCGACACGTTCGGTACTGGGATAGCAGTCTCGGGTGCGCTTACTGGTGTCCAGACTGGACCGGATGGATGGATGGACACTCTCGTGGACGCTCAGAGCGGACACGTTGAGCGCCCAGCCAGCCACCGCGGGCCGGCTGCTGCGAACAGATGATGGACATTGCAGCCGGCTGGCACTGACGTGTCAAGAGGTGCGAGCCAGACGGCGAGCCAGACGGCCGGATATTCCGCATGGACACCCGTCCTAATGGCTGGATACCGCCAGCTCGGCCGGCTGCGCGCTCACGGCCGGCGCGCTCGCGGTCATCGACCCGGGGTGAGCGTTACCGGTCGGCTCGCGCGGGTCTGGTGAGCGGCCGGTCGGCGCGCTCACGCCGGTCGATGCGCTGCTCCCGGTGGGCGTGCTGCCGGGCCTGGCACCGCTCGACCGCGTCGCAGGTGGCCCGAGGGTGGCGGCGCTGCTCCAAGTCCGCGTGGCGGCGGTCGGGGGCCAAGCGCGCGGTCGGGGTCGGTGATCTGTAGCGCTCGCGATACTGCTCGATCCGGGCGACCGCCTGCCGCCATGCCCGCTGCTCCTTGACGGTAGCGGGCCGCTCCCCGAGCTCGCCATCCAGGTGGGCGTCAACCGGGCGGCCGAGCGGTTCGGGGTCACCCGGGCGACCTTGTATAACGCCTGGCGGCAGTGGGGGTTGGGGCGGCCGACCGACCGGGAGGACGGCGCCCGGCTGGCCCGTGAGCGGTCGCGTGCCGCCTACCCTCGGCCGGCGGCGAAGCATCCGTGGCGGCGGGATCGCTCGATCTGGCAGCCGCGGCGGACACCCGAGCGGACAGGGGCGCGGACGGCCGGACACGAGCGCTGAGCGCTGTCCGCTCATGAGCGTCCCGTGGCTGAGCACCTGGGGCGCTCACTATGTCCACGGTGGACGCTTGCTGACGGCGATGATGGACACCGGGCCGAGGCGGTCGGACCGGCCGGATAGCCGGACATTAGCGTGGGCCCCATCGGACACTGGAGCGGACGGCCGAACCCGAGCGCTGAGCGCTGTCTGCTGTCAGCTCATGAGCGCCGGTTCTGGGTGGTCGATCGTCCGGGAGGTCAGCATGGGTGGACGCTTGGCGCTCATGGGATGGACGCCCAGGTCGTCCTGGGTGGACGTCCGCATGGACAGCGTCCACAACCTACGGGCGTGTCCGGCTGAACATTCTCCGAAGTGAGCGCCGCAGCGCTCGTCTGTGGGTGGCTGTGGGCATGGCCGCGATTGGCCAGTGGAGGCGGTGGCGTTCGTGGACGTTGCTGTCCAGTGCGGTGTCCGCAGCGGACACCACCGTCCGGACGCCGCGGACAGGCAGTGGACACCGCGAGCTTGGGAAGCACTGTCAGCCTGCTCCTCATGCGGCGCTGGGCTGGCGTCCCCGCGTTGTGTGAGCGATTCGGCATCCCGGTCCCTGTCCGTTGGTATCCCCAGCTTCATGGCCCAATCATGCCCAGGGATGGACAGGACCGGGCGTGTTGCCTTCCTGAGCTACACTCCTCAGATGCGCTGCTTCTTCTGCTATGCCCAAGGTGAGGTGCCCCGTCTGACCAAGGAGCATCTAGTCAGTCGACCGGTTGCAAGGGCATTCGGTTTAGACCGCTCCGCTACGTTCGGCCGAGCCGGGAACTCTGATAGCTCTGTACTGATATTGCCCCTTGATGCTCTGGCTGTGAAACTCGTCTGCGACCGGTGCAATAGCGGGTGGATGAACGCGACCGAGGAGGGCATGGCTTCGGTTGCCGAGTGGTCCTCCTCTCGGTTCTTGCCGCTAAGCCCCGCACATCTGAATAGCCTCCGGACATGGGTCCTGAAGACGTATTTCGTCTTGGGTGCTATTGAAGGCGGCCTTAGAAATTTCGGCAACGGTGGGTCCGACTTCGGTATCGTTCCCGATTTCACACGAGCGCGGGAATTGTATGACGGTGATGCGCAGGCCTTCGAGGGAGTTGCGATCGGACTAGCGCGCGTCCGCGAGGAAGACCGATTCGCGTACCTCTTCGGGAATCCGACAGTGGTTCCACAGGGTCCGCGCCACGCGAACTGTCGAAGCGTAGGAAGTGCAGTCATCACAGTTGGGCGGCTGCAACTCTGGATCGCCGTTCCTCTCTTCTCTAGCGCTCGCGTGCATTTGCCGCGCCGCGTGCACGACGCGACGGTCGGCCTCCGGTTCGCTTCGCTTCGGAGCATGCCCCTTGTCCCACGGCTCGAGGATATGGTCGTAGACAACGGTGAGCACGACATCGTGGACATCTTCGAGCGCCTCCAGGCGTAGGCGCACTTGTTACCTGAAGTTGGGACGCAGGCGCCACAGGAGTATGGCAAGCGGATCGGTGAACGCTGCGCGCTCGTGGCTGCGCTAAATTAGGTCGACGGAGGAGGATCAGGATGAACGCCTTTCCATTCTCGAACGAAGTCCTCATCTGTGCCGGTTTGGTCGTCGTCGTCGTCGGTATCCTCGTCAATGGGTTGGAATCCTGAGCCGGTCCACTCCAATTCATGTCGAGGACCGACTAGCACGGCATTTGGCAGAAGCACCTTCTCGACAAAGGGAACGTCCTGGTATTCCCTCTTTATGAACGTCACTCCAGGCGCATTCTCGATAAACCAGGGCCTGTCGCCAAAGGCTCCAAACTGGATATCTATTATCTGGCTAAGCAGTTGAAGCGCCGCCAGAGCGAGTTCGCGCGCGTTCGTGTCTGTTTCAGGGCGGAAATGAATAGCGTCATTCCGTTTCTGCTGGAGGTCTCGGTAGAGCTGAGCAACGCCGGGTAGGAACACGCCCCATGCTTCTAGCACGTCGATCGCCTTTGACCAGTCGTCAAAGGAGTCCTTCCTGTAGACCGCCTTGTACTGTGGCGTTCCGCTATAGGAGTCGCGCAATTCGCGAATTAGATGATTCAGTATTCGCTCGCCCAACGCGCATGCACCAGTTAGCGCGGGATAGTAGCTGCCGACTATGAAGCTATTTCTTGCCTGGCGCAAGAATTGGTTATGGAAGGCCAGCACGGAGAATGGAGCCGCACCAAGGTCTAAGAAGTTCTGCAATTTGTCAGAGAAGTTATGTGGGCCGAACTCCGCTTGCAGTTCTTGCTGCAGGCGTTGCCTGTTCTCTCTCCAAAGTTGCTTAACGCTCTCCTCCCAAGTGTCGTCTATCTCTTGGCTTAGAACCGAGGCTCGTGTGTCGAAGTCCATATTAAGTATGCGGTAGCGCTTCATTGGTGTCCTTCTACTCGCGTATCCGTCTCTAACCCAACCGGCATTTAATGTTATCGGTAGCCGGTTAGTCCGGCTCGGTCCGCCGCACGCTGTGTGAGGATGACGGTGAAGAAGCGTCCATCGGCAAGCCTCATCCACCCTCCGTCAAATCGGCCGGAATCATGGGCTTGCACAAGCTCATTCGCCGTCCGCTGAAGCTCTGAGTGCTCGCACCGCGCGTGCTCATGCAGGAATAGCTGCGGCTGGGCCTCACCGATTGGCATAAGCAAGAGCGCGCAGGGATCAACCCCAGACGGGACCGCCACGGTAACTTCAGCCCAAGGACGAACCTGACCATTGAACTCACTGAGCGCACCCGGAACAGTCCACGGCACCGGTTCGTCCACGGCGATTTCGTACGCACACCGCACATCATCGCCCACCCCGCCGAAGCCCCATGCAAACTGAATCTCATCCGAGAGAGGAGGACCAGCGCACCAAGCGGACTCCGGATGCTGGAGAATCTCTCGTCCCTTCGCTATCCAATTAGGTTCCCCTGGAATGACGGAGGAGCTAACAGCCACCACACCGCCGCTCAGCCGTGCGAGATACCTCTCTACACGACCCTGCTCTCCCAAGTGTAGCGAAGGGCCGGTGGATGCGTCGCCAATCAAGATCCCTACACCAAGGCTGGCGCCAGGAGGAGGCGCCTGAATCTTGGTAGTGGAGGGACTGAGAGGGCTGTCGGTCTGTCGCAACTCTGATTCGGCAAACAACACACCGTAACCGTAGCGCCAGCCCGGCGCAATCTCTGGCCCCTGATCCCACCTGTCGAACGCCGCTCGGTCTTCTTCGCGGACGTGCTTCCGTATGGCATCGGTGAGACCATATTGGCAATAGCCATCCTTGTGAAGGCTGATCTTCATGCGCCCTGCCGCAGACCTTGGCGACACGTACACATCGTCAGACGGCTTCTTGCTTCCGGTCCAGACACGCCATTCACTGGACCGACGTTCATCATCTGCAACGACAGCAAAGCGGAGAACGTGTGGCAGATCGCTGATGATCAATGGAGCGCCTCCGGTCACCACCTCTACCGGATGTAGAGGTGTCCCTTGAAGGATTCTCGCACCTCGGTACGACCGATTTTCTACCGTGCGGCGCGTGGCTGTCAGTCGTGCCGTGGTCGAGGGTGGGGTCCGGCTCCCGGTGACCAGTCTGTCGATGCCGGGCCGCAGGGCTGGCCTTGAGGTCGTAAGGAAACTTCTCACAGCTCAAGTCACTGGACTGCCGAGAGCGCAGGTCAGGGCCTGCCGACCAAGGTTGATTGCGAGGGCAGTGTTGGCCCGCATGGCTTATGGACGCTCACCCGGCCTCGCGCTCACGGCCACCACGCTCACGCTCATCGACCCGAGGTAAGCGGGCCCGGTCGGCTCGCGTGGGTCTGCTGAGCGGCTGGTCGGCGTGGGCGCGCTCACGCTGGTCGAGGCGCTGGTGGCGCTCGGTGCGCTGCCGGGCCTGGAACCGCTCGACCGCCTGGCGGGCGGCCCGGTGGTGGCGACGCTGCTCCATATCCGCGTGGCGGGGTTCGGGGCCGAGCGCCCGCTCGGGGTCGGTGATCCCATAGCGCTCGCGGTACTGCTCGATCCGGCCGACGGTCTGCCGGCAGGCGCGCTGCCCCTTGACGGTGGCGGGCGGCTCCCCAAGCTCCCGCAGCCAGCCCGGCCGCTCCAGCTCGACCGCCCGCACGTCTACCCGCCCGCGCCAGGCTTGCTCGCGGGCGCGCGCCCGGTCGCCGGCGAGCAGGTCGCCGTGCCGCTCCCGCCAGGCCAGGTGCTCCTGCTGGGCGCGGCGGGCCACCCGTTCCCGGTCGGCGGCACGGTCGGCCTGCTGCCGCGCCAGGGTCGCGGCGGTCGCCGCTAGAGCGAGGCGGTCGCGGGCCTCGGCCAGCTCGCGGCGGCGCAGCAGCCGCCCCGGACCCTGGCCCAGCTCGGCCAGCCGCCGGCGGGCCGCCTGCTCCGTGGCGGTGGCGTCCGCCAACCCCTGCTCGGCGTGCTGGCGCTGCTCGGCGGTGTAGGCGACCAGCCGGCTCCGGTCAGGTGAGGCCTCGGCCATGAGCTTGGCGACCCGGTCGCGTTCGGCGCGCAGCTTGTGCTTGCTCATAGCGCGCAGGTGCAGCGGCGCGGCGGTGTCGACTGCCAGCCGCTTGCTGCCGTCGCGGCGCCCCACGGCGACCAGGTGCTCCTCGATGCTGCGCGGCTCCGGGGTGGGGACGTCCAGCTCCAGCTCCACCGGGCGCGGCTCGGGGCTGACCACGTCAAAGAACGTCGTCTCCTTCGCGGCGCGGGTGGCGGCCACGTAGAACCACTCGCGGTCCTCGGCGCCGGCCACCCGCACCAGCGCCCGGTCCAGGGTCCTGCCCTGGCTCCTGTGGCCGGTGGTCGCATAGCCGAGATCGACGGTGCGCCGCTCGGGGTTGCCCCTGGTCCACCACGACGGCCGCTGGTCCAGGTAGTCGCGGGGCAGGGTGGCCTGCTGCCCGTTGTCCAGCCGCACCGTCATGGAACGCTGCTCGGGGTCGACGGCGAGGACCTGGCCGCGGCTACCGTTGGCGACCCCAAGGGGCCGCAGAGCGTTCTTGCCGCACACCACCACATCCCCGACCGCAAAGCTGCGATCACCGACCTGCAGCCGCTCACGACCGAGGTGGCCGGCCTGGTCTCTAAGCTGCTGGCAGGCGGTGTTGAACTGGTCGACCTCATCGCGGCGGTAGGCCAGGATCGCCACCCGCTCGCCTTGCTGGAACCACTGCCACCAGTCGCCCAGTAGGGTCTGCTTGAGCTGGGTGGGGGTTTCGGTGGCGACCAGCCGGCCGTGGGCGCGGTAGGCGGCAAGCGCCTGGTCCAGCTCGCCGTTGCGGATGTGCTCGACCGCCTCCCGCTCCCAGGGCTCCTGCTGCCGCCGGTTCTCGGTCAGCACGCTTGCGCCCAGCCGCAGCCGCAGGCCGCGGAAGCCGCCGCCGGCCTCGATCGCGGCCAACTGCCGGTCATCCCCCACAAGGACGACCTTGGCGCCGGCCCGCTCGGCGTGGTCCAGCAGCCGGCCCAGCTTGCGGGAGCCGAGCATGGCGGCCTCATCCACCACCAGCACCGTGCGCTGGTCCAGCGCCGGCCCGTCCTGGTCACGGCGCCGGTCGCTGGCTGGTCGGCGGCCGAGGTCGCGCTCCTGGTCCAGCTCGGCCAGCAGCCGGTCGACCGTGCGGGCGTGCTCGAACCCCTCGGCGTCCAGGCAGACGGTGGCGATCCCGGTGGGGGCGGCGCCCAGGACCCGGTAGCCGTCCAGTTGCCAGGCGTGGCGGGCGACCCCGAGGGTGTAGGTCTTGCCGGTGCCGGCCTTGCCGACCACCATCACTACCCCAGCACCGCCCTGGGTGAGATCGCGGACCATGGCGGCCTGGTCCTTGCCGATGCTCGGGTGGGCGGCGAGGGTGGCGCGGACGGTCTCGTGCGAGCAGGTCGCGGTCTGCTCGCCGGCGCGGTCGACCGCCGCCTCGATCAGCCGGTGTTCGATGCTGAGCAGGTCGGGGGTGGTGTAGTGGCGCTCGCCGGCGGCATGCTCGCCCATGACGCTGATGGCGCGCTCCTGGAGGAACCGGTCGGCCAGGGCCTCCAGCTCGGCCGAGCCGACCACCCCGGCGGCGTCGGCGGGGAGCTGGGCGACCAGGGCGGCCACCACGTCACGGCGGGCGAACGTGGAGGCTTGCTCGGTGAGCCCCTCGGGCCCAGCGAGCTGCTCGAACACCCGCCCGACTGTGCCGCCGTCCAGCGCCGGCTCGCGGAGCTCTCGCTGGCGCTCGGTGACCGCATCTGCGAGCCGCTCGGGGGCGATGCCGAGCTCGCGGGCTTCCTGGTGCCAACGGCCATGCAACGTCTCGGGCGTGTCATGGGTCTTGGCTTGGCGGGTGGCGTGGACGACGTACTGGACCAGCCGGCCGGTGCGCTGCTTGCCCTCCTCGCGCTCCAGCCGCTCCAGCTCGGCGGTGATCTGCTGGTGCCGCTTGGAGAACGCCCACACCAGCTCGGTCGGCATGCCCTGGATGCGGCGGTTGCCCCAGCGGTCGGCCTCGCTCCAACGGATGCCGAGGCTGCGGGTCAGCTCGTGCTGGTAGGCGGCCCGGTAGACGGCATCGGCGGCCAGCCGATGGTGGAGCAGGTCGCGGGAGTCCAGCGTCCGCCACTCCCCGTCCGGGCCGAGGGTGCGGTTGACGATCACCAGGTGGGTGTGCAGCAGCGGGTCGCTGGCCCGAGACGTGCGGTGGGTGAACCCGACCGCCAGCAGCCCCTCCCCACCAACATGCTCCGCCCCACCCCGACCCCTACGGGTCCCGACCTGCCCGTCCAGGTAGCCCACCGCGGCGGCCACGCCAACCCGGTGCGCCTCCCGAGCGACCCGGCGGGTCCGGTCGTCGCCGAGGGCATACAGCACCGACACGTCCTTGATGGGGCCGCAGCACCAGGTCCCACGCGGGCATCGCATCCGACCTGGGGGCGCGGCCGAGCTGCTCGCCGGTCTGCGGGTGGCGCCAGGTAAACACCCGCTGGAACTCCTCCGCCGAGCACTCTCCACTCATGCCGAGGGCGGCGGCGCAGCCGCCGTACCACTCCCCAGGCGACTCCCCCTGCCCACTCAGGTACTCCTCGCGGTCCTTGGCGATCTCGCGGACGTAGTAGTCGGCCCGGCCCACCGACAGCTTGTGCAGGTCCGCCGTCACCGCTACAGGTCCCCGACCGCGCGGGCGCACGCGGCGATCTCCGACAGCGGCCGACACCGGCCGCTGTGGGCGGCCAGCAGCCGTGCGGGCAGCCCCACCAGCTCGGTGGTGCCGTCCGGGCCGACCGGCCCCCACCAGCAGTCGGGAGCCACCAGCACGGCGGTCGCATCCCGCAGCCGGCGGTAGTAGTCCATGATCGCGCGTCGGGCCAGCACCCCCAGCCGCCCAGCGTCCAGCGGCAGCCGGCGACCGCCCTCGGTCAGCGCGCCGAACACCACGTGGGTGTGCAGCAGCGGGTGATGCGCTGAGTCCAACGGGTGGTCCACCAGCCGCGGCGGCGGGATGTGGGCAGCCTCCGCCAACCGCCGCACCATCAGCTCGACCGTGCGGTGGTGGGCCTTGGTGAGCTGCTGCTGGCGCTCGAACAGGTCGGCGGCAAGCGCCAGCCCGCTGCGCCCACGCCGCAGCTCCGCAAGCGCCCGGCCGATCAGGTCGTAGTGCAGCACGCTCAGCGTCCGCGGCTGGCCTAGTACCAGGTCCCAGCCGGCCGCCGCGCCATGCTCGCCACCAGGGTTCCAGCCGGCGGGAAGCCCGCCGAATCCCGCCAGCACCCTGGCGTAGTCGCGTGCCCGCCTCGGGCCGATCGCCAGCAGCTCCGAGCCGACCGCCGCCGTGTCGTGCGTGAGTAGCCTCATCCCGCCACCTCCCACACCCGTTCCGTTGACGATTAAGCGTCAATTGCGGAGGGTTTCCCGCATCCGCGGATGCATAGCTGTCGAACTGAAATTGAGTGTAGCTGAGGGAGGTGGTGACGGGAAAGCAGAAGGATGATTAGTAAAGCGTTTAGGGTTAGGGAGGAGGGATAGGAGGCAGTTGAGTGAGTCTTAGGGCTGGTAGGTGGTGCTGTGGATGCGAAGAGATAAGTGCAGCGAGGAGAGTAGAAAACGCTTTACGAATTGCCGATGGCGAGCACGGACCGACGCGGATCGCCGGCGGGACGGCACGTCCCGTACCCGGCTTCTCTGTTCTCCACCGTCTGAGCGTCCGAGCCGACAGACGGAGATACGCGGCGGCAGCCACGGTGTCACGTCCGCAAGCTCCTGGGTTCGCTGCTGTTGTGCTTCGATCACGTCGTCCGGCGCTCCGCGGGCGCCCAAGGCCGCGCAGATGCTCTGGTTGTCTCATACGTAGTTTTCACCAGCTTCCTGCCGACCCGTACCGATCGGCGCTCTCTGGTCGCTTTCCCTTGAGGAGGGCTGTCGGCTCGCCCAGGGCCGCCCCCCGCGGTTGTCCCGCAGCACGAAAGGACCCGCCCGTAACCGACTGAAAGGAGAGGGCGTGCGCAGACTCGTCCTACTGGTGGCCGTCGTCGCGGCCGCCGCCCTTGCGACCCCCGCGTGGGCGCAGGCGAACGACCAGAACTGCTCGGACTTCGCCTCGCAGGCCGCCGCGCAGGCGCACCTTCGCGCCGACCCGTCTGACCCTGATGGGCTGGACGCCCGTCCAGGTCCCGCAGACGGCAACGACCAGGCGGGCGGCGACGGCATCGCCTGCGAGAGCAACCCTGCCCCGTTCGACCGCGAACCGGTGTTCGCTGGGCCGCCGCCGACCGAGCCGCCACCGACGACTGGGCCGCCGTCGACCGAGCTGCCGACGACCACGGTTGGACCAGCGCTGCCCTTCACAGGCCCGAGCGCCTGGCTGCTGCCCTTCGGCGTGGGAGCGCTGGTTCTTGGCGTCCTGATCCTGGCATCGCTGCGCAGACGCGGGGGGCGCGAGGCTCGCTGAGCGAGTCCACCACAAGCGCAGGGCCTCGGCATTGTGCGGGTTTGTCTGGGGGGACGAATCGCGACTTTGCCGGGGCCCTGGGGACAGCACGGCTCGGCTCGTGGCTAGGTGGGGCTCCGGCGTAGATGCCGGTCGCCGCGCTGGCGCCTGTAGCAAGGGCCGCTGCCTGGTCCGACCGATTCCAAGGAGGGCATGCGCCCTGTGGCTACGCGTACTCGCAAGCTTGCTGTCTGGCCGTTCCGGCTCGCCATGTGGGGGCTGGCTGCCTACCTGGCCATCTATGGGCTCGTCTTCTGGGTCCGGGAGCTGGGACTCCTCGGGCTTCTGTTTGGCGGAACGCTCCTCCCAGACCTGGCCATCCCCTTCGTCGCCAAGTGGCAGCATGGGGCCTGGCCATGGCCGTTCATTTGGGCCTTCGCTGGCGCGCTCGGGTGCTCGGCCGCGGTAAGCATCCTGGACCCGGATTCCGTGGACTGAGCCTAGCGGAGGGCTCCAGACACGGCACCGGGGTGAGAAGGCTGGCCGTCATCCTCCCGATGGTTGACAGGCTCGGCCTGCCGGCCCAAGGTCTCCGTCCGTGATGGCGGGGCGGGGGTGAGGTGCATGTACGAGCAGGCTGCGGACCCTATGACGACGGCCGCCGGCCAGCCGCCGGTCGGGCCACGCCGTCGGTCGCTGCGGGGCGCTGCCCTGGTCGCCGTGGTGTTGCTGGTCGGCCTCGGGGCCGGCGCGCTGCTCGGGAAGCAGCAGCGCGACCTGGGCCGCTTGGAGCGGCAGGTGGCCACCCTCAAGCGGCAGGTAGCCGAGCAGCAAGCCGGCCAGAACAAGCTCGCGAGCCAGATCGCCGGGTTCCATGGACGGCTGGCCGTGGTCGAGCGGGGCGCCAAGGAGCGCCTGGACGTCGGGAAGGTCGTGGCCGCCGTCCACGCCTCAGTCGTGACGATCCAGGCCACCACCGCCCAGGGTTCCGGCTTCGTCGTTGGCAACACCGAGGGCACCTGGGTCGCTACCAACTACCACGTCATCAAGGACGACACCTACCAGGACCGCCGCACCGTCACCGTCCGACAGGGCGCCCGGTCCTGGAGCGGCCAGGTGTGGACCTGGCGGCAGGAGCACGACCTGGCCCTGGTCCGGCTGCCGGCCGGCGTGCTGGAGCCGGTCGCGTTGGCGTTCGAGCGCGGGCATGAGGTCAAGGTGGGAGACCCGGTGGTGGCCTACGGCTCGCCCGGCGTGGGCACGGTGACGCTGGAGGGCACGGCCACCGCCGGGGTGGTCTCAGCGATCCGGGGCAACCTGATCCAGACGGATGCGCCGCTGAACCCGGGCAACTCGGGTGGGCCGCTGCTCAACCGCCACGGCGAGGTGGTCGGCGTCAACACGGTGGGCGGCGGCAACAGTCTTGGCTTCGCGGTGAGCGCCCGGCTGCTCTGCACGCTGCTGGAGGGCGGTGGCTGCTGACGTCCAGCAAGGCCATCGGGCGGCTTGACCTTGCGCTCCTGGAGAGCCAGATGTCAGTCCCGGCGTCATTCCACCGGCCCTAACGAGACCGAACCTCTCGTGACTGGCCGGACTCGACCCCCGACCTGACCTGCGAGAACCGCACTCGTCAGAACAGGGCAGACGGTTGGCACATACCTTCTAAACAGCAGGCTGCAGGTTCGAGTCCTGCCAGGGGCGCCACTGCCAGGGGCGCCACATACACCCAGCTCAGTGGCCATCCGCTCCTTGCCTTGCTTGCTCGGCTGTCATTCCCACCCCTCGACCCCGAGGGGCCTTTTCTTGTGGACGCTCCGGCGGCCGGCGCTCCCGCGGCACCTGCGGAGGGGGGTCCGGGGGAGACCTCCCCCCGGCGTACTGGCCACATGGATCGCCCCCAGGCTGGTGGTGCAGGTGGGGCAGCGATGCCCGGCGGTCAAGCGCGAATGTTCGGCTCCCCGCCACCGCGCAGGTCCACACGGTGCAGCCATTCGCGCTTGACGGCCTGCCCGGCACCCCGCCGGCTGGCCACTGGCGGTGGTGGGTAGTAGGACGCGCCTTCGGCGCGTGCTGCTTCGCTGGCAAGCTCCGCAGCCCTGCCCGCCCACCGGGCGACCTGGCGTACCCGGCTGGTGGGGGCCGGCGACCCCTACGTCAATGGGTACGTCAACCCCTACGTCAATGGGTACGTCAACCCTACGTCATTCCCTACGCGCTGGGGGTGCGTACCCCTGGCTTCGGTGGCTGAGGGTGTCTGTACAGCTCAGTGCCCCCGAGGGGGGCCAGTCGGCCGCAAAAACCGCGGCCGACTGGCCCCCCTCGGGGGAGTGTTGCGGCCGCGCCGCAAGGAGCGCTTCGCGCGATTGACCCATGAGGCGCGGCCGCGTTCTTGGCGGACCTTCGGCCGGCGCCGCCTGCGGCGGCAAGCTCAGCCTGACCTGGTTGCCACTCACGGTGGTACGACAGGACTGCCTGCTTCTGCCTCAGGCGCCCCTGTAGGTGCGGCGATTCTGCTCGATGCCACCGGCGGTGACCGCGAACAGCGTCGCCTCCGTGAGAGCGACAAACTCCAGCGCCTCCTCGGTCGACACGCGCTTGGGCGCGTGCACAGCAAGGTTCCGAAGGGTCACCAGTCCGGCGACTGACTGCTGAGTGGCCTCATTGATGAGCCCATGCTGATGCGCCAACTGAGCGAGTGCGCTGAGGCCTTGCTGCGGGGCTTCCACACCGATCGTGGACAGTCGTTGCCTGAGTTCCGCCTCTACTCGGCGAGACGCCTCGACGATGGCCAACGGCGGATTGGCTCGGGCGAGGAGGTAGAGGTCGCGATCCGGCGTCTCAGCGGAACTCGTCAGGGCGGCCGGATCGGGGACGCCAGGCTGATCGAGGTTCGCCTGGACCTTGGAGATCATGGCGTCCCACTCGACTTCCACAGGATCGGCCTTGATCCGACTCGGCCGTTCCTGTAGCTACCGTTCGAGCGGCCGCCGCAGGAGCACGAGTGCACCAGCGGCGGTCATTGGCCAGGCAAGCGCCGACACCAGCTCAGATACAAACTCCAGCCCCAGACATGGTCCCGAGGATGACATAAGAAACACCGTGTCGTGAAATCCTGCATTCCTTCACGAGGCTTCGGTGATGTGGACGTGGCAAGCCACCATGTAGAATGCCGCCCATCCACACAGGGGGGAGTTGTGGATTTCAGCCTTGCTGCCACCCTTTCGCTTCCAATCGCCGCCAGCGCTGGTGGGTCGGAGCTGTTTGCGGCGTTGCTGGGGGCTGGAGTCGGTGGCGCTACTAGCTTGATGGCATCATTGATTACTGAGCGGCGGAAACTCTCCCGAAATACGCGCATTAAGATGTATAGGGATATACTACCCGACGTGGAGAAGGCTTTGCCGTAACTATTCAGGGGCCTGTTGGCGTGCGGCAGCCGGTTTGACCGTGGGACGGCTGCTGGTGTAGCTGTGCCCTACGGCCCATGGGGCAAGCGACCTGGCCGCCTTGGCTGCGTGGCGTCGG
>Ga0137369_10002025_pt1 | contig 20587 bp, 18 predicted proteins | sample SagtaG_12_FD_104918 | JGI IMG/M metagenome (GOLD analysis project Ga0137369, IMG submission 104918) | Vadose zone soil microbial communities from Sagehorn Ranch, Mendocino, California, USA - Sage1_L_113_16 metaG | ecosystem: Environmental > Terrestrial > Soil > Vadose zone | place: USA... | reverse complement strand
GCGCGTGGGAACGACCCCGCGCCGCGGCCGGGCACGCCGCTCGTGCGCGTCTTCGCGATCTCGGTCTTCGCCGGCATCGACGTCTGGCACGTGCCTCTGGCCTGGACACAGAAGACCTGGCGCGAGGTGATCCGCGGCATCCGCTCGGGCTCGCACCGACAGCTCGAGCCGTAGCGGCGGCGAGATCAACGCGTCCACACCGCGCGAGAAGTGCACCAATGGTGGACCGGTGAACTCGATGCCGGGAGGGGCAAGCGTGTTCAGCTCGATGCGCGCGTCGGCGGTCTGCAGGAGCCAGGGAGCGTGGGCGACCTCGGCCGTGACGAGGTGGCCGGCGCGAAGCGCGAACAGGCGATACCGCTCGCACAGCCAATGCTGGAGCGAGCCTGCGTCGGCTGCGCTCGGAGGCCCGACGGGCTCGTAGCTCGCGACGAACGAGGCGTGTCCGTGCACGCTCGCGTAGTGGATCCGCCCGCCGTGCCGCACCACGATCATGCTCGCCAGCCGGTAGCTGAGCCCATACAGGCCGCGGCCGACGCCCGCGAACAGCGGACTCGACGTGTCCAGCGTGAGGAACCAGACGCCGGGTCGTCCGCCGACGGTCACGTAGGTGCGCACATTGAGCTCGGGAATCGACCCGAGCCCACGGGGCGGGAAGAGGCCGCCGGCGCGCGTGTCGGTCATCTGAAATGCGACGACGCCCACCCAGGAGCGGCCGTCGCGGACATCGGGCTCGACCCCCGCCGGCAGCAAAGGACGAAGCGCGCTAGGCGCGACCGGCCAGTGCGCGAAGAGCAGGTCGTCCCATCGTTGCGAGAGAAGCGTCTTAATCAATTGATTAAAGCATATGATTAAAAGCGATGCAAGCGACGAAACAGCAGATCCTGGAGGCCGCCTTCGAGACGCTGAAGGAAGAGGGGTTCGCGGCCACGACGTCGCGCGCGGTCGCGCGCCGCGGCGGCTTCAACCCGGCGCTGGTCTTCTACTACTTCGGCAGCATGGACGCGCTGCTGCTCGCGGCGCTCGACTGGACGAACGAACTGCGCCTGACCGCGTATCGCGAGCGGCTGGCCGACGCGACCACGGTCGAGGCCGTTCTCTCAGCAGCGGAACAGCTCTTCGAGGAGGACCTCGCGTCGGGACACATCACGGTCGTCTCGCAGATGATCGCCGGAAGCGTCGGCCGTCTGGAGCTCGCGCCGCAGATGCTCGAACGCATGCAGCCCTGGCTCGAGCTCTGTGAGCAGACGCTCGAACGTGTCGCAGCCGACTCACCACTGACCGCAGCGTTCCCGCGCAAGGAGCTCGCGTACGGGATCGTCACGTTCTACCTCGGCGCCAACCTGCTGACGCACCTCGAAGCAGACCGCGCGCGCATCGACGCATTGGCCACGCGCCTGCGCGAGCTCGAGCCGCTCGTCAGCGGTCTGCTGGGTTTCTAGCCGCAAACCGGTATCGCCCCTTCTGCGTAAGGGATGCGAGGGGTCTTGCTGTGATCCCAACCAGAGGGGGGAATATGGAGAAGGCTCTTACCCAGCGTGTCCTTACGGCCGCCGGAGCTGCCTTTGTCGTGGCGGTACTGGTCGCGGTACTGGTCGCCGGTGGCGTACCGGCAACCGCCGTGGGCGCCAGTGACAACGTGTACACGACGAGCAACCTCGTTTCCGATGTCGCGGGGATGGCGGCCAACACGGATTCGAGCCTCGTGAACGCGTGGGGACTCACGTCTCTGCCGGGCTCGCCGTGGTGGGTGGCCGACAACGAGACCGACGTCTCCACCATCTACCGTGCGAACGGCACGACCGCGCGTCCTCCCGTCCATGTGCCGGGCAGCCCGACGGGTGCCGTTTCGAACACGGGCTCGAGCTTTGTCGTGTCCAACGGCACGACCTCGGGGCCGGCCGCGTTCCTCTTCGCGACAGAGGACGGGACGATCCTCGGCTGGAACCCGAGCGTCGACGCGAACAACGCCGTGCTCGCCGTTCCGGCAGCGGGTGCGATCTACAAAGGGCTCGCCGTTGCGGGCGACACGCTCTATGCGACCGACTTCAAGAACGGACGCGTGGACGTCTTCGACGGGAGCTTCCACGCCGTCAATACCCCGGGGTCATTCGTCGATCCGGGGATCCCTGACGGCTACGCACCGTTCGGGATCCAGAACGTCAACGGAACGCTTGTGGTCACGTACGCCAAGCAGGACGCCGAGGGCGAGGATGACGTGGCCGGTCAGGGACACGGCTTCGTCGACAGGTTCAGCACGACCGGGACCTTCCTCAGCCGCGTCGCGACGCACGGCCAGCTGAACTCCCCGTGGGGAATCGCCATGGCGCCGGAGAATTTCGGGCGCTTCAGCGGCGATCTGCTCATCGGGAACTTCGGTGACGGCCAGATCAGTGCATTCGAGCGGCAATCTGACGGCACGTTCGAGCTCGTTGGACAGCTCCGGACGAGCGACCGGAAGGTGCTGACCATCGACGGTCTGTGGGCGCTTCAGTTCGGCAAGGGCACGATGAACAACGGACCGACGACCACGCTGTTCTTCACGGCCGGGCCGGACGACGAATCGCACGGCCTGTTCGGGACGATCATCGCCGGATAGCTGCGAATCCAGGTGGAGCGGGCCCATCCCGGGACCCGCTCCACCGCGCGTCAGGGGACATACCAGACCGTCAGCTTCGGCCGCATCGCCGCCACGGCGTAACGCGAGCTCGGGAATAGCGGCCCGCTGACCGCGAAGTCCTCCTGGCCGTCGACGAGCTTGACCAGCAACCCGTCGTTCGCGAGCCCGCCGGAAGCCCAGTCCGCAACGAGATCGGTGACGTCCCACACCACCCACTGCGCACGGGCGAACGCGCCGAGCGAGGCGAAGCCGACCTGCGGGCCGTACTCGACCTCGCGTTCGGAGTACCAGCGCGGGGTGAAGATCGGATGCAAGCCCAAGTCGAAGCCGCGCCCGTCGCAGGGACGGCTCTCCTTCCGCGGGGCGATGCACGTGCCGTCGTACCAGAGGGCGAGCTCGGCAGTGACCACCGTCGCGCCCGCCGGGATCGCCGCGGTGGAGAAGCGCAGCGCGGTGCGCCAAACCTTGTCCGGCTCGCCGCCGCCCACCCCGAGCCGCGCGCTGTCGAGACGGTAGCACCGCTCATCCCAGTCATAGCCCCAGTCGCAGAAGAACGGGAATGAGACGTCGTCCACTGGAGCGATCGTTGCGACGCGCAGATCAGCAGCATGCGCGGCGCCGGCAAAAACGAGGGCCGTGAGAACGATGAGCAAGAGCTTCACTCATCGAGCGTGCCCACGAACATGTCACGCGTGTGTGATCGCTCCTTGCCGAATCTGTGTCAGCCGACCGCGTCGGCGCCGCGCACGAGCACGCGCACGATCTCGAGCGAGTCGTCGAGCACGACGACGTCCGCAGCCGACCCGGGCGCGAGCGTGCCCAGCTCCGGCCGCCCGGCGATCCGCGCCGGAACCGACGTCGCCGCTGCGAGCGCATCCTCCACGGACGCGCCCAGCGCGACGAGGTTGCGCACCGCGTCGATCATGCAGACGGTGCTCCCCGCCAAAACCTGATCCGCATTGCGTGCAACGCCGTCCTCGACTTCGAAGTCGACCCCGGCGAGCCTGTAGGCACCGTCGCCCGCATGCGCGGCTGCGATCGCGTCCGTCACGAGCGCAACCCGCCCGCCCGCCGCCTGCCAGACCAGCCGCGCCGTGTCGTCCGCGAGATGGACGCCGTCGAGGATGACCTGCACCACCACGTCACTCGACACGAGCGCCGCGCCCGCGAGCCCGGGCTCGCGGGCCGCGAACGGCCGCATCGCGTTGAAGATGTGCGTAACGGTCTTCGCGCCGCGGGCGAACGCTTCGCGCGCCTCCGCCGCCGTCGCGTTCGAGTGCCCGCACGACACGGTCACGCCGCGCTCGTGCAAGAGGTCGACCAGGTCGAACGCACCGGTCAGCTCCGGCGCCAGCGTCATGTGACTGACGTGACCGGCCGCCAGCAACCGCTCCAGCAGCGCACGATCCGGATCGCGCCGCGACTCCGCCGGATGCGTGCCGAGTCGCTCCGGTGCGATGAACGGCCCCTCGAGGTGCGCGCCGAGGATGCGCGGCGCGGCGCCGTTCGCCGGCACCTCGGCCAGCGCGGCGACGAGCTCCTCCTCCGGCGAGGTGATGAACGTCGGCTGGTACGCCGTCACGCCGCACTCCAGGAGCGACTCGCCGGCGCGGCGGTAGCCCTCCGCATCGGCGGAGAAGAAGTCAACGCCCGCGAAACCATTCACCTGCAGGTCGACGAAACCCGGCGAGGCGATGCCCTTCCCGTTCGCGGAGTTCAGCCCCACGAAGGCGACGTGCCCGTCCGCGACCTCGACGTCGCCCGGAACGAGCTTGCCGTCGACGAGCGCTGCCCCGACGCCGAGCCGCATCGCCTAGCCCGCCACGCCGGCCACGAGCGGAGCGTCCACGGTCGGCAGGGCCAGACCCGTCTCGAGATCGAAGAAATGAAGTAGCCGCGGGTCGATCGCCACCTCGACCGCTTCGCCCGGCGTGAGGAGGAGGTGCCGGTCGAAGCGGCCGAGGAGCGTCACCGACCGCTCGAGGTCCTCGACGCCGAGGGAGGGACCAGGGGGCTGGGCCGCGGCGTCGACGAGATCTGCCCGCTCGAGCGGCGTTGCGGCGACCTCGATGTGGACGAGCTGTTCTGCACCGAGTGCTTCGACGAGGAGGACGCTTCCCCGCACGCGCGCACCATCCCAGCTGGACGCCTCGCGCACCTCCTCGGGACGGATACCGACGGCGACGCGCCTGCCGGCGTATTCGCGCAACACGCGGCCGGGCACGTCGAGCTGTGTTTCGCCGAACACGAGGCGCGTCCCATCGGCGTCGACTGCTGCCTCGAAGATGTTCATCGGGGGGGAGCCGACGAAGCTGGCGACGAACAGGTTGGCCGGCGCGTCGTACAGGTGCTGCGGCGTGTCGACCTGTTGCAGGATGCCGTCGCGCATGACGGCGACGCGGTCGCCCATCGTCATCGCCTCGACCTGGTCGTGCGTGACGTACAGGGTCGTCACGTGCAAGGCCTTCTGGATGCGCGCGATCTCCGCGCGCATCTGCACGCGCAGCTTGGCGTCCAGGTTCGAGAGCGGCTCGTCCATCAGAAATGCCTTCGGCTCGCGGACGATCGCGCGACCCATGGCGACGCGCTGGCGCTGGCCGCCGGAGAGCTGCGCAGGGCGGCGCTCCAACATGTCGGCGAGACCGAGCTTGTGCGCGATCTCCTCGACGCGCTTGCGCTGCTCCTCCTTCGGGACTTTGCGCATACGCAGTCCGAACGCGAGGTTGTCGTAGACGCTCTTGTGCGGATAGAGCGCGTAGTTCTGAAAGACCATCGCGATGTCCCGGTCGCGCGGCGCCAGCTCGTTGACCACCCGGTCGCCGATCCGGATCTCGCCGGAGCTGATCTCCTCCAGCCCCGCAACCATCCGCAACGCGGTCGTCTTGCCGCAGCCTGACGGGCCGACGAGCACGACGAACTCTCCCTCTTCGACCTGCAGGTTGAGGTCGCGCACCGCGGGTGTGTCGCCCCCGTAGGTCTTGTTGACGTGGATGAACTCGAGCTCGGCCATCAGCCTTTCACCGCTCCGGCTGTGAGCCCGAACGCGATCCGCCGCTGCACGAGCAGGAAGAAGACGATCACCGGCAGCGCGCACAGCGTCGCACCGGCCATCAGCGGGCCCCAGTCCGTCCCGCGCAGCGTCGTGAACGACGCGAGCCACACCATCAACGTCTGCTTCTCAGGCGTGTGCAGGAACACGTACGCGATGATGAACTCGTTCCACGCCTGGATGAACGCGAAGATCGACGTCGCGACGAGGCCCGGGCCGACGAGCGGCAGCAGGATCCGCACGAACGCCCCGAAGCGCGTGGCGCCGTCGACCATCGCCGACTCCTCGAGCTCCTTCGGGACGCCGAGCAGGAAGCCGCGCAACGTCCAGACCGCGAACGGGAGCACGAAAGTCAGGTACATGACGATCACGCCGGACAGCTTGTCTACCTGCCCCAGCCGCGACATCAAGATGTATAGCGGGATGATCAGCGCGGCGAGCGGGACCATCTGCACACCGAGGATGATCACGATGAACCCCTTGCGCCCGTAGAAGTTGAACTTCGCCAGCGCCAGCGCGGCGAGGAACGCGAGCGCGAGCGACAGCGCCACCACGACGGAGACCACGATCAGGCTGTTCTTGACCGCGTCCCAGAAGAACGGCTGGTGCACCGCGTCGGTGAAGTTCGAAAGCGTCGGATGCGCCGGGAACCACTGCGGCGTGTAGCTGAGGATGTCGTGCCCCGGCTTGAACGCCGTCGCGACCATCCAGTAGACGGGGAACACCATCACGACCAGTACCAGCAGCCCGAGCGCGTTCCAGCCCGCCTTGCGCAACCGCTTGCGAGCCCTCGGCCTCGTCACGACCGGGGCGACGGGCGTCGGCGCGATCTGCGTGACGGAGCTCAACGCACCTCTCCCGTTCGCAGCATCTGCCGCAGGTAGACGAGCGTCGCGGCGAACATGAACATGACCATCACGACCGCGATCGCTGCGCCAAGGCCGTATTCGCTGATCTGGAAGGACTCGTGGAAGGCATAGATCGCCATCGTGTAGTAGTCGCTGTTCGGTCTCCCGTCGAGCATCACCCAGATCTGCTGGAAGACCTGGAAGTCCCAGATGATCGACAGGCTCGTGAGAATGACGAAGATCGGCTTGAGCAACGGCAGCGTCACTTCGCGAAACGCGGCCCATGGACGCGCACCGTCGATCGCCGCCGCCTCCAGCAGCTCATGCGGCACCTGCGCTAGCCCGGCGTACACCGTGATCGATACGAACGGGATCGCACCCCAGACGATCAGCGCGGTGAAGACGCCGAACCCGGTCCAGGGATTTGCGAACCAGTCATGCCGGATGAAGTCACCGAGCTGCAGCTTCGTCAGCGTCCAGTTTGCGACGCCGAACTCGAAGTCGACCATCCAGCGCCACAGGTCGACTGCGACGATCGTCGGGATCGCCCACACGAGTACGAGCCCCGTCGTCAACGCGACCCGCATCACGCGCCCGACCTGCAACAGCAGCAGTGCGATTGCTGTGCCGAGCACCATTGTCAGCGATACGCACACGGCCGTGAAGGCGATGGTGCGCAACACGACTCGCCAGAACTCCGCGTCGTGGAAGATGCTCGAGTAGTTGGCCGTCCCGATCCAGCGGCCCTTGTGACGGATCAACTCGAATAGGCCGTACTTCTCGAACGACATCTTGCCCAGCAGGTACAGCGGATAGGCCAAGACGACGGCAACGACAGCTGCCGCAGGTGCAAGCAACACGTACGGAGCCGCTATCCGCCCGAGACGGCGCCGGCTGAAGCGCCGTCGCCGAGAGGCGAGTGTGAACTCGCTCTCGGCGACGGACGCCACAACAGCTCCTTCGGGCGCGAGGCGACTCACGCGCCGGTGTTCAGGATCCTCGTGATCTGACTATTGGCGCTGTTTGCCGCTGCTTTCACCGACGCACGGCCGGTTGCGATCTTGACCAGCATGTTCTGCAGCACGTTCGCATTCTCCACGTTGACCCAGTTCGGGCTCGTCGGGACGAACCAGCTGAACTTCGCCGCCCGTGCGAACGGCGCCAGCTTCGGGTTCGACGCGTTGAACGAGAGCAGCTTCGTCGTGTTGGCGATGTTGCCCGCCTTGGCGATCTCGCTCTGCGCTGCGGTGCCGGTAAAGGCCTTGATCCAGTCGGCCGCGAGGCTCTGGTTCTTGGTCGTCACCGGGATCGCGAGGTCTGACCCGCCGAGGAACGTCGGCATGAACCGTCCCTTGATGTGACTCGGCATCGGGTAGGCATTGATCGACGACGCGAGCGCGGGATTGCCGAGCTTCTCATCGAGTGCGTACGGCCATTCCCAGCCGTTCCCGATGAACGAGCCGACCTTGCCCTTCGCAAAGACGAGCGACTGCTGAGGGTTCGCCTCGTCCCCGGTCTTGCTGGCGCGTGAGAGCTGCGTGAACACGGCTTTCACCTGGTTCAGCGCGGTTAGCGCCTGCGGGGTGTTGAGCGTCGCCTTCCACTTGCCGCCCTTTCGGACCGCAATCTGTCCGCCGTAGTCGTAGACGAACGACATGGCGAAGTACCAATACTTCCCGGGGAAGTACACGGCCGAATAGCCGCTGTCCTTGCCGTACTTCTTCATCAGCTTGCGGCCGTCGGCCATGAACTGCGCCAGACTCTTGGGCGTGCTCTTGATGCCGGCTGCCTTGTACTGATCCTTCCTGTAGATGACGGCACGAGCGCCCGCGTAGTACGGGACGCCGTACAGCTTGCCGTTGTACTGGCACGAGGTCTTGAGACCTTTGAGCCAGGTCTTGTTGTTGGGGAACGCCGACTGGCTCAGCGTCTTGAACGCACCGGCCGCCATGTACTTCGACATCTCGCTGTTGCCGAGTTCGATGACATCCGGAGCGTCGCCGCCGGCGAGGCCGGCGTCGAGCTTCGTCAGATGCGCGCCCCACGTCTGATACTGGACGTCGACGTCGACGTCCGGATGCTGCGCCTTGAAGTTCCTGTTGGCCAGAGCAACCGCCTCGGGCCAACCGCTCTGCGCATCGTTCATGAGCCAGACCACGATCTTCGTGGCATGACTCCGCGACGTGCCGCCGCTCGCGGTCGATGCCGCCACGGCGAGCATGGCGACGAGCAACGCCGCCGCCAGATAACGAACCTTCATGTCGCCTCCCGGAGCTCCCGGAAGCCACCCCGGCTCCCGGATTGGTTAAGACCACTACCCACGAAGCGAGAGATTGGCATAGACCACTCTTTGTGTCAAGAGGGTGAAAAGAACGCTGAATGCGGTGGAGTGGTCTTGACCATGAGCCGGACGCTGTGCTTCCATACGGTCGGGATGCGCAAACAGGTACTGACCAGGCAGCGGGTGCTCGAGTTGATCGACCAGCTCCAGGTCGGTGAGGCGATCCCGTCCGAGCGGCGTCTCAGTAGCGACCTGGGCATCTCCCGCCTGACCGTCCGCGCGGCGCTCGACGACCTCGTCCGCGACGGCTATCTGCAGCGGCGCCACGGCGCCGGCACGTTCGTCAGCGAGCCGAAGATCGCGCAGCAGCTGACCCTGACGTCGTTCAGCGAGGACATGCGCCGGCGCGGGATGGTCGCCGGCAGCCGGACGATCGAGCTGCGCGAGACGCACGCCGGCGCGGCGGTCGGCCGGTCGCTGAACGTCTCTCCGGATGCGCGCGTCGTCCTGATCCGCCGGCTGCGGCTCGCCGACGGCGAGCCGATGGCCCTGGAGACGCTGCACGTCCCGGCCGCACTCGTCCCGGGGCTCTCGCGCGAGCAGCTGGAGGACTCCTCCTTCTACGAACTGCTCGAGCGCGACTACGGTGTCGTGATCTCGAGCGGCATGCAGTCGATCGAGCCCACGGTGACGAACGAGGAGGAGTCGGAGCTGCTCGGAGTTCCCCTGCACTCCCCCGCGTTCCTCTTCGAACGGACGAGCCGGACGGAGGACGGCGAGACGGTCGAGTTCGTGCGCTCGCTCTACCGGGGCGACCGCTACCGGCTCGTCGCGGAGCTGTCGCAGCGGCGCGACCGGCCAGCCTCTGCTCAACCTGCGCTCGTCGCGGCGGAATGACCCGCGCGGGCGTCTCGTACTTCGGCGTCCGCATCCTCCGTCACGTCCGTCGCGATCTCCAAGACATCGCCGCGCGCGGCTACACGAGCGTGCTGCACACCTTCTCGGAGAACGACCTGGCCTACTACCGCGGGACGATGGGCGAGATCGTGGCGGCGTCGCACGAGCTCGGGCTCGAGGTGCAGATGTGCCCGTGGGGGCTCGGGGGCACGTTCGGCGGCGAGGCGGAGAGCCACTGGGTGACGATGCATCCGGAGGCTTGCCAGGTGCTCGACGACGGCCGGCGGGTGGCCACCGGCTGCCTCAACCAGCCCGCGTACCGCGCGTTCTGCAAGGAGTGGGCCGACGCGGCGCTCGAGGCGGGAACGGACTACGTCTTCTGGGACGAGCCGCACTGGACCGTCCCGGCCCACGTCGGGATCGACGACCCGGAGCGCTGGGCGTGCTGCTGCGACGCCTGCCGTAAGCTCGCCGGCGGCAAGCCGACCCAGGCGTTCCGCGAGTCGTCGCTCGTCAACTTCCTGCGCGAGGTGACGGCGCACGTCGCGGCCCGCGGTGGGAAGAACACGATCTGCCTGCTGCCGCTGACCGAGGGCTCACACGGGATCCGGGACTGGGACGCCGTCGCGGCGCTGCCGGGTCTCGACGTCTTCGCGACGGATCCCTACTGGAAGAACTTCGACGAGGCCGCCGGCTCGTTCGTCGGACGCTTCGCGACGCTGCTGGCGGAGACCGCGGCGCGACACGGCGTCCGGCCGCAGCTCTGGGTGCCGAGCTTCGAGCTGACGCGCGAGGACATCCCCGACCTCGAGAGCGCACTCGCCGCGGCCCGCGCCGCTGGGATCGACGACCTCTGGACGTGGGGCTACGAAGCGTGCGGCCATATGACGCACTTGGCGACACGCGATTCCGCAGTCGTCTGGGAGGCGGTGACGAGGGCGCTGACCGGTCGTCCGGAGATCGACCTCCGGCCGACCGCGGAGCTCGTCCGGCTGATCAACGTCGAGGACGGCACGGTCGCCGATGCCGTCGCCCGCGCGACGGTCGACGTGGCGGCCGCGATCGACGCGATCATCGAGCGGCTCGAAGCGGGCGGCCGGCTGGTGTACGTGGGAGCGGGCACGTCCGGTCGGATCGCCGCGGCCGACGCGGCCGAGTGCGGGCCGACCTTCTCGACCGATCTGATTTCGGCGGTGACGACCGACGTCGACTCCGAGGAGGACGACGCCGAGCTTGCACAGCTCGACGTTGGCGCACGAGACGTCGTGCTCGGGATCAGCGCGAGCGGCACGACGCGCTACACGCTCGGCGCACTCGAGCGGGCGACGCAGGCAGGCGCTCTCACCATCGGGCTCGCGTGCGTGCGCGGCTCGGAGCTCGCGCGCGCGGCCGACCTGGCGATCGAGGTCGACGTCGGGCCAGAGGTGATCTCGGGCTCGACGCGGATGAAGGCGGGCACGGCGCAGAAGCTCGTCCTCAACACGATCTCCACGGTCGCGATGGTCAAGCTCGGGAAGACGTTCGGGAACCTGATGGTCGACGTGCAGGCATCGAACGAGAAGCTCCGCGCGCGGGCCCGCCGCGCGGTGGCGATCGCGACGGCCGCACCCGAGGAAGAGGTGAGCGCGGCGATCGCGGCCGCGGACGGCGACGCCAAGGTGGCGATCGTGTCGCTGCTGGCAGGTGTCGACGCACAGACGGCACGCACGCGGCTGAGCGCGGCGCGCGGTGTGATCCGGGAGGCGGTCGCCGATGTCGTGGGTTGAGACGGAGCTCCGCGAGCAGCCCGTCGCGCTCGAGCGCTTTCTCGCCGCGGAGACGGCGAACGCGACGGAGATCGCGCGGGGACTCGTGCGCGACGACGTCCGGTACCTGCTGATCGTCTCGCGCGGCAGCTCCTCGAACGTCGCGCGCTACCTGCAGTACCTGTTCGGAACGGTGAACCGGCTGACGGTCGCGTTCGCGACGCCGTCGCTCTACACCGTGTACAACGCTCCGCCCGAGCTCGGTCCGGCCGCGGTGATCGGGATCTCGCAGTCCGGAGCGTCCCCCGACGTCGTCGCAGTGCTCAGCGAGGCGCGCCGGCAGGGCCGCCCGACGCTCGCGATCACGAACGAGTCGCGTTCGCCACTCGCGGAGGCCGCGGACTGGATCCTGCCGCTGCACGCCGGCGAAGAGCGCGCGGTCGCGGCGACGAAGACGTACCTGAACTCGATCGCTGCGGTCGCACTGCTCTCGAGCGTCGCGGCCGGCGATCCCGAGCGGCTGCGCGCGCTCCGGGAGATACCGCGCGCGGTCGCGGAGCAGATCGACCGCACGCTCGCCGTGGTCGACAGGCTCGACCGCTACAGCGCCGTCGAGAGCGGCATCGTCGTCACCCGCGGCGTCAACTACGGGACGGCGTTCGAGATCGCGCTGAAGATCCGTGAGCTTTCGGGCGCGCCGTTCGAGGCGTTCTCGTCGGCGGACATCCTGCACGGGCCGATCGCATCGCAGAAGGCCGGCCGCCCGGCGATCGTGATCGCGCCGACCGGCCCGACGCTGACGAGCATGCAGCCGGCGATCGACAAGATTCGCGAGCGCGGCTCGGAGATGATCGCGATCAGCGACGACGCCGACTTCCTCGCGGGCGTCGAGACGGCGTTCCCGCTCGTTCCCGACGTCCCCGAGTGGCTGAGCCCGCTGCTGACGGTGGTGCCGGGTCAGCTGGCGGCGGTGCGGATCGCGAGGCTGCGCGGCGCCGACATCGACAGCCCGGTTGGGCTGACGAAGATCACGCGTACCCGATAGCCGAAGGCTGGGGTCAGACCCCTTCGGGGTCAGGGCCCATGAGGGCCGGAGCGCAAGCCTGGCGAAGCCGGCTTACGCGGAGGCGAACTTATGCGGAAGAAGACAACCGCCGACCACCCAAAAGCGCGCGGGCTTTGCCCGCGCGCGTTTCCCGCGAAGCGGCGTGCAAGTCAAGTGCTGACCCCGGAGGGGTTAGCACTTAGTTACGCGAAGCCCAGGGATCGACGTAGACGTCGTCGATCTTCCAGGCGCTTCCGCGCCCAGCAGCTCGGACGCATCGTCCGCTCGTGTCACGAAGACTGGGACGAGACCGGCTATCCGGACGGCCTCGCCGGAGTCGAGATCCCGCTCGTCGCCCGCATCGTGCGCTGCTGCAACGCGTTCAGCCCGATGACGACGGACCGGTCGTACCGCAAGGCGCTGGCCGTCGCCGACGCTGTGGCGGAACTACACCGGTGCTCGGGCACCGACTTCGACCCCGAAGTCGTCGACGCACTCGTGGCGACGATCGAAGACCAAACGGCTGTGGTCTGACTTGGAGGGGTCAGACCACAGAAGTCAGGTGCCGCTCGAGCCAGTCGGCTGCGAGCCGGTAGGCCTTCAGCTCGTTCGGGCGTTTCGTGAAGCCGTGGCCCTCGTCGTCGAACACGACGTACTCGACGTCGCGGCCGAGCTCGCGCAGCTTCGCGACCATCTGATCCGACTCGCCCTTCACGACCCGCGGGTCGGTCGCGCCCTGGATGACGAGCAGCGGTGTGCGCACGTTCTCGACGTAGGTGATCGGCGACCGCTCCATCAGGAACTCCGTCTCGGTCTCGGGATCGCCGACGAACCGCGCGATGAAGCGCTTCCACGTCGGCGGCACCGCCTTCGCAAACGTGACCAGGTTGGACGGTCCGAAGATGTCGACGGCCGCCGCCCAGTAGTCCGGCAAGCGCGTCACGCAGGTCAGCACCGCGAAGCCGCCATACGAGCCGCCGAACACGCCGATGCGCTCTGGGTCGACCCAGTCCTGCTGCTGCAGCCATTTGACCGCGCGCTCCCAGTCCTGGATGTCCCCGCCGCCCCAGTCGCGCTGGACGAGCCGCTGGTACGACTTGCCGTAGCCGGTCGAGCCGCGGATATTCGTCGCCAGCACGCCGATCCCACGCGACAGCAAGTACTGGTAGAGCGGCTGGTAGACCGGACGCTCCTGCGCCTCCGGCCCGCCGTGGATCGAGAGCACAACCGGCGCCTTCCCGTCGACGTGCGGCCGGTAGAGCCAAGCCGGGACGTCGCGCCCGTCGAACGTCGGGAAGCTGACGAGCTCGATGTCGACGAGGTCATCCTCGCGCAGGCCGCCGATACGGCTTTCCGTCACCGCGCGAATGCGGCCACTGTTCGTCTCGACCACCCACACCTCCGGTGGACGCCGAGGGCTGGAGACGATCAGCGCCGCGTGCGACCCGTCCGGCGAAAGGGCCAGCGGCGGCTCCGCGCCCGTCAGGTGCGGTCGCGCCCCGTCGGGCAGGTCGGCCGTCTGTTCGCGTCCGCTGTGGAGGTCCCGAATTCGCAGGCGGTCGTAGCCGTCCTCGTTGACGAGCCACGCGAGCACGCGCCCATCCTCGGAGAGCTTCAGGTCGTCGACGTCGCGCTCCGGCTCCTCGACCCACTCGTAGCGGTCCGCCGCCAGGTCGTAGAACGCAAGCCCGCGGAACTCCCTGCCCGCGTCGGTCAGCAGATAGAAGCCCGAGCCGTCCGCCGCCCAGGAACCGGGCACGAACAGCGCGTCCTCGTCATGCCGCGTGAGCTCGCGCGTCTCTCCCGACTCGACGTCGATCAGGTGGATCGACGAATCGCTGTTGTTGCGAGAATCGAGCGCGAGCAGCTTCGTGCTGTCCGGCGACCACGCGAACGGGAACGAGAACATGTCCTTCCCGAACACCGAACGTATTTCGCCCGATTCAGTGTCACGGATCCAGCACTCCATGTCGGTCGGGGTGCGCGCGTTCGCGGCATACGCGAACTTCGTCCCGTCCGGCGACCACGCGTCGCTGCCGACGAAGTGCTGGACCTCCGGCCGGTCCGTCAGCTGCTGAGGCCACCCATTGCCGCCGTCGATCCGGTACAGCTGGTGGAACTCGTCGCCGTCGTGATCCGCCGAGAACAGGATCGTCCCGTCCTGCGGCGACACGCCGACACCGCGCACCGTGTGTTCGGTGAAACCCGTCAGCTGGTCTGGCCAACCCCCCTCGATGGGCACGCGCCAGAGGTTGAACTGGCCCGACATGTTGCTTGCGAACAACACGTGGCCGCCGTCATCCGTGAACGTGAGCACCGACGAGAAGCGCCGCACCGCAAAGAACTGCTCGAAGAGCGGCAACCGCTTCGCTTTCGTGACGGCCACCGGCAGGACACTACAGTTCGCAACCATGGAGACGACGCTGCCTTGGGCCTGGTACGCCGACCCCGACGTCCTGCGACGCGAAGGGGAGCGCATCTTCTCGCGCGCGTGGCAGTACGTCGGCCACACGGGACAGGTCGAGGAGAGCGGCTCGTACTTCGCCGCCGCCGCCGGGCAAATTCCCGTTGTAGTTACACGCGCGCGCGACGACCAGCTGCGGGCGTTCGTGAACGTTTGCCGCCACCGCGGCCACGTCGTCGCGAGCGGGAGGGGACGGCGCGAGACGCTGCAGTGCCCCTATCACGCGTGGACGTACGGCCTGGACGGGACGTTGCGCACCGCGCCGCGCTCCGACCGCGAGCCGGGCTTCGAGCTCGACGACCTGGGCCTCCGGCCGGTGCAGGTGGACACGTGGGGCCCGTTCGTCTTCGTCAACCCGGACGCGGACGCCGCTCCGCTCGCCGAGGCGCTCGGCGACGTGCCGGCGCGGCTCGCGGAGATCATCGACGTCGACGCGCTGGACTTCCGCTTCCGCACCGAGTACGAGCTCGAGGCCAACTGGAAGATCGCCTGCGAGAACTTCCTCGAGTGCTACCACTGCGCCGTCGCCCATCCAGGGTTCACGGCGGCCGTCGACGTCTCGCCCGACGCGTACCGCCTCGAGGCGCTCGGGCTCGTCTCGAGCCAGGTCGGCCCGCTCCGTCAGAACGGCGACTCCTTCCTCGCAGGCGGTGACGTCCCGCGCAGCCAGTTTCACTTCCTCTGGCCGAACTTCGGCATCAACGTGTTCCCGGGCCGACCGAACCTCTCCTGCGGCCCAATCCTCCCGCTCGGCCCCGAGCGCACCACCCGCTTCCTGGACTACTTCTTCGCACCGGACGCCGAGCAGGCCTGGATCGACGAGCTGATGGCCTTCGACAACCAGATCGGGAAGGAAGACACCGCTCTCGTGGAGGGCGTCCAGCGCGGCGTTCGCACCGGCGTCCTGCCCGAAGGGCACCTGCTCTCGGAGAGCGAGCAGCTGGTCGCGCACTTCCAGCGGCTTTGCGCGCAGGCGCTCGCGGAGTAGCATCTTCCCGCGCATGGCGAGCGTCACCTTCGACCACGTCATCAAGGCCTACGCCGACGACGTCATCGCCGTCAACGACCTCGACCTCCTGATCAAGGACGGCGAGTTCCTCGTCCTGGTCGGCCCGTCCGGCTGTGGGAAGACCACAGCGCTCCGCTGTCTCGCCGGACTCGAGGTGATCACGGCCGGCCAGATCAAGATCGACGACCGCGTCGTCAACCGCATTCCGTCGAAGGACCGGAACATCGCGATGGTGTTCCAGTCCTACGCGCTCTACCCGCACATGACGGTGTTCAACAACCTCGCGTTTGGGCTGAAGCTGCTGAAGACGCCGAAGCAGGAGATCAAACGCCGCGTCGAGGAGGCCGCCAAGATCCTCAACCTCGAACGCTTCCTCGACCGCAAGCCGAAGGCGCTCTCGGGCGGACAGCGGCAGCGTGTCGCGCTCGGGCGTGCGATCGTTCGCGAGCCGGCCGCGTTCCTGATGGACGAGCCGCTTTCGAACCTCGACGCGAAGCTGCGTGTGCAGACGCGCGCCGAGATCCTGCGCATCCAGCAGCGCCTCGGGACGACAACGGTCTACGTCACACACGACCAGGTCGAAGCGATGACGATGGGCGACCGCATCGCGGTGATGAGCGATGGAGTGCTGCAGCAGGTCGGCCCGCCCCCCGAGCTCTACCTTCACCCGGTCAACAAGTTCGTGGCTGCATTCATCGGCTCGCCGGCGATGAACTTCGCAACGGTGCATGCGGACGACGGCAAGCTGAAGATGGGCAACCATCTCCTCCACTTGACGGGGTCGCGCGCAAAAGTGGCGTCGGACCGGAAAGGACGTCAACTCGAGATCGGGTTCCGTCCTGAGGATCTGGAGATCGCGAACGGCAGCGGCGACGGCGCCGTGCGTTTCCCGGCGACGATCGAAGTCGTCGAGTATCTCGGCAACCAGGAGCTGCTGCACGCGGATGCCGAGGGAAACGAAGTCGTGGCGCTTGTCTCGAGCGACAAAAAGGTCAAAGTGGGCGACAACGTGGAGTTCACGATCCCGACCGACAAGCTCCACCTGTTCGATCCGGAGACCGAGGAAAGCCTCGTTCCTACGAATTGAAAGGGATAGGATCGGCTCGGACGAGGGTCGAGTCGAAGCGGGGAGTCGACCAAATATGGCGGCCATGAAAAGCCAGCCGCCTGGACGAGGAGGAATCGAGTTGAAGCGACGTTCTTGGCTCGTTCTGCTGGCCGTCGTAGTTGGCGCGATCGCGGCGACGTTCGCCGCGACGGCCAGCTCGAAGCCGGCAGCACGTTCAGCCGGTTCAATTGAAGTGCTCTCGCTGTGGGGCGGCAGCGAGAAAGCCGCGTTCCTGAAAGTGACGGACGCGTTCACGCAGAAGACGGGCACCAAAGTCGAGTACACGACGGCACGTGACTTCGTGCCCGTGATTCGTACTCGCCTGGCTGCCGGCAATCCGCCGGAAGTGGCGATCATCCCACGGCCGGGCGTGCTGTCAGACCTGGCCAAGCAGGGCGCGGTCAAGGATCTCGGCAGCCTTGGGATCTCGTCGTCCTACATGAAGGCTCGTTACGGCCCGGCGTGGATCAAGCTGGGCACGGTCAACGGGAAGCTCTACGGCGTCGCCGCGAAGGCGAACTCGAAGAGCGTCGTCTGGTATCGACCGGACCAGTTCAAGAAGTACAAGCTGACGCCGGCGAAGACGTGGGCACAGCTGATCGCGATCACGAAGAAGCTCAAGGCCAAGGGACAGACGCCATGGGCTTCGGGCGCGAAGGACTCGTGGACGCTGACCGACTGGTTCGAGAACGTGTACGCCCGCACGGCAGGGCCGGCGAAGTACACGGCGCTGTTCAGCGGGAAGCTGAAGTTCACTGATCCGTCCGTGAAGAAGGCGATCCAGCAGATGCTGCAGATCCTGAACAACAAGTATCTGTTCGGCGGCGTGCAGGGTGCGCTCGGCACCGCGTTCGTCGACGGGATCGGACTCGTCTTCAAGCCCAACGCGAAGGCGCAGCTGTACATGGAGGGCGGCTTCGTCGGTGGGATCGCACTCGATCAGGTGAACACGAATCTGAAGGCCGGGAAGACGATCAACTCCTTCCCGTTCCCGACGATCAATCCGAAGTACGACAGCCCGATGGTGGGCGGCGGTGACCTAGCGGCCGCCTTCAAGGACAACGCCGACGTCCGCGCGTTCCTCAAGTACATCTCCTCCGCGGAAGCAGGCAGGATCTGGGTGTCGACCGGCGCGATCGTCTCGCCGAACAAGCAAGTCAAGAAGAGCGCCTACCCGAACCTGCTTGTGCAGCATGAGGCAGCACAGGTCGCGGGTGCGAAGGTGTTCCTCTTCGACGGCTCCGACCTCCTGCCGGGCTCGCTCGCCGACGACTGGGGAGCAGTCCTGCAGAACGCGTTGCAGAAGCCGGGCAGCATCAGCAGCCTGCTGTCCGACTTCCAGAAGAAGGCGGCGAAGGAGTTCTAGGCCGCATCGTTCGACAGCGCCCGCCGCAAGGCGGGCGCTGTCTTTTCTGAAGGCGTGAGCGCACAAGCCCCACCCCTGCAAGTCCCGCAGCCGAAGCGGCGCTTCGGACGCTCGGGCGAGGGAACGTTTCGTGAGCGACTGAACGGCATCGCCTTTGCGCTACCGGCGCTGGTTGTCCTGGGCCTATTCGTGATCTACCCGGCTTACTACACGGTCCGGCTCGCGTTCTACAAGAGCGACTATCTCTTCAGCTTTACGGACTACATCGGGCTGCAGAACTTCAAGGATCTCTTCCAGGACAAGGACTTCTTCGATGCCTCGCACTTCCCGCCCGACGGCGCGTTCTTCAACAACCTGCGATGGGTCGTTGTCTACATCAGCCTCACCCTGATCCTCGGCCTAACCATCGCGGTGTTGACGGTTCGTGTCAGGTACGAGTCGATCGTGAAGTCGCTGATCTTCGTGCCGATGGCGATCTCGGCCACTGCTGTCGGCGTGATCTGGCTCCTCGTCTACAGCCCGAACCCCGACATCGGGACGGTGAACGCGGTCATCAACGCGTTCGGCGGCAATCCCGTCTCCTGGCTCGGCAAGCCGAGCACGGTCAACTACGCGATCATCATCGCGTACGTCTGGGCGTCCACGGGTTTTGCGATGGTCGTGCTCTCCGCAGCGCTGAAAGGGATCCCAACTGAGATCATCGAGGCCGCGCGTGTCGACGGCGCGGGTGAATGGAACATCTTTCGCCGCATCATGCTGCCGATGTTGAGCCTGCCCATCTCGGTCGTCACTGTCTGGCTCTTCATCAACGTGATCAAGGTCTTCGACATCATCTACGTGATGACCGGGACGACAGGTGGGCCCGGCACGTCGAGCCGGGTGATCGCCTTTTCCATGTACATCGAGACGTTTAGCGGACACCCGGGACGCGGCGCCGCGGCCGCGGTCGTAATGCTGCTCCTGATGATCCCCGTGATGATCTTGAACATCAGACGGTTCAAGAGCGAGCGGGTGATCACGTAATGGCCACTCGCGCAGAGACCGCCGTCCTCGCGCAGCCGCGCACACTGAGCGAGCGCCTCGTCCGGCTAATCACACGCTCGCCTGTTCACATCGCGCTGATCGCCATCGCAGCAGTCTGGCTCGTGCCGACGGTTGCGCTGCTCGTCACGTCGATCCGGCCTCGCTCAGACGTCCTGTCGAGCGGTTGGTGGCATGTGTTCTCCAGTCACCTGACGCTCGGCGCGTACGGCGAGGTGATCCACACCGGCGGGATGGGGCACGCATTCCTGAACAGCGTCTACATCACGCTGCCTTCGACGGTCCTGCCGCTGACGCTCGGCGCGCTCGCCGCCTATGCGTTCGCGTGGACGCGCTTTCCGTTCCGCGACACGACGTTCCTGTTCATCGTCGCGTTGATGGTCGTGCCGGTGCAAACCGCGTTCGTCCCGCTGCTGAAGCAGTTCCGCCACTTCGACTTGATTCCCGGCCACACAACCTTTCCAGGCTGGGCCATGAACACCGAGTTCTATGGGATCTGGCTTGCTCACACGGCGTTCGGGCTGCCGCTGGCCATCTTCCTCTTCCGCAACTTCTTCATCACGCTGCCGAAGGATCTGATCGAAGCCGCTCGCATGGACGGTGCGTCCGAGTTCGCGATTTTCCGGCGCGTCGTATTGCCGCTGTCGGTCCCGGCGCTCGCCTCGTTCGGGATCTTCCAGTTCCTCTGGGTCTGGAACGACCTGCTGATGGCGCTGATCTTCGTCAGCAATCCATCGAAGCAACCGATGACGGTGAAGATCACGCAACTGCTGTCGACGTACGCGCAGGAGTTCCACCTGCTCGCTGCGGGCGGCTTCCTCTTGATGATCGTCCCGTTGGCGGTGTTCTTCGCGTTACAGCGGTACTTCGTGCAAGGGCTGCTGGCCGGCTCCGTCAAGTCCTGATCTTCCTCGTCCCGCATACCCACTGGGACCGGGAGTGGTACCGCCCGTTCCAGTCCTTCCGGATCTCGCTGGTCGACGTTGTCGACGACGTGCTCGACCAACTCGAGCAGGACGAGCGGCTGCGCTTCACGCTCGACGGACAGCTCGCGACGGTCGACGACTATCTCGAGATCCGGCCCGAGGCGGAGGAGCGGATTCGCGCGCTGGTG
>Ga0137369_10002017_pt1 | contig 20603 bp, 23 predicted proteins | sample SagtaG_12_FD_104918 | JGI IMG/M metagenome (GOLD analysis project Ga0137369, IMG submission 104918) | Vadose zone soil microbial communities from Sagehorn Ranch, Mendocino, California, USA - Sage1_L_113_16 metaG | ecosystem: Environmental > Terrestrial > Soil > Vadose zone | place: USA... | reverse complement strand
GCGTTCGTGGCAAGGACGCAGGGAGCCCCGATAGTTCAACTATCGGGGCGACCGAGGACGCGGCCACGGGCGGCGAGACGCCGCCGGGAAGCTGCCGAACTTGCGGCCGGGTGTACTAGTCCGCCCGGCACAGGCTTCAGGACGTGCCGCCGAAGTCGACGTCCCTGGTCTCGACCGTTCCGGCCGTCCGCCCCGGCGCTGTCTGGTAGGTCCAGTACAGGTTCGTGTGCGCGATGACCTGCTCCGGCGGCGGCGCACCCCAAGCCGTCTGGTCCTCCGTCGTGTGGGCGTCGCTGACAAGGGTTGCGTCGTACCCCCTGGCGAACGCGCCGTGGAGCGTCGAGCGGATGCACGCGTCGGTCTGTGCGCCGACGACGACGAGTCGCCCGACACCGAGGCCCGACAGGACGGTCTCGAGCATCGTGTCCTCGAAGGAGTCGCCGTAGTTCTTTTCGACGAGCGGCTCGGCGTCGCCCGGCGTCAGCTCGGGGACGATCCGCCAGTCGTCGCTCCCTCTCGCAAGTCCATCGTCGGAGTGCTGGACCCAGACGACGGGGATCCGTTCCCGCCGCGCCTTCTCGACAAGGCTGCCGACGTTCGCGACGACCGCGTCGCGCTCGGGAGCGCCCTCGACGACGCCGTTCTGCACGTCGACGACGAGGAGTGCGGTGTTCGGCCGGTTCTCGAGTGTGGTCATGGTCTCCCCTTCCTCAGGCTGGACTCCGTGTCCACGCACGTTAGACGGAGCCTGGTCATGCGCGCGGGTCGTACTGCGAGCGCCTTTAGACGGCAAACCAACGTCGTCTGGGCCAGTGTTGGGGAATACCGTCCCCCAACCTCGCCTATCCTTCCTCCGTGGCTCTGCGGGTAGAGCGTGTGGGTTTCATGTCGTTTCTCGTGCAGCAGGTACGCGTGCCGTGATCGACGTCCAGCGAGTCGATTACATCCGTGTCCCGGTGACGGACATGGAGAGAGCGAACCACTTCTACGGAGAGGTGCTGGGCCTCGAGAGGAACCCAAACTCGCCGGGCGAGGACTGGGTTGAGTACGAGACCGGCAACGTGACGCTTGCGGTGATGACGCCGCACACCCACGGCTCCGAGTTCACGCCGTTGCCGCCTGGAACGATTGCTTTGCGCGTCCTCGACGTCGCCGAGGCGAAGGCGAAGCTAGAGGCGGCCGGCGTGCAGGTCAATGAGATGTGGGACTCCGGCGTCTGCCATGGGGCCGGGTTCTGCGACCCCGACGGCAACGCCATCCTCCTGCACCACCGCTACAAGCCGTATCAGCAGACCTGACCACTCGCCCCTTACCGGGATTGTCGCTTGCGCGAGTGTTCACGAATGTCACTCGAACTAAGGTCGGTGGTTCCTATGGCGACTACGGTCGGGGAATACTTCGCTCGTGCCGAACGAGCAGAGCCGGCAGCTGCAGGACCTCGCCCAACGCGTCGCTGATGCGCTCCCGCTCGACGTGGCGGAGGAGGTGGTGCTTACCGGCAGCGTGTCGCGCGGCGTCGCTGATGAGGTCTCCGACATCGAGATGCTCATCGTCACGCCGGAGCCAATGGAGCTGGCTGCATGCTTTGAGCACGCTCGTGCTGCGGGTCTGGAAGGGCTTGACACCTGGGGCGATCAATCGACGCCGACAAGGCGCGTTTCCGGCTTCCTCGAGGGTGTTCCCCTTGAACTCATTTGGTGGTCGCGGGAATACGCGGAGTCCTCAATCGATTCCTTCTTCCGCAGTGATATGTCATCGGCCGCCGATGCGATCGCTCACGGCGTTGCGCTGCGGACGTCGGGATCGCTGTCGCGGTGGCAAGCCCGACTCAACGACTATCCGGAGGAGCTCGCGAGGGCGCGGATCGAGGACGCCGCTCTGACGTGGGGCGGTTTTACGCCCGCGGGGTTGCTAACTCTCGCCCGCCCCGGTGAGCGGCTCGCGCGCACGGAGCGGATGCTCGATGACGCCTCGCGTGTCCTCCGCATCGTTTACGCGCTCAACCGCGTCTGGCAGCCAACGCATAAGCGTCTCGGGGCACGTGTAGCGTCACTCGCAGTGAAGCCTGCTCGACTCGCGGAGCGAATCGAAGAGGCTTTCTCAGAGTCAGACCCACGGCGCGCCTTGCTGGTTATGACCGAACTGCAATCGGAGACCGTCGCCCTCGCACCGGATGGCCCGAACGTGAACCGCGCGCGCTGGTGGCTGGCGGCGGCTGCGAACCTGCTCTCCTCCAGCGATGTTCCCTGAGCGCGGGACGGTCGATCAACCACGCCGAAGCAGTAAGAGGTCGGCGGTTTGCCTTCGGCTACATTCCGCGAGTCCCCGACCTCCTACGTGTCGGTCAAAGGCGTGGTCACTCTCGTTTATCTGACCGGTATTCGGAGCGCGCGCGTCTGTGCGCGGGCTTCGCGCCACCAGATGAATTCGTATGCGTGAAGTCCGACCCAGACGATCGCCACCAGTGTGAGTGCGACGAGTGCCGGCACGACGACGGCCACCGGCCACAGCGAGGCGCAGGCGATCGCGGCGATCAAGCGTCCGCCGGCGAGCGTGCGTGACACGCGCACGCGGAGCGCCGCGTAGGCGAACAGGTACAGCGCCGGACCGCCGCAGAGTCCGAGCGCCGGGATGGCGGCCAGCTCGCCGTCGACGTCTGCGAGCGTCGTCTTCATCCCGAACGCGAAGAGGACGATTCCGGCCACGATCGGAAGATGCAAGTAGGTGTAGACGTCGCGCGCAAGTGTGGCGCGCTCGACGCCGCTTCGGTCGGTCAGCATCTGCTGGGCGCGGATCGTGAAGAAGTCGAAGTACGCCAGCCAGAACGAGGTCGTGACCGCAAACCCGAGCACGGCGGCGACGATCACTCCGGTGCTGATTCCGCTGACTCTCTCGCCAAGGCCGATGGCGATCAGGGACTCGCCGATCGCGATGATCACGATCAGCCCGTGACGCTCGACGAAGTGCGCCGGTTGCACGCGCCAGCCACCCATCCCACCAAGGAGCGGCCCCAAATAGCCGACGGCGAGCGCGGCCAGCCAGAGCATCGGCTTGAGCCCGCCGTCGACGAACCCCGCGACGATGATCAGAGCAGCGCCGAGGAGGGCCGAGGGAGCAACCCGCAGAATCGCCGCCAACAGGTCGGGGTCACCACGCGCTGAGAGCGCGTACAGCGTGAGATGCATGACGTTCACAGTCAGGAACGCCACCCCGAACAGGACGCCGTGACTGCCGAACGCGTCCGGGACGGCGAGCGCGGCGACGAACATCGCCGCCATCGCAACCAGCATCGCCCCCCACACCGCGCCCACATCGGGATCGACGGTATTCGTCAACCAGGCGTAGGCCGCCCACGCCCACCAGAGCACGCCGAGAATCAGCAGACCATGCCCGAGTCCACTCCACGTCGGATTATCCGAAAGCACCGTGGTGACCTGCGTGAACGCGAACACGAACACAAGATCGAAGAAGAGCTCGAGCGGCGTGACGCGCTGCTCATGCTCAGCCTGCAGCTCACCCACAGACGGACGCTAGCGCGAACCGATCGCGACCGGGGGCCGACCACGCCCGGAAGGGGCTGTGGATTGGGCCAGCGATGCTTCTATGTTTGTCAAGTTCTGATTGGCGGGTTCTCGAGTAGCCGTTAGAGGTTGCGTGCGAGGTAGCGCTTGAGGCAGGGCACGGACAGCATCGAGCGGGTCGGTCTTGCCGCCCGAGCGACGCTCCCGCCGCAGCCTCCCGGCCTCGAGCACCCGCTCACCCTTGCCGGTCAGGAAGCGTGTGAGACCGGCACCGAACGAACCGGTGCCCTCGATCGCGAGCGCTCGCCGACCTCTCGAGTGCGCCTCGACCAGAGCGAGAGCGTGCGCGTAGCCGTCGCTGCTCGAGGCGACATTCGCCTCGAACACGACCGCTCCGCTGAGGACGTGCACGACCGCGACCGCATGTACGTCTCGGTGCGGGTCGACACCGACGATGTAGTCCAGCTGATCTGCGAGCAGCCGTAACCGACCTCCAGCCCAAGCGTTGGGGGGACACATCCGGTGTCGGTCTGGGGTTGGAAACCGCGGACGGCATGGACTGTGAAGGGTCACGCCCACAGGGCGGACAGGCTTCTGATCAGGCCAGCAAGCGGGCGCCAGGCCGGCACCGCTCTCTCGGCCCGGACACATCACTGGAAAGACACCGCAGCAGCGGGTCATTCGAGAATCGAGTCACAAACAAAGAGCACCGGCACCACCCTGACAACAGCCCGAGACAGACCGACCCGCCGAGTCTCACAGTCACCTGAGCGCGTTCGCACTCCAGTTCGCAGCGTCATATGGCCGCCGAGGCCGGGTACAACCACTGCATGAGTGTCAGCGTCGTCTACGAGACGCACTCGATCAGCGTCGACAACGAGCGTGGTATCGCGACGGGTTGGCTGGAGGGAGCGCTCTCCGAAGCCGGGAGAGCGCAAGCGCGGCGTCTTGGCGAGCGCAGGCGCAATGAATGCCTCGCTGCGGTGTTCACCTCGGATCTTCGCCGCGCGGTCGAGACCGCCGAGATCGCATTCTCCGGGTCTGAGATCCCGGTCTATCGTGACCGGCGGCTTCGCGAGTGCAACTACGGATCGATGAACGGGATGCCGGCGGCGCAACTGGAAGGCGAGCGCAGACGCAGGCTCGACGAGCCCTTCCCAGGAGGAGAGAGTTGGCGGCAGGCCGTCGAGAGGGTCGGAGGCTTCTTGGACGACCTCTCCCGATCACACGATTCCCAACGCGTGCTCATGATCGGCCATGTGGCGACTCGCTGGGCGCTCGATCACGTCGTGCTCGGGATGACGCTGGAGGAACTGGTCGATGCGCCATTCGATTGGCGCGAGGGGTGGGAGTACACGTTGCCCGACGCCTCGTCTCGCTAGAGCATCGTCGCCTGCGCGAGTGCTGCGCTATGACCCCAGAGCCGCACCTTGCGGTCGTTCGCTCCTGAGTCACGAGAATCCACTGACGGCTCCGGCCCCGGGGGTATCGTCAAGCGCGGTGGGTGAGCAGGGGAGAGCGATGACGGTCACCCCGCCGACAGAGCCCCTCACGCTCGGCGATCTGGTGCTGCGCGTCCCTACCAACGATGACGTCGACGCGCTCGTGCGCTTTGGCGACGATCCGGACACTGCCGAAACGCTCTGGATCCCAGTCCCGTCGCCGTGTTCACGCCCAGAGGCGGAAGAGCGCCTCGCCGAGTTCATCGACGGCTGGAGCGGTCGGTCGACATTCGGCCCCACGTTCGTCGTTTCCGACCCTGCAAGTGGCGAGCTCGTTGGCGTCGTCTTCCTCTCCGCTCGGGATGACGCGACGATTGAGGTCGTCTATGGCACAGCGCCACAGCACCGGGGTCGCGGTATCGCCACGCGTGCGCTCCGTCGCGTGACCGACTGGTGTTTTGAGCGGCTGCACGCCCGGTGCGTCGAGCTACTCATCTCTCAGGGCAATCTCGCCTCGTGCCGAGTGGCTACGAAAGCGGGGTTCGGGTTTCGCGGCATCAGGCGAACGCAGGTGCCCGGCACAGGCGAGGAGTACGACGATCTCCTCTACGTCGCTGAGGCCGAGAGCGCCTGACGCTGCTGTCTCGGAGGCTGGTCGCAGAGATCCGATCCTCGCAGCCAGGCACAGTGCTGCGCGATTCAAGCGCAAGCACAATGACCTGCGCGAGTGTTGCGGAATGATGCCTTGAACCCTGCCGTGGTGATGCTTGAACCCTGCCGTGGTGATGCACGCCGTGAGGCCGAGCGGCGAGGAGGAGACCCGCCGCATCGGGCCTCCTTGTACCTGAGACCGGATGCGCGGTTCAGGCGCGCTAGGTGTTGTTCATTGGCGGCTGATGAAGCAGAAGCAGTACTCGTCGACGCCGCCGGAGCCGTCGCCGGGGGCGAGGAAGTGCAGCTTGTCGACCATGTGGTTGTGGCCGCCTACGAAGGGCTCATAGATCCCTGTCCCCTCCAGGATCGTCAGTTCGAAGGTTCCTTCCAGGAACCTCCCGCCCTGCCCGTCGTCAACAAAATCTGCGTTGCTGTCGGTGAACCGCATCGAAAACGAGCCTCCAGGGATGTGATACGCACACAAGTCCCCGTTGAACTGCACGTAGAAGTCGCCGACAGGCTTGTTGGGGTTCCCGCTACCCGGAGTTCCCTGAACAGGATAGATCCGCGTCGTTGAGTACGACCCGTCGTTCAGGTCGACCATCGAAAGGCCGAGGTTAGGTCCGTGAGTCACGGGCTGGTAGAGCCCTTTCAGGAGGACGACGAAAGAATCGTCGGGCTGAGTCTTCGCTTGTGCTCGCACCTGCCCAGGCAACACCAGGGCGGTCAGTGCGACCCAGTCCGCCGCCGATTGCGGTTTTTCGGTTGACCGCGGTTTGGTCGGTGATCGGCGCGAGCTCCACGACAGTTCTCCCTCCGGATCCGATTCCCCGCTTCGGTTGGAGCAGGGCTGCCTGCTATCGCAGCGAGGCAAGAGGCTAGGCGTCGCAGAGGCCAGAAGATGGCGGCCTAAGAGGCGATGTTGCGCCACTCAACCCGCTGAGCACAGGACCCTACTGTGTTCGTATCAGATGTGTCAAGCGCAGTGGCGGTGGGAAAGGGAACTCGCCTGCGCGACACATTCACAGTCCTCTCACCTGAGCGGAATCTCGTCTCAGACTCGGTGAAGCGAGTCCTGCTCGCTCAGATCAATGTGTGCGGCCGAGTAGAAGCGGGCGCAACGCCTACCTGCGGGGTTCGCGTCCCTCAATTCCCTGCGGCCAGGCGAAGCCGAAACGTCGATCCTTGCGCGAGAGTGCTCTGGACGGTGATCGTGCTGTTGTGGGCTTCAGCGATCGCCTGTGAGATCGCCAACCCGAGACCGGTACCCGGTATCGCGTTGGTGGTCGCGCTCGAAGCGCGAAAGAAACGGCCGAAGAGTCGCGGCAGCTCGTCGGCCGGAATGCCGATCCCCGTGTCGCTGACGCTGAGCGCGATAGCACTGCCGTCTTGGGCCGCCTTGACCTCGACCCGTCCGCCCTGCGGCGTGAACTTCACAGCGTTGGAGACGAGGTTGTCGACCAGTTGCGCAATCCGGCCGCGATCGCAGACGGCCGGCGCGAGCAGGCCGGCCTCGAGCGTCAACTCGATCTGCTTGGCGTTCGCGGCCGGTTGTGCGGCCTCGGTCGCCTCGGTCAGCAGCTGGTTGATGTCTGCTTCAGCGAGGGTCAGCTGGAGGCGGCCGGCGTCAGCCTGGACGAGGAAGAGCAGTTCGTTCACCAGGGTGGCGAGGCGTTCGACGTTGCGGCTGACCGTCGAGAGGAACTGCCGCTGGCCGGTCGTGAGCGGTTCTGCGTCCTGCTCGAGGACCATTTCCAGATAGCCGATGATCGAGGTGAGCGGTGTTCGCAGCTCGTGCGATACGAGCGCGACGAACTCGTCCTTCGCGTGGTCGAGCTCCCGCAGCTGGTTGTTCTGGTCAGCCAGTTGCCGAGCTGCCTCCTCGAGCTCTGCCGCGCGATCGAGCAGTTCGACGGCCCGCACGCGCGCTTCGCGGACGAGCTGTTGGATCGTGACGCAGGCGATCGCAGCGACGGCCCCCAAGACGATCGCCGAGCGCCATTCCGACGAGGGATACTCGGGCGCTCCGATCACCTTGACGGGGAGCGCTCGCGCGATCCCTACGGCGGCGAGCCCGAGCAGCAGCTCGGCTCGGCTCCCGACGATCGCAAGCCAGAGCAAGGGCAGGAGAAACAAGCCGCCGAAGCCTGAGCCGGTTCCGCCGCCACCGTCGATGAGGACGGCGACCAGTGCGACGTATGCGAGCGGTGCGCCGATCCTCGCAAGCGCGGGGACTGACTGCCACAGAGCCGAAAGGCCGACGACCGCGATCGCAAGCCCTGCGGCGATCCCGATCTCCCCGATGTCTCGCTGCGGCCCTGGCAACAAGACCAGCGTGAACGCGAACGCCACCGCCGACGCCGCAAGCACGACGACCCGGCGCCGCGGAATCTGCGACTCGGGACGGCCGGTCACGATCGTGCCAGCCCAGATCTGAACGGCATCCCCCACACGCCCATCTTCATCGACCCGTCCGCCCGCTCCCTTTAGGCAAGCCTGGCGAGTCATGGCGGTCACCTGCAACGCGCGACCCCTCAGGATGTGGAGTTCAGCCCGTAGTTGCGGGCTAGGCGACAGGAGGCACGATGGCAAAGCTGAGGTTTGACGTCTCGATGTCGGTGGACGGCTTCATCGCCGGACCGAATCCGAGCGAGGAGCACCCGCTGGGGGAGGGAGGAACACAGCTACACGAGTGGGCGTTCAAGCTCGCGACCTGGCGCAAGCCGCACGGGCTCGAGGGCGGCGAGGTCAACGCCAGTACCGAGGTCGTCGAGGAGTCGCTCGAGAACATCGGCGCGACCGTGATGGGCCGCAACATGTTCGGCGGCGGACCGGGGCCCTGGGGAGACGACCCCTGGGAGGGCTGGTGGGGGGACGATCCGCCGTTCCGCACGGCGGTCTTCGTGCTCACGCACCACGAGCGTGAGCCGCTCGAGAAGCAGGGCGGCACGACGTTCACGTTCGTCACCACCGGCATCGAGTCGGCGCTCGCGCAGGCCCGAGGAGGCGGCCGCCGGCAAGGACGTCTCACTCGGCGGCGGTGCAAACGTCATCCAGCAGTACCTGGCAGCGGGCCTGGTCGACGAGCTGCAACTCAACGTCGTTCCCATCGTGCTCGGTGACGGCACCCGGCTCTTCGACAACATCGCGGGCGCCGACGTCAACCTGGAGCCCGTCCGGGTCGTCGAAGCACCTGATGTCACCCACCTCAAGTACCGCGTCGTGAAGTGACATGACACGGCGGGCCGCCGCGCCCGCGGCGGCCCGGACATCGTCGCTTCCGCCGAGTGCCGCACGACGAGGTCGGCGGCGACCGTGTTGTCCGACTTCCGCGCCGCCTCGTAGACGGTCAACTCGACCTCGTTCTCGCCGTCGTCGTCGCGAACCGACTGGATCACGCCCGAGACGCCGAGTGGAGCAAGCCGCACGTCGAACGCATTCGTCGCCGAGACGGGCGTCGTGCCCTCCTTGACCGGCGTGCCGCCGGCGTCGATCCGGTAGAAGCGGATCGCGGAGTTGCCGTCGTCGTTCCAGAACGCACTCGCGCAGTACACGGGTGGGAAGAGCTCGCCGAGGCGGGTGATCGCGCCGGTTGAAGGATCGGCGCCCCACACGTCGTGGATCAGGTGACCGTCGGCGACCACTGCCGTGACGGCGCGATGGCCGTTGTAGACGTCTGTGTTCAGCGGCTGGAAGTACGGGTCTGGATCGCCTCTCGCTCGCTTGCGCACCGTCGCGCCGCAAGCGACGAGCATCTACGTCGGGTAAAGGACGAGTGGCGAGGACGATCTCTTCCTTCCCCCGGGCCATGCTTGACAGAGCGTCGTCGCGGCGAGAGCCTCGATCCTGCGATCGAGCTTCGAGCCGAAAGGGGGAGGCCGTGCAAACGGATCTGTCGCACCCAGCTTCCGCGCACGTCGAAGGTTCCGTTGTCGGGTTGTGGCGCTACCCGGTGAAGTCGATGATGGGGGAGGAGCTGAACGCCGCCGAGGTCACGGAACGGGGCCTCGTCGGAGACCGGCGGTTCGCGCTCGTCGACACGTCGACTGGAAAGGTTGCGGGCGCGAAGAATCCGAGGAAGTGGGGCAACTTCTTCGACTTTCGAGCCGCCTACGTCGAGCCTCCAGAGAGGGGATCGAATCTCCCCGCGGTCCGCCTGACGCTGCCCGATGGGACTGTCGTGACGAGCGAGCAGCCTGATCTGGCGCAGATCCTCTCGAGAGCCCTCGGCCACGAGGTTGCCTTCGCGGAGGCACAAGGCGACGGAGAGTCGTCGGGTGCGCAGGCAGAGGAGTACTGGCCGGATGTGGAGTATCTCGATTTCAGAGATACGGTGACCGACTTCGAGTTGCCGGCGGGGACGTTCTTCGACCTTGCGGTCGTGCATCTGCTCACGACGGCGACGATCGATCGCCTACGCACGCTGCATCCCGAGGGACGCTTCGAGGTTCGGCGGTTTCGGCCGAACATCGTCGTCGCGACTGGGCCCGATGAGCAGGGCTTCGTCGAGAACGACTGGATCGGTCATACGATCGCGATCGGCGACGAGGTCCGCTTGCGGATCACCGGTCCCTGCCCCCGCTGCGTCATGACGACGCTGTCGCAGGGCGACCTGCCGAAGGACCCCGGAATCCTGCGAGCCGCAGCGCAGAACAATCACGCGAATGTCGGGGTCTATGCCGATGTGGTGACGGGCGGTACGACTCGGCGCGGCGATCGCGTCGCACTCGCCTGATCGCGGCGCACTAGCCGCCGCGCTCGAAGCGCGCCTGCTCCTCGGCAGTGCGCTCGGCGGTCGGCACGGCTTCGAGGCGCTCGTCCGGGATCGGCTCGCCGCTCTCGATCGACAGTCCGTATGTCCCGGCAGCAAGTCGTTGCTCGGCGCGCTCGACGGCCGCCAACTCGACCCGCAGGTCGTCGGAGAGGCCCTCGTCCAGCTCGTTGTCGTACAGATCTGAGGCCTGGTCGGCCATGTGCTCGTCGGTCGTCGTCGGTTCGTCGCTCTCCTGTGGCACGAGGCCGCCGAGGTCTTGGACGATTCGTCGACGCTCACGAGCGAGCAGTTCACGTGCGCGCTCGGGATCCATGAGCTGAGGGTACAGCCTCAGGTGACCCGGAAGATGCCGCGGATCGCGCCTCCGGAAGCGAGGGGTGCCACGTATGTGTACTTGCCGCGGACGTCGAAATTGATCGCGAGCAGACGAAATTTCCGGGCAGGGACTGCGACCGTACGCCCGGCGACGCTGAACGACCGGCGGCTCGCCGTCGTGTTTCGAATCTTGAACTCGACCGTGTACCCCCGGTTGACGTGTGTTGTCGACAGTGTCACCGTGCTCGGCTTCAAGGTGACGTTGACGCCGAAGAACAGGCTGGGCGCGGTGGTCGCCAGCCCGCTCGGGACGGCGACCACCAACAGCACCAGCGCGATGAGAAGTAGCGCGCGCATGGGTTACTTCTTGTTCGTGATGTCTTGGGTCACGTACGCCGCCACGTCTGCAATCTGCTTCGCAGTCAGCTGGCCCTTGAAGGGCGGCATGCCGCCGCCGCCGTTCTCCACCTGCTTGACCACGGTACTTGTGTTCTTCGCGCTCGGTATCGAGGTTAGATCGGGACCGCCGTTGCCGCCGTGACCGGTGGCTCCATGGCACGAGACGCAGTTGTCGGCGAACACCGTCTTGCCGGCTGCCGCGTTGCCTGCGGCGGTTGTCGTCGTCTTCCCGCCCTCGCCTGCGTGCTGGGTGCCGGTGCCCGCGCCGGGCTTGGGTGCCGGGCCGACCGTGCCGTCGAGCCCGAAGAGCCAGAGGCTGTCGCCGTGGGGCGTCGCCGCGAGGGAGTTGCCTCCGGAGAGAAAGGCGACGTACTCCTTGCCGTTCTGCTGGAAGATGGTCGCGGTGTTGTTCGCTCCGGCGCCGGTCTGGAAGCTCCAGAGCCGGCCACCGGTGGTCGCGTTGTACGCCTCCAGCTCGCCCGTGTTGCGTCCGACGAAGGCGATGTTCCCTGCCGTCGTCGCGGTGCCGGCATAGCACGGCTCGGAGAAACGCTTCTGCCAGACCACCTTGCCGCTTGTCGCATCGATGGCAGTGAAGGTTCCGGTCCCTTCAGGCCACGCGACGCCCGCCGAGCCGGCGGCCCCGGTGTAGCTCTTACCCGGCCCGGGATACGGCGTGTTCGCAGCTTCGAAGCCGACCCACGTGACAGACGAGCAGACGTAGATCATCTTTGTGTTCTCGTTGTAGCTCACCGGCTGCCAGTTGACGCCGCCCTGTGGGCCGTTGCCGTAGATCAGCAGCTTGCCGGGGGGCGGCGGTGTAAACGCGTGCTTCGCGATCACCTTCGGCACCTTCTTCAAGGGGCCGACCGCCTCCTTGAGGACGCGCTGCACGTCCTTCTCCGGCGGCGTGCCGTGCGGGGTGAACGCACTGTTCGCGGGGATCGGCTGTGTCGGCCAGCTCTTCTGCGCGGCGTCCTGTGGCACGGGCGTCTCCTTGATGCCGTAGAGAGGCTTGCCGGTCGCCCGGTCGAGCATGTAGAGCCAGCCGGTCTTGCTCGCCTGCGCGATCCCCTGCTTTCCGTCGGCGTTGAACAGGACGACGGGACTCGCCGAGTCGTAGTCCCAGATGTCGTGGTGCACCTGCTGGAAGTACCACTTGAGCTTGCCCGTCTTCAGGTCGAGCGCGACGATCGACGCCGCATAGAGGTTCTTGCCGGGGCGCTGGCCGCCGAACCAGTCCGAGCCGGCGTTGCCGGTCGAGACGTAGAGGAGCCCGAGCTTCGGGTCGACCGCCGGCGCCTGCCAGATCGACCCGCCGCCGCGGAGGTACTCCTTCGAGCCCGAGGGCCACGAATTGCCGCCCGGCTCGCCCGGAGCCGGGGTTGTGTACCAACGCCACACGGGCTTCCCGGTCGCGGCGTCGAGCGCCTGCAGGAACGCCCTCGTTCCATACTCGGCGCCGACGACGCCGATGTAGATCTTCCCGTCGACATAGGTCGGCGCAGCGGTGATCGTCTGCCCGAGCTGCCATTTGACGAGCCGTCTCTTCCAGAGCGGCCTGCCGGTCTGCTGGTCGAGCGCAACCACCCTGCCGTCGAGCTGTCCCAGGTACACGCGGCCGTCGCCGATCGCGACGCCCCGGTTGTCCCAGCCACAGCAGACGGTGCTGATCTCCTGCGAGATGCCCGACGTGTACTCCCACAGGATCTTGCCGGTGGCGACGCTGACGGCGTACGCATCATCCTCGCCGCTCGTGATGTAGATGACGCCCTTGTAGACGACCGGCTGGCTCTCGGCCGAATACTTCGCGGCGAGGCCCGAGCCGAGGTGCGTACGCCAGACGCCCTTGAGCTGCGAGACGTTCGACGTGTCGATCTTGTCGAGCGGCGAGTAGCGCTCGTTCATCAGGCTGCCGCCGACGGTCGGCCAGTCGGCATCGGGGAGAGCAGAGAGATCTGATGCCGAGAAGTTCGGTGCCTTCGTGATCTCCTCGGAGCCGGTCGCGGACGTACCGGAAGCCGACACCGTCACGGTCTTCGTCCCACTCGAGCCCACGTAGTGGCCGACCACCCAACCGACGAAGGCGCCGGCGAATATCAGGCCGATCACGAGAACCATGATCCCTGCCCCCGCTGCCCCGGTTTGCAGCCCGCGCCGAGGCGGTGTCATCTGGCCCCACCCCGCCGGGCTCCGCTCGCCGGATCGGCGTCTATTAACGACCGTAACGACATAGTTCCCCTTCGCTTCACCGAGATCGAAGTACTCGCCTAGGTTCGCCGGTCGGTTCGCTCATGTCTTCACCGCCAGTGCCCAAGCGCGCTTCGGGCCTACTGGCGTCATGGCTTCCTGCTAGCTGGAATGCGCGTGCGAAGGGCTCGGTGGAGGCCGCGGCTGATTTCGGTCAGAGTTGCCGACTATGGCCGGCTCGAGTCTCGACGTCGCCGTGATCGGAGCCGGCGTCGTCGGGCTTGCGATCGCCCGCGAGCTGCGCGGCCGGGGCGTCCGCGTGGCGGTCTTCGAGCGCAGCGGGATCGGCGCCGGCGCCTCCGGCGTCCAGCCCGGCGGCGTGCGCCAGCAGTGGGGAACGCCGGTCGCATGCCGTCTCGCCCGCGAGTCCGCAGCGTTCTACGCCGAGGCGGACGAGCTGCTCCAGGCGCCGGTGCCGCTCGGCTTCCGGGCGTGCGGATACCTATTCGTCGCGCACACCGAGGCGACCCTCGCGCGCCTGGTTGCCAACGTCTCGGTGCAGAACGGCGAGGGTGTCCCCTCGCGCGTCGTCACGCCCGACGAGGCGGCCGAGCTCGTCCCCGGTCTCCGCGCCGAGGCGATCGCGGGCGGCGCCTGGTCTGCGGAAGACGGGTATTTCGACCGGCCGCAGAGCGTTGTCGAGGCGTTCGGTCGCGGGCTCGACATCCGAATCGGTGCGGTCGACTCTCTCGAGCCGAAGCTCGCAGACACCGTCGTCGCCGCAGCCGGGGCCGCGACCGCCGACCTACTGCGTCCGCTCGGAGTCGAGCTTCCGATCGAGCGGGAAGACCGCTTCCTCTTCCTGAGCGAGCCGGTCCCCAAGCGGCTGCTCGAGCCGCTCGTCGTCTCCGCGGAGCGCCGCTTTGCCGCAAAGCAACTGGGCGACGGCAGGGTGCTCGCGAGTGACCTCGGCGCACGGGGCGACGAGTCGCAACGGGAGACGTGGCGCGCCAACGTGCGCTCCGGGATCGAAGAGCTCCTGCCGGCGCTGGCCTACGTTTCGTTTCCGGTGCTCGTCCGCGGGGAGTACGACGTCACCCCGGATCATCAGCCGATCCTCGGGCGCGTCGGCGACGGACTCTACGTCGCGGCGGGTTTCAGCGGGCACGGCTTCATGATCGCGCCGGCCGTCGCGCGGATGGTCGCGGACGCCGTGACCGGAGCGCCGCCGGACGAGACACTCGGCATCCTCGACGTCGCACGCTTCGAGGAGAACCGTCTCGTGCCCGAGCCGCAACTGGTCTAGTGCGCTGATGTTCTGGCAGCTGGTCGCAAACGGCCTCGTCACCGGATCGGTGATCGCGATCGCGGCGGTGGGCGTATCGCTCGTCTACGGGATCCTGCGACTCGTCAACTTCGCGTACGGCGACTTCATGGCCTTCGGCGCGCTCGCTGCGTACGCGTTCAACGGGCCGCTGGGTGTCGGGATGATCCCGGCGACCTTGCTCGGCATGCTCGCCACCGCCGTCCTCTCGCTCGTGCTCGACCTGGCGCTCTGGCGGCCCCTGCGGGCGCGCCGCGCCGGCTTCATGAGCCTTTTCCTCGCGTCGATCGGGCTCGCACTCGTCCTGCGCCAGGTGCTCTTACTGGCGTACGGCCCGCAGCCGCAGACGTACAAGGTCGACCAGTTCAAGGTCTACGTGATCGGCAGCGTCCGTCTCTCGGAGCCGCAGCTCATCACGATCGTCGGCGCGGCGGTCGCGATCTGCGCGGTCGGCGTCTTCCTCTCGCGCTCGACCCTCGGGCGGACGATGCGCGCGCTCGCCGACGACCGAGCGCTCGCGGCGATCGCGGGCATCCACGTCGGCCGCGTGATCACCTACACGTGGATCATCTCGGGCTTGCTCGCCGGGCTCGCGGGTGTGTTTGCAGGGCTCGTGCAGTCCTCGTTCGACCCGAACTTCGGCTTCCAGCTCTTGCTGCCCGTGTTCGCAGCGGTCGTGCTCGGCGGCATCGGCAGCGCCTACGGTGCGCTTGCGGGCGGGCTCGTCCTCGGGCTTGCGATGGAGCTCTCAACGTGGCCGTCGCTCCTCGGCGGGGTCAACCCGGTCTACAAGCCGGTGGTCGCATTCGCGATCCTCGCCGGCGCGCTGATGGTGCGGCCGCAGGGCCTCTTCGGACGCGCGAGGGTCGTGTGAACGCGCTCGCAAGCGGCAGCTTCTGGGCGTTCGTCGGCGTCGTTGCCGGCATCTACACGATCCTCGCGCTCGGTCTTCAGTTGCAGTTCGGCTTCACCGGCTTGCTCAACTTCGGCCAGGTCGCCTTCATGGCGATCGGCGGCTACGGCATGGCGATCCTCGTCGTGAAGGAGGGCTGGAGCACGTGGCTCGCCGCGCCGCTCGGGGTGGCCGCCGCAGGGGCCGCGGGCCTTCTGCTCGGGCTTCCGGCGCTGCGCCTCCGCTCCGACTACTTCGCGATCGTCACGATCGCGTTCAGCGAGATCGTGCGCTACGTGGCGACGAACGAGGAATCGCTGACCGGCGGCTCGCAGGGCACGATCGCGCTCGGCAAGGTCGGGACCGCGGCGCAGTACAACGGACAGTGGGAGCGCTTCCAGGCGAGGGTTCAGGGTTGGCTCGGCGTTTCGTCGAAGGACGTGACGATGCTCGTGATCGTCTGGGCCGCTGCGATCATGCTGCTCGCGATCGTCTGGCTTGCGGTCCGTACACCGTGGGGCCGGGTGCTGCGCGCGATTCGCGAGGACGAGGACGTCGCGGCCTCACTGGGCAAGAACGTGCTCGCCTACAAGCTCCAGGCTCTCGTGATCGGCTCGGCTCTCGCAGGGATCGCCGGGTGTTTCTACGCCTGGCAGTTCTCGTACTTCAGTCCTGACGACTTCCAGCCGCTCTTGACCTTCTTCGCGTGGATGATCGTGATCCTCGGCGGGCTCGGCCGCGTGTGGGCGGTGCCGGTCGGGGCGGCCGTCTTCGGGTTCCTCTTCGCCGGAACCCGCTTCCTCGACTTCCGGCCGCTCTCCTACCTGAGCGGTGCCGACCGCGCCTACGTCCGGCTGATCGTGATCGGGCTCGTGATCATCGGGCTCGTGCTGCTGCGGCCGCAGGGGATCCTCGGCAAGCGAGACGAGATGGTGCTGGAATGAGCGCGAGCCTTCAGGTGATGGACGTCGTGCGCGTGTTCGGGGGCGTGCGCGCAGTCGACGGCGCAAGCCTCGAGGTCGAGGCCGGTTCGATCACCGGCTTGATCGGGCCGAACGGCGCGGGCAAGTCGACACTCTTCAATTGCATCTCCGGCTTCCTGAGGCCGCAGGCGGGCCGTGTGCTTCTGGACGGGAAGCGGATCGACCGCCGTGCGCCGCACCGGATCGCCAAGGCAGGACTCGTGCGCACATTCCAGACCCCGCGCGCGCTGACGCGCATGACGGTGCTCGAGAACGTGATGCTCGCTGCGCCGCGACACGGAGGCGAGCGACTCGCGGGCTCGCTCGCAGCCGGCGTTCGCCGGCGTGAGCGCGAGGTGAGGACGCGCGCCGCCGAGCTGCTCGGGCTCGTGCGGCTCGACGCACACGCCTCCGCGCTGGCCGGCACGCTCTCCGGCGGTCAACGCAAGCTGCTCGAGCTCGTCCGCGCGCTGATGGCGGAGCCGCGGATCCTGCTGCTCGACGAGCCGATGGCCGGGGTGAGCCCGACCTTGCGAGTCGAATTGCTCGAGCACATCCTCGCGCTCCGGGAACGCGACGGGATCACGTTGCTGATCGTCGAGCACGACCTCGACTTCGTGATGCGCGCGAGCGACCGGGTGATCGTGATGAACGACGGGCGCGTGATCACGCAGGGCTCCCCGAGCGAAGTGCGAGCCGACGCGCGCGTCGTCGACGCGTATCTCGGCGTACGACACGAGGTCTCATGAGCCTGTTGGAAGTCGACGCCGTCGAGGCGGGATATGACGACGCACTCGTGCTGCGCGGCGTGTCGCTGACTGCAGACGCACACGAGATCGTCGCGGTGATCGGGCCGAACGGCGCCGGCAAGTCGACGATGCTGAAGGCCGTATACGGGCTCATCACCTGGCGCGGCGGCTCGGTGCGCTTCGCGGACGAGGACGTGACCGGGCTGCGGCCCGACCGGCTGACCCGGCGCGGGCTGAACTTCGTACCGCAGACCGAGAATGTCTTCCCGACGCTCACACTCGCAGAGAACGTGCACGTCAGTGCGCTCGTGGTCCCGAAGAACGAACGCCGCGCCGCAGTCGAGCGCGTCCGCGAGCTGTTCCCGATTCTCACGGAGCGATCGCGCCAGCGCGCCGGCACGCTCTCCGGAGGCCAGCGCAAGCTTGTCGCCCTCGCGCGCGCGCTCGTGACGCAGCCGAGGTTGCTGCTGCTCGACGAGCCGTCAGCGGGGCTCTCGCCCCTGGCGATGGACACGGTCCTCGAGAAGCTGGTCGAGATCAACGCTCTCGGGATCGGGATCGTGATGGTCGAGCAGAACGCACGCCGCGCGCTCGCACTCGCGCACCGCGGCTACGTGCTCGAGGCCGGCCGGAACGCGATCGAAGGGAGCGGCGCCGACCTGCTCCGCAACCCCCAGGTGGCCGAGCTCTACCTCGGCGGCTCTGTGACGACTGCGTCGAGCTCCACCTCGACGAGCACGCCGTCGGGGATGAATCCCGACACGAAGTAGGTCGTGTTGGCGGGCTCGACGCCGGCGAACGCTTCGGCATGCGCTCGGATCGCGCCCTCCCAGTCGCAGCCCTGCGTCAGCAGCAGCCGTGTGCGCAGGACGTCCTCTTTCGACGCGCCGAGCTCAACGGCTGCAGCGATTGCGCGTCCGATCGCCTCGCGCGCCTGCTCGTAGACGTTGCCGCCGTCGCGCGCCGCCGTTCCGCTCACCGCGACGTATTGCCCGATTCGAACGGCGCGGGAATAGGCGGCGACTTCTTCGAAGCCGCCGCCCTCCCTGTAGGTCTTTCGCATCAGCCGCTGACAGCCGCGATCAGGATCCCTTGAAGGTGACGGTCTTCAGGGTGTCGATCTTGCCGGCGGCCGAGTACTTCCAGATCTCGAACACGGCTGAGCCAATGTCCCCTTTCCCGTCGAAGTCGACCGGGCTGAACGCGCCCTCGTAGTCGACCTCCTTGCCTGCGCGGATCAGCTTGATCGCCTTCGCCATCTGCAGGTAGGTGACCTTGACGCCGGGCGATCGGGAGACCGCGGCAAGGTTCGCCTTGATCTTCGCCGGCGACGACGAGCACGCCTTCAGCGCCGCGAGGAACGCGACGTTCGCCGCGTCGAGTGCCGTGCCCTCGAAGCCGGTGTACGGCTTCGCGCCCGTCACGTGCTTCTTCCAGTACGCGGCGAACGAGGCGCCGGCCGGGCCGCCCGCGGCACTGGCCGCGGTGCCGCGAAGCCCGACGACCGGGTTGCCGATGCCGTCGAGGACCGTCGTGTTGCGGAGCGCCTCGGTCATGAACGTCCGCGACGCATCCCACTTGCCGGTCCGCACGAGCGACGCGGCGTACTTCGCGAACGTCTCCGGGAAGTCGATGATGACCCACCCCTTAGGGCTTCCACCGACGAGCTGCCCCATCTCGCTGTCGAAATTCGGCTGCTCGGGGTTCCAGGAGATGTCGACGCCGACCTTGCCGCCGAGCTTCGTGAACTGCGCGACGAACAGCTGCTTCAGCGCGGTGCCGAAGGCATCGTTGCGGGCGCCGACGTTGATCGTCGCGCCCTTGCCGAACGCGTCGATCAGCGCCTGGGCGAGTACCTTGCCCTGCAGCGTGTCGGAGGGATACGTGCGCCACAGGTAGCCGTTGTCGGCGATGTCCGTGAGCTGCGGCGCGCTCGAGGTCGGCGAGATCTGCACGATGTGGTTCGGAATCGTGACCGACTGCGCCATCGGAATCGTCGCGCTCGATGCCATCTCTCCGATGATCACGTTGGCGTGATTCGACTTGATGAGCTTCGTCGCCGCCTCGACCGACGCGGTCGCCTGCGTCTGCCCGTCCTCGGAGCCGATGAGGCTGACGCGGATCTTCTTTGCGAGCCCGGCCTGCTTCAGCCCGGCATTCTGCAGACCGATGCCGACCTTGACGGCTCGGTCGAGGTTCGCCCCGTAGGCGGCGAGCCCGCCGGTGAACGGCAGGACGTCGCCGATCCTCAGGGTGAACGCGCAATTCTTGGACCCCAGCGCGGTGCGCGCCGTTCCGGCCGACCCCACCGAAACCGCTGTCGCCGCTGTCGCGGCCACGATCACGATCGCGCCGAGCGCAGTGACTCGCCTCTTCCTCACGATCCCTCCTTTGTCACTCAGCTCAGATCTCGCAATACTGACCGATTATTCGCTCTCTGACGACTCGCCGATGACCGAGATGCGCCTCTACGACATCCGCGTCACCGTCGAGCGGATCGAGGGCCGGTCGGTGTGCGGGCTCGAGGTCGGCGACTATTTCGAGGTGACGGAGTCGAACCGCGTGCGCATCCCCGAAGGGCGGCATTTCTGCCTGTATGCGCTGCAGGCGGTGATGCCGCTGATCCCGGCGAAGCAGCGGCAGCTTCCCGCCGAGGATTGGCTCGAGCAGGACAATCTCGTCTGCTGTCCCGACCCCGATGAACGCCTGATCATGCGCATCGAGCGGACAGGGGAGCGAACGCTCGTCACCGAGGACCTGACCTGATCGAGCTCGGGCTCGGGCTCCAGTCCGACAAGAGCGCAGAGGAATACATCGCGCTCGCGCGGCGCGCAGAGGCCGCCGGCTTCGACGTGATCTCGGTCTTCCACGACCTCCTCTTCCAACCGGCGATCTTCCCGCTGTTGCTGATCGCGCGCGCAACCGAGCGCGTTCGGGTCGGGCCGGCAGCGCTCAATCCGCAGACGCTCCATCCGGTCGAATTGGCGGGCCAAGCGGCCGCGCTCGACCTGGCATCCGGCGGGCGCGCCTATCTCGGTCTCGTGGCAGGCGCGTGGCTCGATCGGCTCGGGCTCGACGAGCGCCGGTCGGTGCTGCGGATGCGCGAGGCCGTCGACATCGTGCGGCGACTCCATTCCGGCGATCGCAGTGGGTTCGCGGGGGAGCTGTTCACACTCGCGCCGGGTGCCGGCCTCGAGTACGCGCCGGCCCGGGGTCGTGTTCCGCTGATGATCGGCACCTGGAAGCCGCGGATGGCCGCGCTCGCCGGCGAGACCGCCGACGAAGTCAAGATCGGTGGTAGCGCGAACCCGGAGATGGTGCGGCTGATGCGCGAATGGATCGGAAACGACGATGTCGGCATCGTCGTCGGTGCGGTCACGG
>Ga0137369_10002013_pt1 | contig 20616 bp, 19 predicted proteins | sample SagtaG_12_FD_104918 | JGI IMG/M metagenome (GOLD analysis project Ga0137369, IMG submission 104918) | Vadose zone soil microbial communities from Sagehorn Ranch, Mendocino, California, USA - Sage1_L_113_16 metaG | ecosystem: Environmental > Terrestrial > Soil > Vadose zone | place: USA... | reverse complement strand
GGAAACATCAGGTACACCGTCCGGCTGCCGGGCACGAGCAACGATCTCAGGCGCGCAGCGGCGCGAGTCGTCCTGCGGAACCTCGTCGTCCTTCGCGCACCCGAGGAGCCGAAGGGCGGAATCGGATCGGACGACAAGGTATCGCTCACGCTGATGGCGACGGACGGCCAGGCGCAGAAGCTGTTCTTCGCGGTGAAGAACGGCGACTGGACGTTGGCGCTGCGACCGGTGGCGAAGACCGCCGACAGCCCGGAGAGCGTCGAGACGATCGAGTCCGTCCTCGCCGACGGCCTGAAGCGGCAGGGCATCCTCCAGCTGACCGGCGGCTTCGGGAAGGAAACGATCAATGGCCAATAACACGACAGAGACCACTGGCTCCGCTGTGAGGGTCTTGATCATCAGGTCCGAACACGTGCCGAGCCTGCGCGGGATGCTGTCCATCCGGCCGGACATCGACCTACGTGACGACAACATCTCGCAGCTCGCGTCATTGAACGGGTCGCTCGATGTCATCGTGCTCGGCGCCAACGATCCTTCGACGGTCGCCCACGACGTCGCCGCGGTGCGAGAGCGAACTTCCGCGCCCGTCGTCATCGCGCTCGGCCGACACGACGACGTGCTCCTCCAAGAGGTTCTCACGCTCGACCCGGCGGACGTTCTCGTTCTCCCGCAGCCGCCGGAGATCATCGCGTTCACGATCCGAAAAGCCGCCGAGGGTGTCTCGGGTCACGCGGCGAGCGGGCCCCTGGGCAAGGTGATCACGATCTTCTCGCCGAAGGGCGGCTCGGGAAAGTCGGTCGTCGCGACCAATCTCGCCGTGGCGATGGCCCGCGCGGGACGTCAAACCCTGCTGATCGACCTCGATCTTCAGTTCGGCGATGCCGCCCTGATGATGAGTCTCGATCGCGAGAAGACGCTGTTCGACCTCGTCAGCGCCCCGGGCGACCTCGACGCGGACAAGCTGCGCGGCTATCTGCTGGCGCATCCGAGCGGAGTCGCAGTCCTGGCGGCTCCGCCTAGACCGCAGGACGGCGACCGAATCGACGACAAGCGGATCGCGTCGCTGATCGAGGTCGCGAGGGGAACCTTCGACGCGATCATCATCGATACCGCGCCGCTCTTCGACGTATCGATGCTCACCGCACTCGATCGAAGCGACGAGCTTCTGCTCGTCTGCGGCCACGACATCCCCTCCTTGAAGAACGTGCGACTCGGCCTCGAGACGCTCGATCTCCTCTCGTTCCCGCGCGATCGCGTGAAGCTCGTCGCGAACCGTCAGGGCATGCGAGGCGGCATCAAGACGAGCGAGCTGGCGGAAATCCTCGGTCACGAGCTGCGATTCGTGCTCCCCGAGGACGACTCCGTTCCGACGTGCGTCAACCGTGGGGCTCCCCTCATGTCCGTGAACGATCGCTCCTCGTTCGCGCGCGCAGTCCGTGACATGGCGGGTCAGCTGCTCGCGACGCCCGCAAAGCCCGGCCGCGGAGCGTTCGGCGGGAAGCTGAGGGGGAAGCGACGATGAATCTCAGCGAGCGGCTCATGCGTGACCGACTGCCGGTCATCGGCGGCATACCTAAAGTGGGGGCTGCGAACGGCGGCGTACCCGAGAATGGGGCCGCGCTTACGCAGCGAATCGATGCCTCGCACCCCGAGGAAGCTCCGGTCAAGGCAACGAAGGCCGTCGATCCGCACGCGGAGCTGAAGACGCGAATCCATCGGGCTTGTATTGCCAAGCTCGGCACCTCGATCTACGCGCTGGAGACATCCGCGGAGCTCGAGGGGCGCGTCCGAGAGGCGGTGGCCGAGGAGCTTCGGCTCGACGGCACGCCGTTGACCCGCGAGGAGCGCGCGATGCTGGAGAACCAGCTCGCCGACGACATTCTCGGCTACGGCCCACTCGAGCCGTTCCTCAACGACGACTCCGTAACGGAGATCATGGTCAACGGCTCCGATCAGATCTACGTGGAGCGGGGCGGGAAGATCATCGAGACCTCGAGCTGCTTCATCGACGATTCCCATCTCCTGCGGATCATCGACCGGATCGTGTCCCAGGTCGGCCGGCGAATCGACGAAGCGTCTCCGATGGTGGACGCCCGCCTGCCGGACGGCAGCCGCGTCAACGCGATCATCGCGCCGCTCGCTCTGCGCGGGCCATCGCTCACGGTGCGGAGGTTCTCGCGCGACCCGTACACGCTCGGCGATCTCGTCGCGTTCGGCACCCTGACGCCGGAGGCGGCTCAGTTCCTCGCGGCATCGGTGCAGGGGAAGCTGAACATCCTGATCTCCGGTGGAACCGGCTCCGGAAAGACGACGTTGCTCAACGCGATGTCCGCCTTCGTGCCGGGCCACGAGCGGATCGTGACGATCGAAGACGCCGCCGAGCTTCAGCTCCAGCAGCGTCACGTCGTCGCGCTCGAATCCCGTCCGCCGAACATCGAGGGTGAGGGCGAGATCCGGATCCGTGAGCTCGTGCGCAACGCGCTGCGCATGCGCCCCGACCGCATCATCGTCGGCGAGGTGCGAGGCGGCGAGACGCTCGACATGCTCCAGGCGATGAACACCGGCCATGACGGCTCGTTGACGACGATCCACGCAAACAGTCCGCGCGACGCGCTCCATCGCCTGGAGATGCTCGTTCTGATGGCCGGTATCGAGCTTCCGCTCAAGGCGATCCGGGAGCAGATCGTCGGAGCGTTCGACCTCATCGTTCACCTCACTCGTCTGGTCGACGGCTCCCGGAGGATCAGCCACGTCACGGAGGTATCCGGGATGGAGGGAGACCTGGTCACGCTCCAGGACACGTTCGTCGCAAAGTCGCTCGACGAGGAGAGCTCGGCGGGGCAGGTTGCCTATCTTCTTCACCCGCTCCACCCGACGGGACTGCGTCCCGGCTTCCTCGGAAAGCTCCGGACGAACGGTGTCGACATGCCGGTCGAGCTCTTCCAGGATGTGCCGCAATGAGGCGAGCTTTGGCTTGCTGCCTCGGCGTCGTCGTCACGGCATTCGCGCTTGCGTCGGTTGCGGGGGCCGGGTTGGACGTACGCACGGTGGACGTCTCGGCATACCCGTCGCTGCGGCTGACAGTCGTGACATCGTCACCCCGCCCGAAGCCGCCGACACTGCTCGAGAACGGCCAGCCGGTCGTCGGCTTTGCGGCTCATAGGTTCAGCAACCAGAAGCTGGTTCTGCTGGCAGTCGACCGTTCGCGGTCGATGCGTGGCGCCCCGCTCGCCGCAGCGACGAAGACGGTTCGGCACTTCCTGCTGACGAAGCCGCAGGCCGACGAGGTCGAGATCATCTCGTTCGGGTCGCGGGCGGTCGCGGCGACACAGCCGTCGCAGGCGATCATCGACGGCGACATCGCTTTGCGCACGCTGACCGCCGACGATCGGCTGGGGACTGCGCTCTATGACGCCGTCATCCTTGCGGCGGCCGATGCCCGTAAGCAGCACTTGGCGGGGCGAGTTCTGATCCTCCTGACGGACGGTCGCGATCTCGGCAGCTTTACGCGGCTGCCGGAAGCCGTTCAAGCAGCGCGCGGTGCCGGCCTGATCGTCTATGCGATCGCACTCGGAAACGCCGATCAGGCTCCGCTTCAGGAGCTCGCATCTGCGACCGGTGGCCGCGTTTACACCTCGTCGTCGCCGAAGTCGCTCGATTCGATCTACGCTCGTGTGCGCGAGGAGCTCTCCCGCACGTGGCGCCTGTCGTGGGCGACCTCCGGTCGTCCCGGCGAGGATGCGCGCGTGACGGTCGGGAACGGCAACGCGCCAATCGTGCTCCGACTACCAGGCAAACGCGAGAGCAGCGGAAAGCCAGTGAGCCCTGTCTTCACATCCGCGTGGAGCGGGTTCGCCTTCGCGGGCTACTTCGGCATGCTAATAGCCGCTGCCGCGCTCGTGCTCCGTCGTGCCTCGATCCTGCGGAAGATGCGACTGCGCGTCGAGAGCGAGCTCGGCTACAACGCTCAGACGAGCGCGGGCCGGTCGGCAGGTATGAGAAGCTCGTTCGTCAAGAACCTGCTCGCCTCGACAGACGAGGTCTTCGGGGCGACGCGGCTCTGGCGCTTCCTGGATCGCTCGCTCGAACGGACAGGAACAAGACTTCGCTCGGTCGAGCTCGTCTACATCAGCTTGGCGGTCGGATTCACGCTGTCGCTCCTCATGGCGATCCAGGCTGTGCCGACGATCGTGATCCTCTTTGTCTTCGCGCTGGGAGTGGCCTCACCGAGTGTGGTCGTCTACGTCCTCGGCCTGCGGCGCGTGCGCGCGTTCGACGCCCAGCTTCCGGACGTGCTCTCGACGATCGCAGCTTCGCTGCGCGCCGGACATGGTCTCAAGCACGCGCTGCAGGGAATCGCGGAGGAGGCCGCCGCACCCGCGAAGCAGGAGTTCTCGCGTGTGCTCTCCGAGGCGCGCCTCGGCCGGCCGCTCGAGGAGGCGATGATCGCGATGTGCGACCGGCTCGGTTCTGCCGATCTCGAGTACGTCGCGAGCGCCGTCAGCGTGCAGACGATGGTCGGAGGATCGATGGCCGGGCTCTTCGATCAGGCCTCCGAGACGGTGCGACATCGACAGCAGCATGCGCGAAAGCTCAGGAGCCTGACGGCGACCGGGCGCGCGTCCGCGACGGTCCTGACGCTGCTTCCGCTCGGGCTCGCAGCGTTTATGACGGCTGTGAATCCGGAGTACATGCTTCCGTTCTTCAGCAGCTCGTCGGGCCAGATCATCAGCGTGATCTCGCTCGTCATGATGTCGATCGGCGCGCTCTTCCTCGTCCGCGTGATCACGATCAAGGAGTAGACAGTGCTTCTCGTTCTCGCAGCAGGTCTTCTTTGCCTCCTCGGCGCCGGGCTGGCTGCTGGCTCGATCGTCTTTGCGCCGGTTCGTGATCGCCAAGAGACGCTCGCGCGCGCCGGCACCTACGGCCGATCGACAATGCGGCGGCACAAGCTCCTGCTTTCGTGGCGGCAACTGCGGAGGCTCCTAATCGTGTTGATGGCGCGGCTGTGGCTGAAGCTCAATCACAAGACGTCAGAGGAGCGCATCCGGATCAGGCTTCATGCGGCAGGCCTGGGCCGCCGCTTCACCCCACAGGGTTTCCTTGCCACTCAGCTCTTCCTCGGGATCTTGTTCGCGATCCTCGGGTTCAGCATCGCGAACGGCATCGTCGGATCCCTCCTCCTCGGCGTGATCTTCGGCGCCGGCGCAATCTACCTCTCCGAGTTCTACCTCTCGAGACGCGCAACGGAGCGCGCCGACAAGATCGCAAGTGCTCTACCCCGCATCATCGACCAGGTCGCGATCTCGATGGAGGCCGGGCTGAGCTTCGACGCGGCCCTGGCGCACGTCGTCGAGCGCGCGCACGGTCCGATCGGCGAGGAGTTTCGCGTGATGCTGGGCGAGATGCGAGTCGGGGAGAGTCGTGTCCGCGCACTCAGGCGCCTGTCGGAGCGTGTTCCCGGAAACGAGATGGCGTCTTTCGTCCACGCCGTGATCCAGTCGGAGCAACAGGGAATTTCGCTCTCCGGGATCATGAGAGCACAGGCGCACGATCTCCGCCACCGACGCCAGATGGTCGCAGAGGAGAAGGCGATGAAGGCCCCGGTGAAGATGCTCTTCCCGATCGTCATCTTCATCCTCCCCGTCATGTTCGTCGTGATCATCGGGCCGGCGCTCGTAAATGCGGACGGTGTCTTCAAGTAGCCTGCTACTCGGCCGCGGAGGTTGAGCGGCTTCTCGAATGCGCCGACGCCTGATATTCCACCTGATCGGGTTCGCCGTGCTCGTGATCGCTGTTGGCGCCATCGTGTTCAAGTTCGCCCTGCACGACACGCCCGCCCAGGCCGTGCGCAATGCGACGGAGGCCGCTAAGTCAGGGCGGACGGTCTCCAGCAGCGTTCGCGCGAAACACAAGTTCCCGACGGAGGTCGTGAATCGGTTCGTCCGCGGCTGCGCGATCCGGAACGCGCCGCTCGCGTCGTGCCGCTGCCTGGTGACCGCCCTCGAGGCGACGATGTCCTTGGACGAATTCAACGAAGCCGACAGACTCATCCGTGCCAAGCGCCCGCTCTCACCCGAGCTAAACGGGAAGCTGAACGCGGCGCTGTCGCGCTGTCGCTAGAACAAAGAAACCTTCTGGCCCTCGCTGTCTTCGATTACGCCGGAACGCGCACCCGCGGCCCGCGCGGCCGAACCTGGCGGTCGTAGCGACGAAAAGCTTCCTCGAACTCCGGCCACCAAGGTGGCTCGTCGCTCGAGCCCCCCTCGCCGCCGCCGTCGTCAGCCGGCCGAAGCAGGAGCGCGCCGGTGACGAAGCAAAGAAGCGTGACGAACAGCACGACGTGCTCCACCGTTGTGTTCCCGCGGAACGTCGGCTGAAGAAGCACGGCGCTGGGAAGTGGCACGGCGATCAGGAAGATCCCGAGCGTGCTGGTCCACCGTGGGCGGCGGAACTCGGGCATGAACGGCGTCAAAGCGATCAGGACGACAGCGACGGCAGCTACGAGGACGTCGATTTGGACAAGGGTCGGCACGCAAGTTCCCTTCCGCTATCCCCCAAGCCTAAAACAGTTGGGCGAGATCTTCACGTGCTTTCGACGGGGCAACACGCGGAAAGGCGGGCAATGGTCCAGACCTTCTGATGTGCTGCTCGTGTTGCGCACCAGCCACAGTTAGCGTGACCTTTTGTCGACGTCAGGGGATCCTCCGTGATGAGAGCACGTGCCGGGTTGGCTGGCGCTGGAGTTTTGGGCGTGGTCGCTGCATCTCTGTTCGTGGCCTCCGCGAGCGGCACTGCGTCCCTCGGCGCGCCCGCGCCGATCGCTCCGCGCGGCGGCACCGTTGCGGAAGAGCTGCCCTCCTTCGCCTGGCGCGCCGCGTCCGGAGCAGATCACTACGAGTTTGAGCTGGCGGCGGATCCGGGCTTCCGGTCGCCGGTCTTTACCGTCTCGACGTGGAACACGCGTGCCGCGATGACGAAGATGGTCCCCAACGGCGCGTACTGGTGGCATGTCCGGGCCGTGTCGAAGGGCGGGCAGGTCTCCGGCTGGTCGCCGGCGCGAGCGGTCCGAAGAGCGTGGAACGTGACAGCACGCCTACTCGCCCCGGCAAACGGATCGCATGTGAGCTTCCCTGCATCACCGCTGACACTCACTTGGACACCGGTCCCGCGAGCTGCAAAGTACCTCGTGTCGATTGCGACGGATGAGTCCCTCTCCTCGCTCGTCGGCGACAAACCGATCGAGACGGCTGCGACCAGCGTCACTCCCGGCCTCACACCGGGCGGCAAGAGCAAGACCTACTACTGGGGTGTCACGCCACTCGACGCGCAGGGGAACAAGGGCCGGCCGTCTCGGGTCACGCAGTTCACCTGGCTGTGGCCGTCTCAGACACAGGTCCGGCTGACCGATCTCCGGCCGGAGCCCGAGACGCTCGATCCGCAGTTTTCATGGAATCCCGTACCCGGCGCGGCGGCGTACGAGCTCGACATCAACTCGTCCCGCGACTTCGCTCCGGGTTCGCGGGTGTGTTGTAAGAAGCCGGTCATCGGCACGACGTTCTCACCGACGCAGGTGTTCAAGGACAACACCTACTACTGGCGCGTCAGAGCCATCGACGTCAACGGCAACGCTGGCGTCTGGAACCCAACGGATCCGCTCGCGACCCCGTTCGTGAAGGTGTTCGACAAGGCGGATCTGCTCAACGGTCACAGCATCACGAACCTCCACCTGCGCGACAACCTCAACGATCCAGCGCCGTCGATCAACACGAACTCCCCGGTCGTCGTCTGGGATCAGGTTGCCGGTGCGGCCAGCTTCTACTACGAGGTGGCTCCCTGGAACGGCGCCCACTGCGACTGGAGCAGCAACGATTCCAGAGTCACGAGGAAGGGCAGCACCGCAGTTACGGCGTGGACGCCGTACGCCGCTCCGAAGGCGAAGCCACCTTTCCCGGCTGATCCAGTTCGGGTGAAGACCGAGACTCTCCTGCCTAACGCCACGTACTGCTTCCGCGTGCGCGCGGTTGGCGACGTAGACGAGAGCAGAAACGACGTTTACGGCGATTTCGAGTACCTCAACGGCTATGACAGACCTGGCTTCACATTCGCCGGCGTACCGTGCCCGGTCTCGTGCGGCGGTTCGCAGAGCGTCGCGGCAGGCGACTACGTCCTTCCTCAGACAATGCGGACGACAACGCCGTACTTCAGCTGGAGGGCGACTGCCGGCGGGAGCTGGTGGGTAATCGTCGCGAAGGATCGCGAGTTCCACACGATTGTCGACTACGCTTTCACACGGATCCCGGCCTACGCTCCACGCCCGACGACGTATGCCGACGAGGCGACGAGCTATTACTGGGCCGCGATCCCCGCTGATGCAAATGGAGCCAGTGCGGCCGGCGATCCGCGGTTCGTCGCCACGGGCACCTTCAACAAGCAATCCAAGCCGCCCTCGCAGCTTCAGCCCCGCGCGGGAGCGAGCGTCAGCCTCGCGCCCGTGTTTCGCTGGACGCCGGTCGAGGGTGCTCTCCGCTACCACTTCGAGGTCTCCCAGGACAAGGACTTCGGAACGCTGCTGGACGACGTCGTCACCGATTCGACGGCGTACACCAGCAACACCAGCTATCCGCCAGACGTCGCGCTCTACTGGCGCGTGCGTGCGGAGGACGCCAACAGGATCGGGCTGACCTGGTCGGCGACGCGTACCTTCCGCTACCACCTCCCCGCGCCGTCGCCTCGGCGTCGGCCGGCGAAAGCGGATCTGATCCCGACGTTCCGCTGGCAGCCCGTAGTTGGGGCGATCTCGTACGACTTCCACATCGACTATCCAGACGGACGGTCCAACGACGCCAACGACCTGCCCTCGGCAGCGGTGACCGCGATCAAGTTCGCCGGCCCAGGCGTGTGGCATTGGAAGATACGGGCAAACTTCCCGAGCGGGCGCAGCCGGGGAATTCACGGGCCCTGGTCGAAGCTCGTACCGTTCACGAAGACCCTCGGAACGCCGCTTGGCGCACGCACAGAGGCCGGCCCAGCGCATGTCTTGCTCAGCTGGAAGCCCAGACTTGGGGTGGAGGCGTACGTGGTGCAGATCTCGGCAACGCCGGACTTCGCGCACAGCGGTCGCGGCGAGCAGACCGATCTCACGACCTACGCGCCGAGCCGAACACTCTCACGTGGGCGGGGCCTTAGCGACACCTACTACTGGCGTGTTGCGTCGCAGGACGAAGAGCACAACATCGGGGCGTACACGAAGCCGCAACGCTTCCGTCACCACGCCGCGCGGTAGGCGGTCCGGGCTGGACTCAGACGAGGATCTTGACGGCGAGCTCGGCCGGGCAGCCTCGCCTGAGAAGTTCGACCGCTCGATGCAGGTCGACTTCAGGCCTCGCGGCCAGCAGGACGCCCTGGTCCCACGTGTACCCTGCACGCACCAGCTCGGACAGGCGCCACCTAGCGACTTCGGCCGGTTCGACGGAGTTGCGGGTGGACTCGGCTGACGGCATGCTCCCATCAAAGCCCGCAGTCGCCGCGATTGGACCAGTCGCGTGACTGGTCCCGCAACACCGAAGGGTTGAACTTCTGCTGTTCTCGATTCACACTGCTTGCAGGGGATGTCCACGCAGATCACCCGAACGGGGGATCTACAGTTCACCCGTCCGGGTGCACATTTAGAATGACCGATACGGAACGGCCAGTAGGGAGGGGGGAGTAGCGCATGCGGCGCCTGAAAGTCCTAATCGCGGACGACCATCGCCTGATGCTGAAGGCGATGCGTCTTTCGCTGGAGGAGGCTGACGATCTCGAGATCGTCGGGGAAGCCACCTCCGGAAGTCAAGTATTACCACTCGTCGCTCAGACGAGTCCCGACCTCGTGCTCCTGGACATCAGGATGCCGGGGATGGACGGGTTGATGGCTCTGGAGCTGATCCGGAACCGCCATCCGAAGGTCAAGGTCGTGATGATCTCCGGTCTCGACGAGCCGGACGTGATCAAGGCCGCGCTTCGGCGTGGCGCTTCGGCGTTCGTCGCGAAGACGATCGATCCGCGCGATCTCGCTTCGGCGCTCCGGCAGGCCGCTGAGGGGACGGTCTTCCAGGCGTTGGGCATCCCGGAGGAGGACGAGACATCGGTCGCCAAGGAGGCGGGGCTCTCGAAGCGGGAGCTGTCGATCCTCAAGGCGCTCGGGTCGGGTCTCTCGAACAAGCAGATCGCCAAGGAGCTGTGGCTCGCCGAACAGACGGTGAAGTTCCACCTGACGAACATCTATCGCAAGCTGGGCGTCGGGAACCGCACCGAGGCAGTTCGCTACGCATATCGACACGGGCTCGTGGAGAGCCCGCTGCTCGAGCAGATCAGCTAGACGGCGTACCCGCACACGGCGCGCTAGCGCTCGTCATTGACGAGTGCTGCGCGTGCGGGTGCGTGCCGAAATGCCCACGCTCGCAGGAACAGCCCGAGCTCAACGCTCGCCTCGCGCGGGTCGCATGCGTAGAGGTGCAGCACACTGAGCATGTTTCCGCTCACCCGGTGGACGAGGCAATCCCCATCGAGAAGTGACTCGATGAGAGTCTCGGTCTGGTCGGGTGGTGTGACTTGGACGAGCATGTTGACGCGGAGGACGACGTTCTGAGTATCGAGCAGCGTCGGCAGGCGCCACAGACCCGAAAGTCCTGGCGGTCGCTACCCGAGGGGCTAAGAGCACCGAAGGCCGGTGTGAATCCCACGTACGGGGGATACGCGATCACTCGTTCGAGCCTCACGAGTTACGCCAAGAGCGCCGATAAGCACGCAGACGCGTCGGAGCTCGACTCCCCTGGCGCGCCCCGTCGGGAAGTAGGACAGGGCGGGTCGGAGTGGCTCCCTGACGCGGCCCTACCTCAATCGAATCGGGATCGAGATCTTGTGGGTCTCCGAGCCGTCGGCCGCGGAGTACTCGAAGGCCTCCAGCGTCGCCGCGCCTGTCGCCTTGTACGGGATCTCCCACTCGAACGTCCCGCGCTGGCCGCTGCCCGAGGTAGCCGTGACGAAGTGCTCGTAGAGCTTCCTCCCGTCCTGGACGAGCCGGAGCTGAAGCGTGGCCTCGAAGGTGTTGGCGGTGCCCGAGACCCGGAGCGGGCTCGTCACCGCGTCCCCCGAGACCGGGGACTCGACGAGGATGATCGGGGTCTGCTCCTCGAGGTCGCCGCGCGTGAGGGCCGGCTCGTCTCCGATCCGGACTCGGCGCACCGTCGGGAACTGCGTGAGCGTGTAGACGATCTCCGCGCGCGCGGCCGGCGTCAACTCGTCGGCTTCGTGAAGCGTGAGCCCCGCTGTGCCGTCCTCGATCGAGACGTCGAAGTCGTCGATGTCCTTCGGCAGCTCGGTCTCGAAGCCAGCGGGCGCGCCAGCCACGAGCGCCTCGAGCGAGGCGCGCGCGACGTCGCGCGTCCTGCCGACTCGGACGTGCGCTGGCGAAACGAGCCCGCCACGGAGGAAGTACGCCTTGACCGTCATCTGTTCGGTGGGGGCGGTCGTCGTCGTGCCGGAGGACGACGAGTCGCCGCCGCACCCTGCAGCCGCGAGCGCTACGAGTGCGAGCACGACGAGAGACCCCCGCATCGCACGCGAGTGTGACACCGCCGTGCAATGGCGGTGTTAAGGCGCGCTACGCCGTTAGGCGAGGCCGCAGCGGCAGACGGGCTCGCCCATGTGATGGCGCTCGAGCGCGTAGCCACAGCGTCCGCAGACCGGCGACGTCCGCTTCGCCTGCACGGCCAGCCCGCGGATGAGCGTGGCGCAGAAGACGAGGATGGCGGCGGCGAGCGGCAGTGAATTCACGGTCAGAGGGGTCACGCTCCCTACATCGGGCGCGATCTGGAGGTTCTGGATCCCCCGACGGGGCTACAGGCTCTCCCGATCTGGGTCATCTTCGAGACGGCGTCGCCCGCCGCGGCGAATGCGCCTCCCCGCGCGGGAGTGACGCGATCGAAGGACGCTAAGATCCAGTGTGTGAGCGTGGTCTCGGTCGTCTTGCTGGCCCTGGCGGTGGCGGTTCTCGTGGGCGCCGAGTGGCCCCGGCTCGAGAAGCGGCTCGGAACGGACGCGCGGCGCGGGCGGGCACGCGCAAGGCAGAAGGCGAACCTCCGGCTCGTGAAGACCGAGAGCGACGAGTTCGCCGAGGCCGTCAGGCGCGATCTCGACAAGCTGCCGACCATCGAGCGAGACCCGCGCAGCTAGACCGCCTGGGCGAGCCTGCGACGGAAGTGCCCGCGTGAAACTACGAGAGCTTCGTCGAGGCAGCCGGCGCGGACGCGCACGTCCTCGGCCTCGTCCTGACCGGCTCGGCCGGTGCAGCTGCGTTCGTACATGATCGGCTCCGAGACGGAATGGGATCGCTACAGCTACGTCCACGCGCAGGTCGTCATCGACAAGCTGAACGGTCGGATCGCCGAGCTCGTTGCCGAGAAGGGCCGCCTGTCTGCTGACGCGGCTCGCAGTATTGCGGAGCACGCGCTCGACGCCTACATCAACTCCTACTACCGCTCGGCGAGCAATCTCCGCGACGGCCTCCTGCTGGCGGCTCATCTCGATGCAGCCGACTCGATCCCGCCGTTGATCACGGCGTTGTTTGCGTTCCAGCAGCGCGTGAGGCCGTTCGACAAGTTCCTGTCCTGGGAGCTGGAGCGACTCCCGCTCGATCGCGGCGCGTGGAGCGCAGGCCGGCTGCTTCCTCGGCTCGAGACGATCATCGCCACCGGCGACGTCAGCGAGCAACAGCGGCTCTTCCGCGACGTCGAGCAGCTCGCGCGCACCTACGGCTTCGGCAAGCTCGTGGATGGCTGGGAGCCCGAGCTCGCCTGGCTGAGCGGCGACGCGACTGCGCCTGCCCGATAGATCGCGGGCTCAGGCCCTTAGCGCAGGACGAAGCTCGCGCGGAGCGTCGCCGTGTTGGGCAGGATCGGCGGCACGTTCTCCATGTTCTTCGACTCCTGGTAGTCCGACACGAGCACGACGAGCCGGTGCTTGCCCGGCCGCAGGCCTGCGAGCGGCGCGACGATCTGGCGCCGGCGCGCGTCCCAGTCCGTCGGTCGCAACCTGCCGTCCACGCGCAGGACTACCGACGCCGGGTCGACGCCTGCGCCTGCGTCCGAGGCCGTGAACCGCAGCTTGCCCTCGGCACGGGCTCGAGGTGTCAGGAGCCGGACGCGGGGCGGCGTGACGTCGTCGATCCAATAGCGGAACGTGAACGTCCCCGCGGTTCCCGACGTGTCGAAGACGACGTCGTACGCGCCCGCGGCCGGCCGGATCGCCCCCGCGACGCGTATGCGCTCGCCCCACCTTCTCGTGTACGGGTTGAGATGGAGCGGCAGCGCCGTCCAGCCGACGAGGTGAGCCTCGTCACCGGCGTACACGATGCGCGGCTCGATGCCGGGCGGCCCGGAGAGGATCGCGACGCCGAAGTTCGCCACGGGCTCCGCGACCGTGACACGAAACACCTGCTCCGGCCCTGCGAGACGGCGGTTGGCGCGCGGATAGCGGTAGGCCGAGACGAGCGAGGGCTTGCCGCGGGTATCGCCGCGGTGGATGCCGGGACGGGAGAGCACGACGTTGGGCTCGGTCGCGAGCACGGCCTGCGTGACGCTCAGCCAATAGGGAATCCTCCTGACGTCCGCGCCTCGCGTCAGCACGATGAAGCCCGTCAGGTCGAGGCCGCGCGCGCCGGGGCCCGCCGTCGCCGTCAGCTCGAGCGCGCCGGGCACGGGCACCGTCGCGGGGGCCACGATCGTCACCGCCGGGTCGGCGGTCTGTGGCGCAACGGTCACCGTCCAGGCTGCGGCGCCACCGCCGGCGTCGGCGAACGACACGGACCGCGCCACTGTCTGGCCCGCCCGCAGGAGCCCGAACGACACGCTGCTCGGGCGCGCGAAGAGGAGCGGCCGGTCGGCCTTCGTCAGGTCGACGAGGCCGCCGCCCTCGCGCGTCGCCTGCGTCTCGGCGCTCCGGCTCGCGTCCTCGAACACCCGCGCGCCGGTCTGGACGAGCGCCGACTTGATCTCCTCCACCGTCCAGGTGGCGTGGCGCTCGCGCAGGAGCGCGGCCGCTCCGGCGACGTGGGGGGAGGCCATGCTGGTGCCCTGGAGCGCCCCCCAGAGGCCCTGATCGCGCGGGAGCGAGGACACGATCCCGACGCCGGGCGCTGTGAGATCGGGCTTGAGGCCGAGCGAGACCGGGGTCGGGCCGCCCGACGAGAAGCCGGCAATGTGCCCGTCCTTCGCGGCCGCGGCGACCGTGATCGCCTTCTCAGCCGTGCCGGGTGAGCCGATCGAGCCCGAGCCGAACTGCTCGAACTCGTTCCCCGCGGCGATCACGGGGACGACGCCGGCGTCGGCTGCGCCGTTGATCGCCTGCACGACGAGGTCGCGCGAGGGCTCGATCTCGGGTTCGCCGAGCGACAGGTTGATCACGTTCATGCCGTCGGCGACCGCCGCCTCGATCGCGGCGGCGATCTCGGGCGCGTTCCCGTCGAGCCCGAAGTCCGACGTCGGGACGCCGAGCGCCTTGTAGTTGCCGATGTAGGCCTTCGGCGCGACGCCGGACAGCATCCGCGTGCGTCCGCCGACGTCCGCCCGTGTCGGGTTGCCCGCGGCGATGCCGGCGACGTGCGTCCCGTGGAACGAGTCCCCCGGGTCGAACGGCTTGCCGCCGTCGCGTGACGGGGCGATCGCCGCCGTGAGGTTGGGGGGCGCGAAGGCCCGCGCGGCGATCACCTTCGGGGTCGTGAAGGCGCGCTGGCCCTTCGGATACCCGGGCGGATAGGCGTAGCCGGCGGGTGAGAAGAACGGGTGCGTCTGGTCGACGCCGTCGTCGATGATTCCGATCTTGATCCCCTGACCCGCGGTGGCGAGGCCCGCTCCCCAGAGCTGGGGTGCGCCGATCAAGCCGGGGCTCGTATCGAGCCGCGCGCGGTAGCGGACGTTCGGGTAGACCTGCTCGGTTCCCGCGAGCGCCGTCAGCCGGAGAAGATCCCGGCGAGGGAGCACCACGGCCAGCCCGTTGAGCGTGATCCGGTAGCGCCAGCGGACGTATGCGGTGGGAATCGTCGCTCGGAGCCGGCCCTCGAACGAGCGTTGCTCGGCGTCGATGCCTCGACCCCAAGTTGCAGACTGCAACTTGGCAGTTCGCGGGGCGGCCGAGAGAGGCGGGGAGGGGAGCGTCACGACGACCTCGACCAGGTCTGCTCTCGAGCGGGCGCTCGACCCGCCGGCGGCTGCGGGCAGGGTCGCAATCGCGACGACGAGCAGGCTCAGGAGGGCACGGCGCACGAGCGCCAACGCTACCCGTCGGGCTGTTGCGGCCAGGTAAAGAGCAGGGCCTGTCCAGAAACCCGTTCAGGCGGAGCGAACGGGCCGCAGCTCGGCCAGCGCGGCTACGAACGCCTCGACGACGTCCGGGTCGAACTGCGTCCCGGAGCAGCGTCGCAGCTCGGCGAGCGCGTCGCCGGACGCGCGCCGTTCGTGGTAGGGCCGGTCGCTCGTCATCGCCTCGAACGCGTCGCAGACCGCGATGATCCGCGAGGCCAGCGGGATCTCCTGACCGCGGAGGCGGTCCGGGTAGCCGCTGCCGTCCCAGTACTCGTGGCTCGACCTGACGAACCGTGCTGCGCGGGCGAGCGACGGCGCGGCCAGCATGATCCGCTCGCCGATCAGCGGGTGATGGCGGATGTACTCCCATTCGCCGCTGTCGAGCGGGCCTGGCTTGTCGAGGATCGCCTGCGGGATCGCGATCTTGCCGATGTCGTGCAGCGACGCCGCTCGGCGAACCTCGAAGATCTCCTCGTCCGGGAAGCCGAGCTGCCGAGCGACAGCCTCGGCGAGGCCCGCGACCTCGGAGAGGTGGTCGCCGAGCTCCGAGTAGCGCTCGCTGACGACCCGCATCAGCACGCTCGCGCTCTGAGTCGACGCCGAGGCGCGGGAAGAGGCCTTCTGCGCGTACATCCGCTCGTCGACGAGGTGGAACGCCGACTCGGCGTCGTCGGCGTCGAGCGGCAGCAGCGCCGCACCCCACGAGCTCGTGACGACGAACCCCTCGCCATGCTCGGTGAGCGCGTCGCCCGCGCTGGCCACGAGATTGAGGCCGGCGCCGCGCCCGTCGACGGAGGCGAGCAAGCAGAACTCGTCGCCGCCCATCCGGTAGGCGGTTCCGCGGTCTTCGACGGCGAGGGCGAGCCGGCGACCGAGGCGTGCGAGCAGCGCGTCGCCTGCGGGATGTCCGAACGCGTCGTTGTAGGCCTTGAACCCGTCGAGGTCGAAGAACGCGATCAGGAGCGGTCGCGGTTCCGTTGCAGCCTCGAGCGCGGTGGCGAAGTCGGCCATCAGCCGGCGCCGGTTCCCGAGTCCGGTGAGCCCGTCGCTGTTGGCGGCGCGGTCGAGCTCGAGCCGCTCGCTGCGCCAGCCGAGCGCGGCGACGACGATCAGGATCAGTACTCCACAAAGGAGGAGGAGCTCCCAAATCGTGAGCGCCAGCAGGAACGGCTCCTCGGGCGTCCGCGAGACGGCGACGACCACCCAGCGATTCGCGTTGTTGCTGTCTGCCGCCACCTGGTCGAACGCCGCGCGGTGATTCCGGATGCTCGTGAGCCCGCGCGCGTCGGAGGCGCCGGCAAGACCCTCGATCGGATCACGCTCGGGAATCAGCGTGCCGCTCTCGCTTCCGAGGACCACGCGTCCGGTGAGCGCGTCGACGATCGCGAGCTCCGCGCTGCTCGACCGGAACGTGTTCGCGGACCTGAAGCTCGCGAGCGAGATCTCGAAGTGGACGATCGCGCGCTTGACGCCGTCGACCGTCGGAATCACGGTCGAGTTCGCGATCACGACGTCGTGCGTGTCGGGTGAACGGTAGGGCTGCGACTGGTAGACCTGGCCGGGCTGCAGCGCGAACGTCGGGCCGAAGAACGGCGCACCGGTCTCGTCGGGCGAAAGGTCGGAGAGTGGCGCGACCTTGCCGCGTACGGCGCGTGCGTTCTCGGGGCCGCTGCGGTCGATGAAGCACGCCTCACCGATCGAGCCGGGGAAGAGGAGCTCGAGGCTGGCGAGCGCCTGCTCGGCCTCGCGCATCGGCTCGATCCCGGCGCGCACCTTCGCCGCGCGCGGCCGCGGATCGCGGTAGAAGTGGACGAACGCAGGGTTCTGGCCGAGGAGAGCCGTGAGTGCGCGGGCTCGGGCGAAGTAGCCCTCGAGCGCCGCCGCCTCGGTGCGTGCCTCGTAGGCGAGCGTGCGGTCACGGGCCTGCCGGTCGTGCCGTTCGCGGATGAACAGGCCGACGAGCAGCGCGGGGAGGAGGGCCGCTACGACGACGAGGACCAGCGTGCGGCTGCTGCCGCGAGGCCGAAGCGAAATCGAGCGAGCCACAGTAGGCCTTGTATCGGCCCCTTTTGGCGTAGCTTGAATACCTATCTGGAGGACAGCGGTCGTGAGAAGGAGCCCCCAAAGAGGCTGAGAGCAGGCGAAAGGCGCGGCAAGCCGTGCGGGTCGGCGTGCTTCGGATGCCTCTTTCGGGTTACCGCGAACGATTCGCGGGCGCCGGCCAACGACGCGGTTCGACTCCGCGGCCGACGAGCAGCCCGTCTAGGACTTGCAATCGCGAATCACGATGCACGCCCGATCGATCGGGACCGCGAAGTTGAGATTCTCTCCGCCGCCTGCGACGAGCACCCCGACGACGTGTCCGGATGTGTCGACAGCCGGCCCGCCCGAATTACCCGTATTCGCGGCTGCGTCTGTCTGGATCGACCGCGTCGTCACGCGACTGACGATCCCGGTTGTGACCGTCCCTTCGAGACCGTACGGGCTCCCGATCAGCAGGACCTGGTCGCCAGGTTTCGGCCGCCGGTGAACCTCGGCGTCGGGCCATAGAGGCCGTCCGATACCGAGGGGACTCCCGGAGACGCGCAGCAAGGCGAGGTCGTTGTTGTGATCGACGCTGACGATTGCGCCTCCCCACGAGCCGCCGCGACGTCTCACCCGGATGAGTACCGGACCATCAGCGACGACATGGGCGGCCGTCAGGAAGTAGCTGTCGCCGTTCTCCTTCCAGGCAAGGAAGCCAGAGCCGAGACGGCCCGTGCTCGTCTCGATCGTGTAAACGCTCCGGAGGGTACGAGCAGCAAGCGGTGCAAGGCCAGCCTGTCGCTTCTTGAGCGCCTTGCTGGCTCGATTCAGCTGTCGCTCGACGGGAGCCAGATCGTCGGCGAGGGCCTGGACCGTCGCCCGAAGCTCCCGCTCCGTCCTCGCAAGCTTCGCCTCGCTCCGGTCAGCCCGCTGTGACGCGCGGTAGCCGAAGAAGAGCGCGATGAACGCAACGCCGATGGCGATGCCCGCAACCGCTGACGCGCCAGCCCCACCCCTCATCGAGTCGGCATCCTAGTCAAAGCCCCGGGCCCAGACGTCAGCATCTAGCCGCGGAGCGCTGCCGCGCAGAGGTAGCGGAGGAGTCCGATCGCGCCGAAGAACGCCCAAACGAGCGCTGGCAGCACGACGCCGAAGAGGACGACCAGCTGGAGCGCGGGAGGGTCGGCCGGAAACGGCACCACTCGCAGAAGGACGGCCGCCGCGGCCACGTTGATCATCCTGTTGAGGAACAACCGGGGCTGGAGACTGGGAAACCGAGCGTCCGTCCAGACTGCGAGCACGGCAGATCCGCAAACCATTGCAACCATCAAGAGCGCGGGGCTCACGAGGTAAGTCAAGCGCAGGCTACGGCTCCGAGTCCAACCTGTTGGGCCGGGTTTCTCCGCTCCCTTGGTTGGTCTGGATCCCGCGACGATAGAAAGCGGAGCGGTTGTCAGAGGGTGTCGGCGACGGTCGCCAGCGCATCGCTGATCGCCGTCGCGAGGTCGCCCCAGGCCGCCAGCACGGCCACCGCAACCGCCACGAGCACAAGGACGAGCGCATATTCGACGAAAGTCTGACCGCGCTCGTCGCCTACACGAAGCCGGGACGTCGACATAGCAAGGAGCCGCTGAAGGCCGTCAGCCACTGTTTTTCTCCTATCGCGATCTGAGGCGGAGATCTTGTTTACAAGTTAGATCCTTGCTTCTGAGGGTGGCGGGGCACATCTGTCGAAAGGCTAGGTTTCGACCTACTTGGGGTCGCGCCCGAGCGGGAGAGCCAGCTCGGGATCGTGCCAAGCGCTCCTTCACTCCGGTGTCGGCGTCGGCGTGTCGAGATTGGACCGGCATAGACGGGCAGCAACCGAGCCAGAGGATTCGACACCGCCGCACCGAGAGCTCCGGCGACAACGACGGCAAGCAACGCGACCCGAAAGCCAGGGATCGATAGCACTAATCGTCCGGCGGGTCCGAACCTAGCCCCAGCGGGTTCCGGCCGGGCCCGGAGCGAGTCATGATTCGAGATGCTGATGAGGCGCAGGGCGTGCGGACGAGACTTTGCGCTTTCTACCCGAATGGGCGTTACGTGCCTGCTGCTCGTCGGTCTCTACTTCGCGGCGCTCGCTCCACCACTGTGGCTCCTTCACGGCGGAATCTTGCCGGCGAAGCTCGCAATCGGCTTCGAGGCACTCGTCGTTGTCCTCCTCGGCTTGCAGTACGCCTCGCTCGACTCGATGGCGCTGCGCGCCGCCCGCGCGCGAATCGTCGAAGCTGACGAGGCACCGAAGTTGCATGGTGCGCTCGAAAAGCTTGCAGCTCTCGCCGACGTGCCAAAGCCGCGCGCGGCGGTTTTCGAGAGCAGCATTCCAAACGCTTTCGCCACTGGACGGAACCCGGGGCGCTCGACGATCGCCGTCACGCGCGGACTCGTCGAGCGGCTCCAGCCCGAGGAGATAGAGGCAGTGCTCGCGCACGAGCTGTCGCACATCGCGAATCGAGACGGAGCGGTGATGACCTTCGCGAGTTTCCCGGCGTTGACGCTTCGCGAGCTGATCCGGGCGGCGCCCTGGAAGATGTGGGTTTTCGGCTGGCCCCTCATGCTCCTCGCCTGCGCTTTCTACGTCGTCGGGCTCGGGATCATGCTCACTATCTCGCGCTGCCGCGAGTACGCGGCGGATTCCGGCGCCGCACTTCTCACTGGCGCGCCCGAGCACCTGATGAGCGCCTTGCAGAAGATCGCCGGCTCGATCTCGCAGATTCCCGCAGCCGATCTGCGCTCGAGTTCCGGAATGAGCGCGTTCTTCATCCTCCCGACGAACCTCCGCGCACTCACCCACCCCCCGATCGAGCGGCGCCTGGCGCGCCTCGCGGAAATGTCACGCCAGCTCGGAAAGCCCGCGCCGCCGGCAGCGAACGGGACCGCATGCCGGAAGCTCGCACCGGCCTCGATTGCATTCGCCGTCACCTTCGCGGTCGTCCTCGCGGTCGTCTCGCTGGCGCTGCGATGAACGAGCTGCTCACACCGCTCGCCATCATCGGGCTCGTCCTCTTCGGCGTCGCGGTCATCCTCATCGCGCTCCTCTTCCTCCAGCAGACGTTCCGGTTCTTCCAGGAGACCTTCCGAACAGCCCAGCTGCTCCGCGAACGCCGCATCGACGTCAGGCTCACCTCCGCCAGCGACCGTGGGCCATCGCCGCCACCGCGGCTCGAGTCTCGAGGGGAGCTCCACGAGCTCGAGGACCGCGTCGAGC
>Ga0137369_10001985_pt1 | contig 20683 bp, 18 predicted proteins | sample SagtaG_12_FD_104918 | JGI IMG/M metagenome (GOLD analysis project Ga0137369, IMG submission 104918) | Vadose zone soil microbial communities from Sagehorn Ranch, Mendocino, California, USA - Sage1_L_113_16 metaG | ecosystem: Environmental > Terrestrial > Soil > Vadose zone | place: USA... | reverse complement strand
CGTGGCCTCGACGCCTTCGAGCGGGCCGAACAGCGGGCTCGCCTCGAGAAGGGGGATCCACTCCAACAGCTCCCCGAGCTCCGGGAGGTACGAGCCGATGATCTGCTGCACCGCCGCCTGAAGCGGCTGGCTCAGGTCGCGGCCGTTGCCGATGATCGCCAGGCCGCCGCCCCGCTTCAGCACCCGGTGGAGCTCCGGCAGCGCACGGTCGACGTCGAACCAGTGGAAGGCGGCGGCGACCGTGATCCCGTCGACCGAGGCGTCCGGCAGCGGCAACGCCTCGGCTGTCCCCGCCAGCGCCTCCACCCCCGGCACAGCGGCGCGCAGCTGAGCGCGCATCTCGTCGAGCGGCTCGACAGCGATCACCCGAGCGCCCGTCGGCACGAGTTGCCGTGTCAGCTTGCCCGTGCCGGCTGCGACGTCCACGACCGTCGTCCCGGGCCCGAGGCCGAGCCGCTCGACCACCCAGGTGACGACCTCATCGGGGTACGACGGGCGCGACCGCTCGTAGGACGCTGCGACCTTTCCGAAGGCCGCCGACGAGGAGCGGTCGAGCGTCAGTACGCGCCCCGGCTGGCGAGCACCGCCGGCAGGGTCTTCGCCAGGATCGAGATGTCGAGCCCGATCGACCAGTTCTCGAGGTAGTAGAAGTCGAGCCTCACGAGGTCGTCGAACGAGAGGTCGGAGCGGCCCGAGATCTGCCAGAGGCCGGTCATCCCCGGCAGGACGTGCGAGCGCTTCCGGTGCCAGTCATCGAGCATGGCGTAGTCGCGGAGCGGCAGTGGGCGCGGGCCGACCAGGCTCATCTCGCCGCGGAGCACGTTCAGCATGTTCGGCAGCTCGTCGATCGAGAGCCGCCGCAGCAGGACACCCATGCGCGTCACCCTCGGGTCCTCGCGGATCTTGAAGAGCGCGCCGTCGGCCTCGTTGCTCCGCTCGAGCTCCGCCTGCCGCTCGGCCGCGTCCAGGTACATCGTCCGGAACTTGAACATTCCGAATGAGCGCTCGCCGAGGCCCATCCGTGGGTCGCGGTAGAAGACGGGCCCACGCGACCCGAGCTTGATCGCTGCGGCGATCGCCAGCCAGACGGGCAGGCCTGCGACGACGATGAGCCCGCTGACGACCAGATCGAAGGTCCGCTTGACAGCCCAGTCCGTCCCGGCGAAGACCGGCGGGCGCAGCTCGAACAGCGGCAGCCCCTGGCCCGGCACGTACTCGCCACGCTGGACGAGCAGCTCGGTCGTCTTGGGCGCGACACGGACCTTGACCCCGCTGCGGTGAGCGTGCTCGACGATCTGGAGCAGCTCGCGCTCGCCGTAGTCCGAGTCGGTGACGATCAGCTCGTCCGTCTGATGGGCGGCGAGGATCCCGCGTAGCCCGTCGACGTTTCCGAGCACCGGCAGCTCGAGCTCCTCGTCCGCCTCACTGCTGACGACCCCGAGGAACTCGTACTCGATGCCGCCCCGCACCGCGCCGAGCGTGCGCAGCAGGTGATCGAGATGTTCACCCTCGCCGACGACGATCGCCCGCCGTCGCGCGCCGAGCAGGTGGAGCACCTCGCGGCTCAGTGTGTCGTAGCTCGCGCGGAGCACACCGTCCAGGACCGCGGTCAAGACTAGCGCCGTCGGGATCACGCCGAAGGTGCCGAAGTCGTACCCGGTGCCGACCCCGAAGGCGAGCACCAGCAGTGCGACGATCACCAGCGAGGAGACGATGCGCCCGAACCCCGCGCGACGCTCCCGCTCCGCATAGAGCTTGGCCTGCCAGAAGACGAGCACGGTCACGAGCGCGACGAACGGGAACCACTCGCCCTCCGCGTCCCAGAGCACGCCCCAGAGGATCGGCGAGTGCCCGTGGTAGACCTCGCGCAGTGCGAGCGCCCCGTAGAGGCCGAAGCCGATTGCGACGAGGTCGAGCACGACGAGCGAGATCACGCTGCCGAGCCGGAAGGCGAAGTGGCGAAGCGGGCTGCGGGAGAGCAGGTAGGGGCGGCTGCGCCGGATATCGCCTGGCAGTGGCGCCGAGGACGGAGCTTCCTTCGTTGCCACGGGAGGACTCATGTTACTTGTGCGAATTGTCTGCAGCGGCCACGGCGAGGTCGAGCTCGGCCTCGGCCGTGAGCTGCGAGAGGTCGACCTGGGTGCGACGGCGGCCGAGCGCGGCCAGCGCGGCGCCGAGAGCGAGCCGGCGCGTCCGGTTGAGCAGGTCGGTGTCGTGGAAGTAGACGTGGACGTGGCCGGGCAGGGCGCGAACCGTCGCGCGGAGGGCCATCCCGAGTGAATGGGTGGTCGGCAGCTCGAGCAGGCGCCTCCCACCCACGCGCAGCCAGGCCGGCTCGGCCAGCGCGAGTCGTGGCGCCCCCGGCTGGAGGTACGAGGGGCGGAAGGCCGTGGCAGTGCAGTCCGCGTAGCCCAGCTCAGCGAGGGCGGCGGCGACGCCCTCGTCCATGTACCAGCCGCCGCCGCAGAAGAGCCTCGGTGTCAGTCCGCGCTCGCGCAGCCACGCCGCCTCGTTCCGCACACGCTCGGCCGGCTCGCCGTCTACCGGGCGCGCCTGTCCAGGGCTGCCCCAGTGCGTGTGGTGGCCGAGCGGCCCGTGGGCGGCGGCGATGCGGGCCCGCGCGACCCACAGTGCCTCGCTCTCGCCGGCCTCCGTGTCAGGGGGACGCATCAGCGCCGCGATCGCAAAGCCGCCCGGCCGGTGAGCCTGGAGCCGCGAAAAGACCGCCCAGCAAGCGTCGTCCAGCGGGCGTTCGACATGGCAGGAAACGACCGCGTACCGTTCCACCCTCAGGATGCAATCACATACCCCCGCACCCTCGGACGGGCTCCGCGAGGTCTACGAGCGGCGCGCCGAGTTCGATCCACTGCCTGACCGTCGACGGCTTCACGTTCAACACCGCGGCCGCCTCATCGACCGTCAGGTACTCGTGCTCAGTCACCGGCAGCCCGCATTTCGGAGCACGACGCCCCCGACGCCGGGAAGGTCGCGAGCAGGGTGGTAGCACGGTGGTGAAACACCGGCAGACACGGTTGGCGGCCGATCGGACTCCTCCTACCGTAGTTGCCACTGCACAGCGTCGAAGGAGGAGTGATGCGTGTTTTCCGTTCGAAGAAGGCGCTCGTCGTCCTGGTGAGCAGCGTGGTGGCCGTCGGCGCGCTGGCGGCGGCGGGTCTTTCGGGCGTGATCACCCAAGGTGTCATCGCCGACGGGGAGAACATCCACTACCGCGTCGTTCGGACCGTGGCCGACGGCTTCGACTCGGGCTGGCACATCCATCCTGGGCTCGCGATCGTTCAGGTTCAGGAGGGTTCCATCCAGATCACCCAGGGAGGCTGCACGGCGAAGACGGTGTCAGCCGGAGACACGTTCGTCGAGGTTCCGTACCTGCCTGTCCGCGGTGTGGCGACCGGAAGGGTCGCCTGGACGACGACGTTCCTCGTCAGGTACGAGGAAGCACCGACCATTCCTGTACCCAGTCCCTGTCCGTAGAGGGACAGCGGCCCAATCCAAACTGGTGCCCGGCTGGAGCCGGGCACCAGTTGTCTCCAACGCCGGCTCGGCAGGCACAACGGAGTCGGCGACCTGATCGCCATGGTCGCTCACAGGCCCCGCTAGGCTGACCGCTCGTGTGCGGGATTTCCGGATTGCTCGCGCCGTCGGGCCGGCCGGACCCGGCGCTCGCCGAGCGGATGAACGCCGTGCTCGTCCACCGGGGCCCCGACGAGGGCTCGGTCGACCAGTTCGGCCGCTGCGTCCTCGCCCACCGGCGGCTCCAGGTGATCGACCTGGCCACGGGCAGCCAGCCGGTGGCGAACGAGGCGGGCGACGTCGTCGCCGTCTTCAACGGCGAGCTCTACAATTTCCAGGACCTGCGCGCTGAGCTGGCCGCCGCGGGCCACGAGGTTCGCGGCTCCGGCGATACGCCGGTGATCCCCCACCTCTACGAGGAGGACGGGCCGGACTTCGTCCGGCGCCTGTCGGGGATGTTCGCGATCGCGCTCTGGGACGCCCGCCGGGAGCGGCTGGTGCTCGCCCGTGACCGCGTCGGCAAGAAGCCGCTCCTCTGGACCCGCCTGCCCGACGGCACGCTCGCCTTCGCCTCCGAGCTGAAGGCACTGCTCCAGCTGCCGGGGATCTCCCGCGAAATCGACCCCGCCGCGCTCGACGCGTACCTGGCACTGCAGTACGTCCCGGGCGGGACGGCGCTCCGCGGGGTCGAGAAGGTGCCTCCCGGCCATGTGCTCGTCGCCGAGGGCGGCTCCGTGCAGGTCGAGCCCTACTGGCAGCTCGAGCCACGCCGGGAGACGCGCTCCGACGACGAGTGGCTCGAGCTGGTGCGCGAGACGGTGGGCGCAGCGGTGCGGCGGAGGCTGGTCGCGGACGTGCCGCTCGGCGCCCTCCTCTCCGGCGGAATCGACTCGAGCACCGTGGTCGGGGAGATGGCGAAGGCGTCCGGAACGGTGCGCACGTTCACCGTCGGCTTCGGTCACGACCGCTACGACGAGCGCACATACGCGCGGGCGGTCGCGGAGCGCTACGCGACGGAACACGAGGAGATCGTCGTCGAGCCCGCCCTCGACGAGCTCCTGCCGCGCCTGGCGCAGGCGTTCGACGAGCCGCTCGGCGACGAGGCCGCCCTGCCGCAGTTCGTCGTCTCCGAGCTGGCGCGCTGGCACGTGACGGTCGCGCTCGCAGGCGACGGCGGTGACGAGGCCTTCGCCGGGTACGAGCGGTACATCGCGCACGGGCTCGCACGCCGGCTGGCGGTGCCCGGGGCCGGGTTTCTGGCAAAGGGACTGCGCCGGCTGGGCCGGGGAGAGCCGCGGTCGGCCGCGAACCGCGCGGGGCGGCTGCTCGAGGCGGCCGCGACGCCCCGCGCTGCACGCTACGGCCGGCTGATGGAGGTCTTCCCGCCGGCGTTGCGCCGTGAGCTCTGGGAGCCGGAGTTCGCGGCGGATGCCGTGCCCGCGTGGCGGCTGCTCGGTCCCCCGCCGGGAGACAGTGTCACCGCTCTCCAGCAACTGGACGTGCGCACGTACCTCCCGGGAGACCTGCTGCTGAAGGCCGACATCGCCTCGATGGCGCACTCGCTCGAGCTGCGCTCGCCGCTCCTCGACCACGAGGTGCTGGAGCTCGGCGTCTCGCTCCCCGACCGGCTGAAGACGCGTGGCCTGCGCGGCAAGATCGCCTTGCGGCAGGCGTTCGCGGACGCGCTGCCGGCCGAGGTCGCCGGCCGCGGGAAGTCGGGGTTCGGCGTTCCGCTCGCGGACTGGTTTCGCGGCGAGCTGCGCGGGCTCGCGGCCGACGTGCTCCTGGACGATCGAGCGCGGCAGCGGGGCCAGCTGCGGCCGGCGGCGGTCAAGCGGCTGCTCGACGAGCACGTCACCGGCCGTGCCGACCACGGCCACCGCCTCTGGTGCCTGGTCATGCTGGAGCTCTGGCAGCGCACGCACGTCGAGTCCGAGGCGCTCGTGCCGGCCGCGGCGTGAGAGTCGTCCATGTTCACCGGATCCGCGGGATCAGCGGGTCCGAGCGGCATCTGTTGACGCTGCTGCCGGCGCTGGCAGGGCTGGGGATCGAGCCGGTCTTCCTCGGCCTGGACGACCCGGCGAGCGAGCCGGAGCCCTTCTACCGCGAGCTCGACGTCGAGCGCGTGAGGGTGCCGTGCCCGCGCGACCTGGATCCAGCGCTCGCGTGGCGGGTGCGGCGGGAGCTGCGGCGCCTGCGGCCGAACGTCGTCCACACGCACCTCGTGCACGCGGACGTCTACGGCGCGCTCGGGGCCGGCCGCGTGCCGCTCGTCTCGACGAAGCACAACGACGACCGCTTCCGCCTCGGGCCGTTCCGGTACGTCGAGCGAGGGCTGGCGTGGCGCGCCTCCCGCGTGATCGCGATCACGGAGGCGCTACGTCGATTCTGCGTCGACCGAGTCGGCCTGCCCGGGGGGAAGATCGAAGTCGTCCACTACGGCCTCGACGCCTTGCCCGCGCCGTGGGGCGAGAGCGCGGAGGTGCCTATCCCTGAGGGTGGGCGCGTCCTGCTGTGCGTCGCGCGGCTGACCGAGCAGAAGGGGATCGACGTCGCCGTGCGGGCCCTGGCGACGATCCGCGAGCATGAGCCGAATGCGGTGCTGGTCGTGCTGGGCGAGGGTCCGGAGCGTGCACGGCTGGAGGCGCTCGCCGGTGACGGCGTCTACCTGCCGGGACGAGTCGGAGACGTCGCCGCGTGGTACCGGCGGGCGGATGTGCTCCTCCATCCCGCGCGGTGGGAAGGCTTCGGACTCGCGCTGCTGGAGGCAATGCTGGCCGGAAAGCCTGTAGTGGCGACGCGGGTCAGCTCGGCCCCGGAGATCGTGGCGAACGGCGAGTCGGGGCTGTTGGTGCCGCCGGACGAGCCGGCCGCCCTGGCGGAGGCGGTGCTGGCGCTGCTCGCCGACCCCGCGCGGGCGGCCGCGATGGGCGAGGCAGGGCTTGCGCGGGCGCGAAACGAGTTCTCGGTCGCGAAGATGGCCGAGCGAACCGCCGCTCTCTACGCGGCGGTCTCGAGCGCCGAGCGGTAGAGGATCTCCGTCCGGTCGACGCAGCGCTGCTCGAGGAACTCGAGCAGCGCGCGCCTGCGCCCCGCCTGCCCCATCTCTGCCGCCCGCTGAAGGTTGCCGGCCAGCGCGACGATCGCCGTGCGCAGCGGCTCCGCCTCGCCGGGCGCGACGAGCAACCCGGTCTCGCCGTCGCGGATGAGCTCGCCGAGGCCGCCGATCTCCGCAGCGATCACCGGCCGCGCGCGCTCCATCGCCTCGAGCGCGACCATGCCGAAGCCCTCGCCCATCGACGGCACGACCACGATCGCGGAGCGCTCGATTGCGCCCTGGATCGGCGCCACGTAGCCGAGGAAGCGCACGGAGTCGGCGACGCCGAGCTCGCGGGCCAGCGCGCGCAGCGCCGGCTCGAGCGGGCCGCGGCCGGCGATGTCCAGGGTCAGGCCGGGCACCTCGCGCTTCGCGGCCGCGAACGCCCGCAGCAGCACGATGTGACCCTTGATCGGGATCAGCCGGCCGACGCAGAGGAGACGCGGCACCGTGTCCGCGTACGGCTCGGGCTCGCCGTTCGGCGTGATCCCGTAATGGACGATCTCGAAGCTCTCCTCCCGGAAGCCCTCGGTCTCGGCCAGGTAGCGCGCCAGCCCGCGCGAGATCGCGATGTGCACGTGCGCCAGGCCCGCAACCGTCCGGTCGCCGAAGGCGAAAACCGGCCCCTCGCGGAACTCGTTGAAGCCGTGCTTCGTCGAGAAGCGAACCGGCACCCGCGCGAGCAGCCCGGCCATCTGGCCGTAGGCGTCGGCGTGGACGAGGTGCGTGTGCAGGAGATCGGGCCGGTGGCGCGCGAGGTAGCCGGCCAGCTGCAGAAAGGCGATCGGGTCGACGTCCCGGCGCAGCGGGATCGCGTCCAGCGGGACGCCGCGCGCCTCGAGCTCGCGGGCGAAGTCCCAGGCGCCCGGCTCGTGCTCGTGCAGCATCAACATCCGCACGTCCCAGCCGCGCTCGCGGAGCAGCGGCAGCAGCGAGAGCAGGTGTGCCTCCGAGCCGGAGATGCCGGCGACCTTCTGCAGGTGGAGGACGCGGGTCACGCGGCCGCCTCCAGCACCGCATCCGCCCAGCTCTCGACCGAGTGGGACGCGGCGACCCGCTCGCGCAGCGTCCGGCCGAGAAGGCGCCGCTCCTCGAGCGAGCGAGTGCCGAGCGCGAGCAGCCGGTCGGCGAGGCCGCGCGGGTCCTCGCGCTCGAAGCGGAGCTCCGGCTCGAGCAACGTGTCGAAGGCCGGGTTCGACGCGATCGCGGGCACGCAGCTCGCGCATGCCTCGTAGACGACCTTGTCGGTCGCGCCGGCGCGCATGTTGTTGACGAGCACGTCGGCGCGGGCCATTACGTCGGGCAGCTCCGAGCGGAGCACCGCGTGCCCGAGCTTGACGCGCCGCTCGAGGTCGAGCTCCCGGACGAGCGTCTCGAGCTCACCCCGGTGCGCCCGTTCGTCGGGCGTCAGCGCCGGGCCGTACGTCTCGAGCCGCACGTCGAGACCGTCGTCGAGCGCGAGCCGAACCCCATGCAGGATCGTCTCGAGCCCCTTTGCCCGCGAGTAGCGGCCGACCGCGACCGCGCGCAGGTCCGGGTGGTCGGTCCCGTTGCGCGAGCAGGCGAACTCCGTGAGGTCGATGCCGTGTCCGATCGCCCGCACTTTCGTCGAGTCGAGCGGAAAGGTCCGCCGGTCGACGCTGAGGATCACGTTCGAGAGCCGCTCCGCGAGCCGAAGCGTCGGGCTCGGGTTCCAGTGCGTGTACCAGAGCACGACGGGCACCCCGAGCGGCCGGGCGAGGGGCGCCGCGAGAACGGCGTAGATCGGACACATGTGCGCGACGACCGCGCCCGGCCTCGGCCGCCGCGCGAGCTCGGCCGCGAGCCCGCGCGCGAAGCGCAGCCCGCGCCCGAGCTTCGTGCGCGCCGCGAAGCTGCGCGCGCGGCAGTTCGGCGGCAGCGACTCCGGGACCGTGCGGTCGGCCAGGATCACAACCTCGTCCACGCGCGCCGCGAGCGCGCGTACTTTGGGAACGGTCGCCGCGAGGGCCGGATGGCCGGGATCGACGTGCTGCGTGACGAAGACGATACGCACCGGGCGCTTCGAGGGTACCGGCGCCGGCGGAGCTAGGCTGCCGCGATGGGCAGCGACCAGGCGAGGGCCGTCACCGTCCACCAGGAGCAGGCCGGGCTCTTCGAGAGCCGCTACGAGCAGTTCGAGCGGGACCCGTACTTCGACTCGTTCACGTACTCCAGGCGCAAGCTCGAGCAGGTGCTCGCCTACTACCTCGACCGGCTCCCGGACGGAGCGAAGCTGCTGGACGTGGGCTGCGGCACGGGCAACCTGCTCGAGCGCCTCGGCGGCCGGTTCGACTGTGCCGGCTGCGACCCCGCCGAGGAGATGCTCCGCCGCGCCCGCGCCCGCAACACCGGGGCCGAGCTGAAGGTCGCGCCGGCCGAGGCGCTCCCCTTCGAGCAAGGTCGCTTCGACGCCGTGCTCTGCATCGAGGTCGTGCGCTACCTCACCGATCCCCGCGCCGCGCTCCGCGAGCTCGCGCGCGTCCTGCGCCCGGGGGGGCTGGCGCTCGTCACCTTCGCGCCGCTCGCGACGACGACGCTCTACCCGCTCGTCAACGCGGTCACCTCCCGCGTCCGGCTCCCCGGACTGACGCACGTGCGCCAGCACTTCCAGACCGTTCGCGGCGTCGAGCGGCTGCTCGCAGGCGCCGGCTTGGGCCGCGTGGAGGTGAACGCCCGCTACTTCGGGCCGTTCATCTACCTGAACCGGCTCAGCCGCCCGGCGACGAGCGCGCTGCTCCGCCGCTGGGAGCCCGTGGACGACCGCCTCGCCCGCAAGCGGGCGCTGCGCAACGTCTCCAACCTGCTCGTGGCGGCGGCGTGGAAGCCGGAAGCTACTTCGTCGACGTCCCCAGCACCGCGTTGAACAGCCGGCGGGCATGCGTGCCCGCGATCGTGTCCTTGACGGCGATCAGGTCGCACGCACCGCTGAGCACGAGCTCGAACGTCCGCGAAGGGTACGGCTCGACGTTGTAGCGGTGCAGCTGGAGCGGGTCGGTGCCCGGCCCGTTCGCACCCGAGATCGACGTGAACGCGACGTCGTAGCCGGCCTGGCGGAGCAGGCTCAGGTGCACGAGCCGGTAGTGCGCCTCGGAGCCCTTCACGTACGCGAAAGCCCGCACCGGGCGGCCGAGCGCCTCTTCGAGCCGAAGCTTCGAGAGCGTGATCTCCCGCGCCGCCTCGTCCACCTCGAGGTCGGCGAGCGGCCTGTGGCCGATGCCGTGGGACTCGATCCGGATACCCGCGCGCTCGAGCTCTGCCAGCTCGCTCCAGTCGAGGGTCGGATTGACGATCCCGCGCACGGCGAGGTGCTCGTCGTGCGGCAGCGGCCGGCGGCCGCCGAGGTAGCCGATCGGAACGAAGAGCACCGCGGGGTAGCCGTAGCGCTGGAGGATCGGCACCGCGTTGGCAAGGTTGTCGCGGTAACCGTCGTCGAACGTGATCAGCACCGCGCCGAGGGGCAGCGGCGTGCCGTCCGCGTAGTGGTCGATCACGCGGTCGAGCGCAACCGGCGTGTAGCCGAACTCTCGGAGCTGCGCCATCTGCTCGTCGAACAGGCCGACCGGCACGGTGACCGAGTTCCCGTCGACGTCGTTGACCTTGTGGTACATCAGCACGCGCAGCGTCCGCTCGGGGATGCCGTCGGCGCCGACCGTCGTCGCCATCTCCCCGATCGAGCGGTAGACGCCGTTCTTCAGCAGCTGCTTGAGGTCCTCTGCGCGCACGGGCTCAGTGTAGAGCGGCGTCGACGAGCGCCCGCATCCGCTCGGCCCACTGCTCGGCAGACTGGTTCCACGCAGGGAAGCGCTCCTGCGCCGCAGCGCCGAGGCGCTCGGCCAGCGCGCGGTCGGAGAGCACCCGCACCAGCGCGGCCGCGAGCGCGTCCACGTCGTCGACGTCCACGAGCAGCCCCTCCCGGCCGTCCTCGACCAGATCGAGGATGCCGCCGGCCCGGGTCGCGACGACCCCGCGGCCGCGGGCGAACGCCTCGATCACGACCCGCCCCAAACCCTCGAAGCGCGACGGCAGCACCAGCACCGTTGCCTCGTCCAGCCGTTGCGCGACGCCCTCGGGCGGGAGCTCGCGCGCGTGCACGACGCGGCCCGGGAGCTCCGCGGCGAGCCGCTCGACCGTTGCTGCTCGCGAGCCCTTCCCGACCACGACGAGCGTCGCCTGCGGCACCTGTGGCGCAGCCAGGAGCCACGCGCCCGCCAGGACGTCCACGTTCTTGTACGCCTCGAGCACGCCGACGAAGAGCGCGGCCGGCCGGTCCGGCAGCGGCTGCACCGGCCGGGCGGTGAACGCCGCGAGGTCGCTGTAGGTCGGGAAGACGGCCTCCGGCGGCGAGCCGCGCTGGGCCTCGATGAGCCCGGCCGTGTAGCCCGAGAGCGCACGCGTGGCGTCCGCACGTCGGACGCCGAAGAGGTCGAGCGCGTCGACGAGCGGAGAGAGCGCCCGGCGAGCCGGAGAGCCGTAGAGCCGCGTCGCGTGTCGCCAGTTGCCGTGCACCTCGGCGATCACGCGCGGCCGCGCGCCCTTCACGAGCCGCCGCGCGAACATCGCGATGGCGGCCGTCCGCGGATCCTCGGCGACGATCACTTCGGGCCGGAACGAGCGGAGCTCTCGGCGCAGCTCGCCCGGGAGCCGGCCGTAGAAGCCCGCGCCGGAGGGAAAGACGCGGAAGCGGGGATGGTCACCCGTGCCGCGGGCGAGGACGCGGTAGTCGAGCACGCGCTCGAGCGCCGCGAACTTTCGCTCGAGGCCGGGCGGGAGCGGCAACGCGTACCGCGTCGCCCCGACGAAGAGGACGCGCGGGCTCACCGGGCCGCCTCCAGGAGCAGCGACTCGAGCTGCTCGTAGATTCGCTCCGGTGCGTAGCGCGCCACCGAGCCCACCGCGGCCGTGCGCAGGCGTGCCCGCAGCGTCTCGTCGGCGAGGAAGCGCCGGATCGCCCCGGCGAGCACGGCCGGATCCTGGGGGGGCACGAGCAGCCCGTTCACGCCGTCCTCGACGATTTCCGTCACCCCGCCGGCCTCGGTGGCGATCACAGGCGTCCCCGCTGCGAGTCCCTCGACGAGCGCGTGTGGAAAGTTCTCCCAGGTCGAGGACAGCAGCACGGCGTCGGCGGCGGCGAGGAGCTCGAAGACGGTCTCCCGGGGCTGCGCGCCGAGGAAGCGCACGGGCAGCCCTTGCGCCAGCGCCTCCAACCGCGCCCGCTCCGGCCCGTCGCCGGCGAGGACGAGCGCGACGCCCTCGCACTCCCGCAGCGCCTCGAGCGCGACTCCGAGCGCCTTCTGCGGCACCAGCCGGCCCGCGGCGACGAGCGTCGGCCCCGAGAAGCCGTGGCGGCGGCGCAGCTCCTCGCGGTCGCCGAGCTCGGGGACCGCAACCGGGTTCGGCAGCACGCGGAGACGGTCTGCTGAGACGAGCCCCCAGCCGGAGGCGATGCGGCGGAGCGACTCGCTCGGGCACACGTAGAGCCGCGCGCCGCTCATCGCCAGGCTGCGCACCGCTTTCAGGGCGTCGATCCGCGCGCCTCGCAAGCGCTGGAAGGCGTCCAGCGGCAGCGTCGTCAACCCGTAGCGCAAGGCTCGCTCGTAGGCCGGGTCGCCGGTCAGCTTGACCACCCGCGGCGCGCGCCCGAGCAGCGCGCCGACCCGCGTTCGCCCGATCATCCCCGTCGAGTAGACGACCTCGGCGCGGCGCGCCGCACGGGCGGCGAGCATCGCGCCCCTGGCATAGCGGCCGGCCGCGGGCAGGCGCCTGGGGACCCAGTGGACCGGGTACGGCCGCGGAGCCGGCTCGGAGGCGGCGGTGGTCAGCACCTCGACCTCGTGCCCGCGCGCCTGGAGGAACTCCGCCACCTCCGGCGCGTGGCTGGCCGGGCCGCCGACATCCGGAGGCCAGATGCCCGAGACGATCAGGACCCTCACGCGCTCATCGGCCAGCTCACAGCGGCACGGGCTCCTGCTCGGGCAGGAGCGGGGGCTCCGGCGGCAGCGGGGCATGCTCGCGACGAAGCCGGTCCAGCGCAACCAGCCAGACGGCAGCGAAGACGCCTGTCGCGATCAGCGTCGCCGCGGCCGCGCCGGTCGCCTCCCAGATCCGGCCGAGCACGATCACGAGCGGGATCACGACGAGCGTCTCGATCCCGTGCGTGAGGATCCGCAGCCCCGGCCGCCCGATCGAGACCGGCAGGGATTTCGTCCAGGCGAGGACGAGCTGGATCGCCCCGGCGAGCAGCATGAGCCGGGCCGCATCCGTCGCGGGTGCATATTGCGAGCCGAATACGAGCCGGATGAGGTCGGGCATGAACACGAACGTCGGCGGAACGGCGACGATCATCAACGCAAGCGCGGCCAGGCTGAAGCGGCGCACACTGGCGAAGACGGCGTCGGTCGAGCCCGCCTCCCAGTCGCGCGTCTGCTCGGTCAGCATGATCAGGCGCACGGGCGAGGTCAGCGCGGCGAGCCCCGTCTGCGGAGCCTGGGCGACCCGGAAGAAGCCCGCGTCCGCGGTCGACGCAACGAACTTGGTGCCGAGCAGGAGCGGCACGATCGTCCCCCGGAGCGAGACGACGCCCGTGGCGATACTCGACTGGACGACAAACCGGATGATCCCGCGGCGATCCTCGCCGAGCTGCTCCGACGCCGCCTGCGGGAGGCGCCGGAAGAACGAGAGCGCGACGGGGCCGACCACGAGCGAAGCCGCCGCCTGGCCGAGCACGAGCCCGACGATCGCCTCGGTCACGCCGTAGTGCGCGCCGGCCGCGATCCCGGCCAGCCGGAGGCCCTGCGTGACAAGGAGGAACCAGCCGCGGACGTCGTACCGCCCGGCCAGCACGAACACGGCTCCCGAGAGCGACTCCGGGATCAGCGCGATCGGCAACAGCGAGGCGATCAGCATCGGCTCGAGCAGGTTCTTGCTGCCGAAGATCGAGTCGGCGAAGGGCGCGAGGATCAGGATCACCGCGGCGGCAACGAGACCGCCGAGCGTCTTCAGCGCGAGACCGCGCCCGTACAGCCGGCGCAGGCGCCCCCAGTGCTCCGCCGTCTTGTAGCGGTAGCCGAACTTGACCATCGCCTCCTCGACGGTGAGGTCGAGCAGGATCTGGAAGAAGTTCGCCGCGACGAGGACGACGGTGAAGAGGCCGAAGGCGTCGCGACCCAGCTCGCGGGCCGCCGCGACCGATGCCAGCACTCCCAGGGCGACGCTTCCGTAGGTTCCGGCCGCCGTGGCCGAGCGTCGCCACAGGAGGCTCTCGGACATGAGAGGCCACTATAGTGACCCCTGTTGGCCGTCCGGACGCGTAGACGATTGATCGACGAATCTTCGATCAATCGTCTAGGGGTGCGCGCGGCGACGGTCGGGCGGTCGCTTTCCTCCCCCGTTACGCTGGCCCTCGCGGCGACGCTGCCGCTGGTCTTTCTTCACGTCGAGCACCAACCCGGCTTCGACGTCAGCGTCGGCTCGACGCGGCCGCACCTCGCGCTCTCCGATCTTGCGGTGCTGGCGCTCGGCGTGCTGGCGACCGCCGTCGCCCTCCGGCGGCGCACGACGCCGCTCCGGCCGGCCCTGCCCTTCGCCGTCGCGTCCGCACTCTTCCTCGGCTGGATCGTCGCCTCGTGCTTCTACCCGCTGCTCGGCAGCGACCCCTACACCTGGCGGACACACCTCGTCAGCGCGGGAAAGTTCGGGGAGTACGTGCTGCTGGCGTGGGCCGTGCTCGTGCTCGTCCGGCGGCGCGCCGACCTGAGCCTGGTCGCAGGGGCGCTCGTCCTCTGGAGCGTGGCGGCGAGCGTCGTCGGCCTGCTCCAGATGTGCGGCGTCGACATCTCGAGCGCCTGGCCCGCGGGCCGGCGCCAGCCCTCGTTCCTGGGTCACCACGACTTCGCCGCCCTCTCGGGCGCCGCCGCCTCGGTCGCGATCGTCGCAATCGCGCTACCGGCGGCGCGCGTGGACAGACGGCTCGCGCTCGCCGGAGGGGCCAGCGGCGTCGCCGGCCTGATCGTCTCCGGATCGACCGCGGGAGCTGCAGGGTTCGGCATCGCGGCGGTCGCGGCGGCGATCGTCGTCAGGCGATCGCTGCGGCGAGTGGCCGCGATCCTCGCGATCGCCGTGGTGGCCGGGGGCGGCGTCGCGTTGCTGCGAGGCGGCGACATCGCCTCCTTCCTCCACTTCCTCGGAGTGGGCAAGAAGGAGCAGACGGTCGGCGTCGAGACCTACACCCAGCGGACGCTCCTCGTCTACATCGGCTGGCGCATCTTCTTCGACCACCCCGCGGTCGGCGCCGGCTGGGGCGGGTCGACCGAACGGTGGGCCTACGAGCCCTACCTGGCGGACGCGCACCGGAAGTTCCCGGACGCGCCGCCGCTTGCGTTCCCGTCGCCCGCGCACTCGTGGGGAGTGCAGAACGCGTACGTACAGGCGCTCTCCGACCTCGGGATCGTCGGCACGCTCCTCTTCCTCGGGCTGCTCGCAACCTGCCTCCTCGCCGGGGGGCGGCGTGCCTTGCGCGCGCCTCCAGCCCAGGCGCTGGTCGCCTTGCTCTCCGTGTGCTGGCTGCTCGTGGCGATGGGGGCGCTCTCCGCGAGCGGCTTCATCGCGGGCATTCCGATCGACGCGCTGACCTGGCTCGCGGTCGGCCTCGTCGCGACCGCTGCCGCCGGGCTCGCCGATGCGCCGGCCTGACCCGGCCCGCACCGAGCATGCGCGCTCGCCCCGCCGCGGCTCGATCACGTGGAGTGTCCGGGCGCCGCTCGCCGCCTGGCTCCGCGCCGAGGCAGAGCACGCCGCCGCCGACCTGGGCCGCTACCGCGTGCTCGACGTCGGTTGCGGCTTCCGACCCTACGAGCCGCTGTTCGCACCCAATGCGTCCGAGTACGTCGGCGTCGACATGGACAACCCGGCCGCCGACCTGCAAGGCGTCGTGGAGGCGCTGCCCGTCGCCGACCACTCGTTCGACATCGTCCTCTGCACGCAGGTGTTGGAGCACACGACCGACCCGGCCCTCGCAGTTCGCGAGCTCGCGCGGGTCGTCGCGCCGGGCGGGAGAGTCCTCGCCTCCACGCACGGTACCGCGGTCTACCACCCGGCGCCGGACGACTTCTGGCGCTGGACGCACACGGGCCTCGAACAGCTCTTCACGACGAACGCCGACTGGCGCTCGGTGACCGTGCGTCCCGGTGCCGGCACCGCCGCCTGCCTCGCCATGCTGCTGGCGACGTACGTCGACCTCGTCGCGCAGAAGGCGCACGCGCGGCCGCTCGGCTACCCCTTCGTCTGGACGCTGAACAGCGGCGGCGCGCTGGTCGACCGAGCCTCCCGCCAGCTACGCGAGCCCGTGCCCGGAACGATCTTCGCCAACTTCCATGTCGTCGCCCAGGCGCCGTCGTGACTCACTTCTTCGCTGCGTCGTCCAGGATCGCCTCCAGCCGGGCGTAGATGCGCTCGGGCGCGAGCCGTTCGACCGAAGGCGCCGCCGCGGCCCGCAGCCTCTCCTGCAGCCCGCCGTCGGCGAAGAAGCGGCGGATCGCTCCGGCCAGCGCCTCGTGGTCGCCCGGCGGGACGAGCAGCCCGTTCCGGCCGTCCTCGAGCACCTCGACGACGCCCCCCACGGCCGTGGAGACGACCGGCGTCCCGACGGCCAGCGCCTCGGCGACGACGAGCCCGAAGCTCTCCCAGCTGGACGAGAGCAGCGCCGCATCGGCGGCCCGGAAGAGCTCGAAGACCGCCTGTCGCGGCTCGACGCCGAGGAAGCGAACGCGGGCGCCGAGCCCGAGCTCGACGGCCAGAGCCTGCGCCCGGTCGCGCTCCGGCCCGTCGCCGGCAACGACGAGCGAGACGCCCTCGACCAGCCTGACGGCCCGGAGCGCCACGTCGAGCGACTTCTGCGGGACGAGCCGCCCGGCGAGCACGAGCGTCGGACCCTCGAGGTCGTAGCGGCGGCGCAGCTCGTCGCGACCCTCCAGCGGCGGCGCCGCCAGGGCGTGCGGCAGGACCTCGACCCGCTCGGGGTCGACTCCCCAGCCGATTACGAGCTCGCGCAGCCAGGCGGAGGGGCAGACTACGCGCGCCGCGCTCGCCACCTCACGGTCCCGGGCCCATCTCAACGCGCCGATGCGTACCCCTCGCTCGTGCTGGAACCGGTCGAGCGTGCCCTCCGTCAGCCCGCGCCAGTGGGCGCGCTCGAATGCCGGATCGCTCGGCAGCCGCTGGACGCGCGGCGTTCCCGCCAGGCGGGCGCCGACGGCGCTCCTCCCCTCCATCCCGGTCGAGTAGACGACGTCGCGGCCGCGCGCACGGGAAGCGACGAGCGCAGTGGCGCGGAGGTGCCGAACGCCGGGCGGCAGCCGACGGGAGACCCATCGCACCGGGTACGCCGCCGGCGCAGGTGCAGAATCCGCCGTCGTCAAGACCTCCACCTCGTGCCCGCGGCCCGCCAGGTAGTCGCACACCTCGGGCGCGTGGCTGGCAGGCCCCCCCGCATCAGGCGGCCAGATTCCGGACACGACCAGGACCTTCACGCCATGATCGTAGGCTAGTGCCCTTGGCCGACTACGATGGCGCTCCGGATGGCGAACGTCCTCGTCACGGGGGGTGCAGGCTTCATCGGCGCGAACCTCGTCCGCGCGCTCCGCGAGCGCGGCGACGACGTTCGCGTGCTCGACAACTTCTCGACCGGCTTCCGCGTCAACCTCGAGGACCTCGACGTCGAGATCGTCGAAGGCGAGCTGCGGAGCTACGAGCGCGTCCACAACGCCGTCCGCGGCACGGAGATCGTCTACCACCTGGGCGCGCTCGGCTCGGTGCCGAGGTCGGTCCAGGACCCGCTGACCTCGAACGCCGTCAACGTCGAAGGGACGCTGAACGTGCTGCTCGCCGCCCGCGACGAGGGCGTCCGCCGCGTCGTCTTCTCCTCGAGCTCGTCCGTGTACGGAATGCAGAGCGAGCTACCGGTGGCGGAGGAGCTCGTGCTCGACCCGATCTCCCCGTACGGCGTCGCGAAGCTGGCCGCCGAGCGCTACGCGATCGCGTTCTCGCGCATCTATGAGCGCTTCGAAAGCGTCGTCGTCCGCTACTTCAACGTCTTCGGGCCGCGTCAGAGCCCGTTCTCCCAGTACGCCGCGGTGATCCCCCTCTTCATCGACGCGATCTCGCGCGGCCAACCGGTCCGAATCGAGGGTGACGGCGAGCAGCGTCGCGACTTCACCTACGTCGAGAACGTCGTCGACGGGACGCTCCGCGCCGCGGACAGCTCCGGCGCCAGCGGGCGGATCTTCAACGTAGCCGCCAGCTCGCCTGCGAGCGTGAACCAGGTCGCCGACACGATCGGCCGGATCCTCGACAAGGAGGTCGAGCGGACGCAGGCGGCAGCGCGCGCAGGGGACATCCGCGACTCGTGGGCGGACGTCAGCGCGGCACGCGACGTGCTCGGCTACGAGCCCGCGGTCGGGCTCGAGGACGGGCTCCGCCGCACGATCGAGTTCCTTGGCGTCTGAGCCCATTCGCATCCTCAGAGTCATCGCCCGGCTCAACATGGGCGGGCCCGCGCTCCACGTCGCCTATCTCTCTGCGGGCCTGCGCGAGCGCGGCTACGAGACGACTCTCGTTGCCGGCGACGTCGGGCGGGGCGAGGAGTCGATGGCCTACGTGGCGGAGAGCCTCGGCGTGCCCGTGACCACCCTGCCCGCCCTGCACCGCGAGATCTCGCCGGTTCGCGACATCGTCGCGGCGGTCCGGCTCGCGCGCATCATTCGCGAGCAGCGCCCCCACATCCTGCACACGCACACCGCCAAGGCCGGCGCGATCGGCCGCGTCGCGGCGCTGCTCGCCGGGCGCGCCCGGCCGCCGGTGATCGTGCACACGTTCCACGGCCACGTCCTGCGAGGCTACTTCGGCCGCCGACGCTCGTGGTTCTTCCGGCGGCTCGAACGCCGGCTGGCGCGGAGCACGGATGTGCTCGTCGCGGTCAGCCCGGAGGTGCGAGACGATCTCGTCGCGCTCGGCGTCGCGCCGGAGGAGAAGTTCGTCGTCATCCGCCTGGGGATCGAGCTCGACCAGCGCATTGCGGACAGCGCGGCGGAGCGAACGGGGACGCGGCGGTTGCTGGGTGTCGCGGACGACCGCTTCGTCGTGGGCTGGATTGGTCGCATGACCGGCGTCAAGCGCCCGGACGACGTCCTCCGCGCCTTCAAGCTCGTGCGCGACCATGGGATCGACGCGTGCCTGTGCATGGTCGGAGACGGTCCGGAGCGCGACCGCGTCGAGCAGCTCGCGCACCAGCTCGGGATCGTCCGCCACTGCCTCTTCCCCGGTTACCAGGAGGAGATCAGCCCCTTCTTCGGTGCGTTCGACGTCTTCATGCTCCCCTCTGCCAACGAGGGGACGCCGGTGACCGCTATCGAGGCGCTGGCGAGCGGCTGTCCTGTCGTCGCGACCCGGGTAGGCGGCGTCCCGGATGTCGTCCGGGACGGCGAGGACGGCTTCCTCGTCGAGCCCGGCGACGTGCTGGCGCTGGCCGACCGCATCGTCAGGCTCGCAGCCGACCCAAGCCTACGCGGACGGCTCGGAGCTGCCGGGCGCGAACGGGTCGTGCCCCGCTACGGCGTCGGGCGCCTGATCGGGGACGTCGACGGCCTCTACCGCGAGCTGCTGGAGCGGAAGAACGTGACGCCTAGTGCGTCAGCGCCCTGAACGCCGCATACGCAGGCTTTCTCCGCCCGTCCGCGGTGATCAGGCCGGACTGCCAGCCCGAGAGCAGCGGCTCGTCGCGGACGAGGAACCAGAGCATCATGGTGATCCGCGGGTTCCTGCGCGCGATCGCGAAGGCCTGCGTCAGGTACTTGGCCTGCAGCGCCCAGGAGACGCCGAAGTGGGTGTCGGGCGGCTTCGTCTGGTAGCCGTACTCGGTGATCCAGATCTTCTTCGGGCCGTACAGGCGGGTCACCTCCGAGATCAGGTCGCCGATGTTGCCGAGCGTGACCGCCGTCGGCGGACCGCCGCCGGCGGTCGGGCGCGGCTTCGTCGTCGGCGTCTCGTTCGGCGTGCCGTAGTACGGGTTGTGCGCGTAGGCGTCGAAGGTCTTCATCCCCGCGTTCCTCGCCGCCTTCAGGAAGGTGACCGGCGCAACGGCGGGGCGGGCGCTCAGCGGGTTGTTGTTGCCGCGCGGCCCGGTCACGCCGCACGCGACCTGCTCCCCGGCGTATAGCGTCGCGTGCACCCCGTTGTAGACGGCGTTGCAGATCTTCGCGTAGTCGATCGCGCTCTGGATCACCCACTTGCCCCCGCGGCGGACGTGCTGCGGGCGGAGAAAGGCCGGGTTGTTCGGCTCGTTCCACGCCGCCCACAGGTGCACTGCCGGCAGCGTGCGGCCGTCCGGCCCGATGTACGTTCCGCTGTAGCGCGCCGCTGCCGCGTAGGCGAAGTTCCGCAGGTCGACGAAGTTCCTCGGCGGGCGGTTCGAGCTGCCGCCGCCGTTTGCCCAGCGCGGCGTCCCGGTGATCGAGAACAGCAGCTTGATCCCGTAGGCCCCGGCGTAGGTGGCGACGCGGTCGTACAGCGACCAGTCGTAGCCGGCGTCGCGTGGATCGGCGGCGTCGAAGGGCCGCGACTTCGCGACGCCGAGCTTACCGCCCCAGTAGAGGTTGACCCGCAGCACCTTGACGCCGAGGGTCTGGTATCTCGTGAACACCTGCGTCGAGTCGTCGTAGAACGTCGCGCCCTCGTCGTAGATGCCGATGTACATCCCGGACGAGGCCGTGGCCGCGGGCACACAAAGCACCGCAGGCACGCACAGCGCGGCGACGGCGAGCGTGGCCGCCGCCAGGGCCCAGCGGCGGTCAGACACTTACATGCGCCCTTCCCAGCATCCGCCGCAGACCCTCCTCGAGCTCGATCTCCGGCTGCCAGCCAAGAATCTGCGTGGCGCGCGTGATGTCCGGCTGGCGGACCTGCGGGTCGTCGACCGGAAGCGCCTCGTAGACGATCTCGCTGGTCGAGTCGGTCAGCCTGAGGACGGTCCGGGCGAGCTCCAGG
>Ga0137369_10001974_pt1 | contig 20738 bp, 17 predicted proteins | sample SagtaG_12_FD_104918 | JGI IMG/M metagenome (GOLD analysis project Ga0137369, IMG submission 104918) | Vadose zone soil microbial communities from Sagehorn Ranch, Mendocino, California, USA - Sage1_L_113_16 metaG | ecosystem: Environmental > Terrestrial > Soil > Vadose zone | place: USA... | reverse complement strand
GTTTCTGGCGGGAGGCCAGATCACGGTTGAGTCTGACGGAATGACGTTTGAACAATTGTCTAACCATTGTAAGGCAGAGAAGTATTGTGCGGCAGAGTACGACGACGAAGGACGTAAACTGTTGGGGGTGGCCGATACTAGTGTATATGAGGCTCACCTCAAGCACTTTCGCGAGTTTTTTGGAAAGATGAAAATTCGTGAGATCAAGCTTGTTCATCTGAGGGGGTACCGAAACCAACGACTGAGGACTAAGACTAAACGTGGTACGAACGTGACCGTTGATACCGTCAATCGTGAAATGAGGACGCTTTGTGCAATGCTTAATGAGGCGAAAAGGAAACGACTGGATATTAGTTAATCCTTTTGACAAGGGGCGCCCAGGGGAATTGATTCCTACCGCTGAGGAGCATCGCCGAGAGACAATATTGAGTTGGGCAGAGGAGCAACGGTTGTTGAAGGCATGTGAAGGTGACGAATCGTCGCCATCTGTATGCCTTGGTTATTGCGGCACTGGATACAGGTGCGAGGCGAGGTGAACTTCTTAAGCTAACTTGGTCTAAGGTGGCTTTCGATGAAGGGGTGATTAAGAATTTGGTGAGCTACAAAGGAAAGAACGGTGCGATGTTGACGCGCGATGCTCCACTGACTGCTCGCTTGAGGGCGACATTATTAGACCTTAAAGATCGAAGGCCGGATAAAGTTTATCGCCCTCTAAAGTCGGGTGACCTGGCTTCTGAGTCGTTAGTTTTTGGAGTCAGCGGGAGCGTAAAACGGAGTTGGAATCGCGCCCGTAAGATAGCCAATCTGACACAAGTGCGTTTTCACGATTTGCGCCATACGACTGCAACCCGTTTAGCTGAAACTTTGAAAGTTGTGTTTGTTGGGAAGGTCCTTGGCCATAGCAAGCAGGAGACAACCGGCAGGTATATAAATCCCGATCGTGAATTAATCTTGCAAGCCGGAGCCATTCTCGATCGTTGGCAGCATGAACACCGAATGTTGGCGGTGCAAGAGGGAGTGGAGTTGACCAATGAGTCAGAAGCCGTGAATTGAAATTCCCTAAGAGATACGATTCGCGCGTCAAGAGAGCTCGCCAGGCACTGGCGGGCTTTCGTCTTATTAGTGAATAGATCGGACTTTTGCTTCACGCTCGGCAAGCCTGAGGAATTCTTGAAGGTGACTCTCGCCTACCATTCGTCTGGTTCCGATTTGGTAGTATCCAATTTTCCGCTTATTCATCAGACGGCAGACCGTCGAGGGGTGAACACCACCGATAAGCTGGGCTACTTGTTCCATTGAGAACTTTCGCTCGGTTGCTTTCTGCGCGTCTATTTTCTCTGTCCTGAATGCCTTCTTCATTGGAGCTATTTTGCGCAACTTGGAAAAGGAATAACCTCATCTCATATCGATTCCGTTCTGTCATGCGTGCAACAAGAATGCCAACCAGAATCACTTATTAAGAAGCTCGCTTCAACGTGCTCTGGTCTGTCAGTCAAAATAGGGGGGGGCGTGTGCGCACCCTTGGTTAGCCTATAGTCACTCGATATGCTCGGAAACGAGAAAGAAGGTTGTTACCAACCAGAAGCAAATTCTCAAGCGTCGAAGCTTGAGGAAACACTACATCTGAACTGCGACATCGATTCGGACCATGTGATCCGTATACGAACCACTCTGGATACCAACCAGTCGTGCGATTAAAGATATCGAGAGGCGCGCGCCTTGCTTTGAAGCCGCAATGATGTAAGGGCAAACTGCGCTTGATCGTCTGCCACCAACAATACGCTGCGAAAGGATCAGCGACTACTAGTGGTCGCTTAGGAGAGATGGCAATTACGAGGAAGAATACATTTCAAGTCGCTGATGGGATCAACTCCCACTTTCTGCCAATCAAGGCGTTGCGGAATGATCTTCAGAACCGAGACGTAGAATCCGCGCTCGATACAATGCTGATTGGGGAATCCGAAGTGATGTTGAATCTCAAAAGATCAATTCGAACTGTAACAAAGTCGTCGGAGACGGTGTTGATAACGGGAGAGTCTGGGACGGGAAAAGAATTGATCGCCAGGGCGATTCATGATCTTAGTGCGCGTTGCCGGGAGCCATTCTTAGCGATCAATTGTGGAGCATTGACGGAGTCGCTCGTTGAGTCTGAATTATTTGGACATGTAAAAGGGGCATTCACCGGAGCAATGTCCACGAAGAAGGGCGTTTTCGAAGCTGCCGGCAAGGGAACAATTTTTTTGGACGAATTCGCCGAGATGTCTCCGGTGACACAATCCAAGCTTTTGCGCGTTCTCGAAGAACGGAGAATTCGCCCCTTCGGACTAACCGAGGCCAGGGAAATCGTATTTAACGCGAGGGTAGTAGTCGCAACAAATCACGATTTGAGAAAAGATGTACGTGAAGGTAAATTTCGTCATGACTTGTACTATCGAGTTAACGTCCTTCGGATTTGCGCACCTGCTCTTCGTCATCGAGGCGACGATATCCTGCAGTTGGCGAAACAGTTTCTTCGCAGATACAACGAAAGGAATGGCTGCCAAGTATCAGATGACATCAAGCCAGAAGTGCTGGCCCACTTGAAGAGTTATTCCTGGCCAGGGAATGTTCGTGAGCTTGAAAATATCATCAATAGGTTAGCGAATAACCTTCGATACAATAGTGCTCTTTCTGTTGCTGATCTGCTTGCTGATTCGGAACTAACTCAAGAGCCAAAACTCTGGCGTCTTGCCAAGCTCCGACCACAACTCCAGGCTGGGATTTCAATTAAGACTAACTCTCCCGGTCGAAGGGCACTTGCCTTGCGCACTTGTCAGTTCCGCGCTGAACTGGATAGGTATTCACGTGTTCTGGAAACCTTTAACGGCAACATGAGCGAGGCTGCACGTGTGCTGAAAATTCCTCGAACAACTCTACAAAGCAGACTGCTGGTACTGAAAGAGAAGTGTGCAAGTGTCCAAGTTTAGAACCTGAAAGAATGTTGAAGACTTAGCCGAAGCCGTTCTACCGGTATTGACTGGTGAGAGGCTCTTGACTGCTCAGGCAATGACACTGTTGATTCGCGTTGATATGGACATGAGAAAGGCTCGGGCTCAATTCAATCAGGACTGGTTTCGGAGGGTGATGCGCGTTCGACACTTCGCAGTCAAACGTCTGCGTAGACGATGGGCCAAAGTCGATCCACCGCCGCAACTTCCGTTGGGTCAACTTCGTAGACGTTATCATGCCAATCTCGCTAAGTATTTGTATTGATCGAGACTCTTATGCCTACAGGTAAGGACTATTTGACCGAACGGTGCATATGAAGTCAAAATGTGACTCTCACATGTCCGCAGCCCAGAGAAAACGAAAGCAGCTTCCCCCTGACGCTAAACGCGCTTCAATGCCGGCATCCGTCGAGCCGATGCGACCAACGCTGGCGGCCAAGCCGTTCTCCGATCCGGCTTGGCTTTTTGAGCCGAAGTGGGACGGTTGGAGAACGCTGTGTTTTGTACGCGATGGAAAAGTACATTTGGTCTCACGAAGGAAGAACAGTCTGAATGAACGCTTTCCCGAACTCACGGAGATCGGAAAAGCCATCAAAGCAAAGGCCGCTTGGATCGACGGCGAAATCGTGGCCCTGGGTGAAGACGGCCTGCCGGAATTCGATGCGTTGCGATTCCGGCGTGGTCGCAAGTGCTCGATTGTGTTTTATGCTTTCGACTTGCTGCACTTAGACGGTTTTGATCTTACGGGTTGTCCTTTAATAAAGCGCAAAGCACTTTTGAAGCGCATCCTGCCGAAGGACAACACTGGTCGTATACGCTTTACCGATCACATTGCCGGCAATGGAGAAGCACTATTCGAGAAACTCGAGGCTCTAAATCTTGAAGGCAAGGTGATGAAACGAAAGGACTGCGTCTACGCATTTACACGTTGTGGCGACTGGCTGAAGGTTTAGACGGTCGCTGGAAAGATGACGATGCAGAAGCGAGTACAAACCTGGGTCGAAAAATAACTGCCTAAGAAAACTTTGAGAAGTTTTTGATTTGACTCTAAGAACTGTTTGCTTAGAATACGCGCAACTGGCGAAGTGTCGCTGGGGTGAGGACAGTGACATGATGAGGCTGAACGTCTCGCGCCGACCTTGAGAGCCCGCGTCTTGCGGGCTCTCGGCCTTTATCGTTACTTAACTCCGGCGTCGCGACGGAAGAGCTATTTGTTGGGGACAAGGCTCACTCAGCCTGGACAACCGTGTGATTACCTGGAGTAGGAGTAGGCTATTTGAAAGCAGTTATGCAGTCAGGCGCGGCTTCTTTGAGATCACAGGGCAATATGTGAGCCGAACCAGATATTGACTACGCAACGCAACTACCATCGCTCAGGATCCTTCTTGCAAATCCGATAAATCAAACGCGCCTTGTGAGTGAGTTAAGAGCTTCTACAGAGCCCATGTCGGAATGTTATAACTTTCCAACGGAATTTGCAGAAGATCTCTGTGGATGTCCCGATGTAAGGTTAAAAGCAATTTGATGCGGAAAGGCCTTGCCAGACGTCGGCCGAGCATTGTCGAGATCACGATGTTAGTGCTACCTGTTAGAATGCTGTAGCACTTTTTGGCATGGATTGAAACGATTTCGCAAAGCGAACCAATGATTCCATTATTTGGGTCTTATCTCGAGGATATCTGGGCAATATTTATTCAGAAAACCTACTATGATTACTTTAGTAAAAGGGGCATTTGTCGGCTTGATCTGCGGCGCTGTCATTCTCGGCGCTGTCACGGCAATATTTCATTTTCCGGATTTCTTTGACAGAAGGTATTTGGCAGTCTTCCAACCCGAATTTAGGATTCTTGGAATAACTTGGAAAGTGACTACTATTCGGGGTGAGGCACTTTCTAACACTTTAATCGCGTCTAGTTTAGGTGCGATTGTCGGTACGGTTGTGGGAGTGATTTGGGCATCAATATGCCTAATCCGAAGTCGTATATCGTGAACAGCTGTGTTCCTTTCGAAAGAAACAACTTATCTGCCGACAGTGGACCATAAGTTACCATACGTCAAACGATCTTTAGTGGCCTTGGCTTTTGCCACACTCATTAAACTTTATCTCGCACTGAGTACTCTTGGATCCCCAGACGTGTTGGGGTACCAAGACTATCTGGTAAAAATCCGAAGTTTTGGCGGTATTGGCTCATATTATGCGGGTGGTGCGTACGCAAATCCGTTCAATGTGCCGCCTTTAAATATTCCCGTTATTCGGCTGATGGGTTGGCTAGCTGATACTACAGATTTGCCGTTCAGATTTTGGCTTCGTCTCCCTTGTATTCTTGCAGACATCGCAAGTTTTCTTCTGGTATGTAAGCTTCTGACCCGTACTAATCGCAGACCTAGCTTCAGTACCCTCCTTCTGTTTGCTCTGTGCCCGGCGTCAATAATGATTTCTGGGTTTCACGGCAATTCCGATCCAGTAATGATTTCGTTAGTCATCCTCTCCATATACATTATTGAAATAAAACGAACGGTCTGGCTTGCGGCGATAGTTTTTGGCCTTGCGCTAAGTATTAAGGTGGTGCCGTTGATATTTCTACCAGCCTTTATGCTCTACTTGCCGACACTTCGTCAGAAGTCGATTTTCATATCGTGTGTGACTACTGTTTTTTTGACTGGGTCACTGCCCTATGTAGTTCAGGATCCCGGAATAATTGCTGCAAAAGTTTTTGGCTATGGTAGTTATTACGGAGTTTGGGGTTGGCCACGTCTGCTGTATTCGATTTTAGGTCCAAGTGTGGACAGTTCGCATCCAACAGGTTCGCACATGGTTGCCAACCGAATGGGTAAGGTTTTGCTGTTACTCTCGATCGTGGCTGTCAGTTTGTGGATGAACAGAAGAAGCCATAAACAACCGCTGTTTGTTCAATGTGGTCTCGTGAGTTTTCTTTTTATGTTTTTAACACCGGGCTTTGGCATTCAGTACTTATCCTGGTGCCTGCCGTTCGTTGTTTATCTCGGCCTGTGGCCCACTGCAATCTTCTATCTAGCCAGCAGCATTTTTCTTTTTATCGACTATAACTGCTGGGCTTATTGGCCCACACCGCCAGGATATTGCCTCACGAAGATCCCTTCGCTCGCTAGCATTATTTGCTGGATGGTTATAATAATCGTCTTAATGGTCTACAGGAGACATCTCAAGTTGGAACCGGAATCCCAATAAAGAAAAGTCTCAGGTGAAGTTACTCGCCTTTTGCAAGCAGTCTCTTCGTTATCTAAGAAACATTGACACCAAACTTTAACGCAAGTATTCTGTCATCAAATCAATGGATCATTCCTCACGAATAATCCATAAAGCTGGCCCAGATTGAAAGAGCGGAAGTGTGAGAAACCAAGTTCAGCGCGGGTCGATGCGCGAACTCGGTGGCCTACTGGACGCGACGCGCCAAAACATAAAACAGCTCGCTCACAAATCGAGTGCAACACACCCCGACATACACAAATTACCTGCTCCAATAATCAAGAACTGCCCGCTTAGAAAAGGATTTCCTTATGGTTCCCCATCATAGTGCTAGTCGCCTACTCATCTCGTTCGGTATCCTTTTGATCGCGATTTCAACATGTCATGCACAAGGATCATCATGTCCTGATGCCTCTTCTACTCCTTACCAAAAGCAATACCATAATGTCGGGGAAAAGCTCACAGTGTCTATTAATTTAGATCCTTGCCAGACCTTGGAAGTATCGGAGTACCATGATTTCAATAACAATATGAACAAGGGAACGGTATTGCGATACAAGTATCTTAATGTGGCCGGCATTCTGCTGTGGGACGAATACCAAAACGCTACGGGTACTGGCGGAATGACTTTTCCGAAGCAGGGGTCGAGATTTGAAGCGTTTCCCTGGCGTGGATCAATCGGACCGGAGGGCCTACCGGCAACGTTAGAAATCGAAAGCACACAGTTGGTAGAGGGAGATCCGGAATACTCCTTCGTGGTAGTCAAGAAACCAAGATCGAAGTACAACCTTGGAGGACGTACGTTTGAAACTGCGCTTGCTGTAGAGTCGCTCCCGAGTTCTTATTATGGCAGTTTGCGATCGGCGGAGACTCACGGACAATACTTCAAAATTCACCTTGACGGAAACCAGTCACTGTATGCGTCAGGTTATGCCGAATCACCGGACCCTCTATATACTCCGACGTATCAGGTGGCCATTTATAACGCATCGCACCAAAAACTCCAAGACCTGATAAATTATTTCAGTTATGGGCATTGTTCCATACTTATCTCAAGCGTTTATCAACCCGAGTTCAACTCCAGCAGATTTCTATATTAATGTCACAACAACTGCGTGGAATGTACCCGATTTTAAGCTCGTTTTGTCAAACGCATCGCCGAACCCAGAAGAACCATTGATCTTCGTTCCAGGCATTGGTGGTACTCATCTTGTAGACAAATCTCAAAACCCACCTGTGGATCGCTGGCCGGGTTTCGGCTTCATCACATCACATAGCTCACTAACTCTTAATCCTCCCAATCCCAACATAATAGCGACGGACGCAATTCGCTTCTATCAGTACACCATTTCCCTTTTGGGAACGCGAACCGAAGATGTTTACGGAACACTCTTGGAGACTACGCTTAAAGGGTCAGGCGGTTTCCGTGAATACTCGGTCAACGACGATCCTGCATTACGAACCACGACTGGATGCGACCTTTATCAACGACCAAATGAGCCTAATCTCTTTGTTTTCGCTTACGATTGGAGAAAAAGTAACGAGGACAATGCTGGTTTACTGCGTGACTACGTTGGCTGTGTGCAAAGATTTCATCCGGGTGTCAAAGTCAACATCCTAGCACACAGTCAGGGTGGGCTAATCGCGCGGCGCTACATCCTTGAAAACCCTGGCAAGACAAACAAACTAATTACGATCGCGACACCTTGGTTGGGTGCGCCCAAGACGATATATACCCTAGAGACAGGCGATGCCAACTTTTCACGATTTCTCATTTTGCACACAACGTTAAAGGCGCTAGTGGAATTCTTCCCATCGACGCACGAACTACTGCCTAGTCGATGGTATTTCGATCTCGGTGGAAGACCGTTTCGCGAGTTAGGCGACTTTAATGGAAATGGCGTGGCTAACGAAATCTACACGTTTAACCAGTTGTCCACGTTACTAGACACGAGGTACAAAGACAGCAAGCCCGCAAAAACTGGTTCTATATTCCATGATTATCCTGGTCAGGATGACTGGCGCAATGATCAAACGGGCGTTGAGTATCACATCATCTATGGTCAGCAGAAGGTCAATACGACTATCGGACAGGTTATCGCCGAGAAGAATGGTGCAGTTTGTGGCGGATTACTTCCGATGATTTGCCAGCCAAAAGAGACATTTAAAGTAGCATATTTACCGGGCGACGGCACCGTACCCGTTCGGAGTGCCTGGCGACACGAGAATGGCGACGACTTGGCGCCTAATGCATACAAGTGGAAGTACCCTTCATATTTCGAGGCGACTGACGGTGACGCGGATCATAACGGGTTAACCAAGACCCCATGGGTAAGGCAGAAAGTTCTTTATCTGTTAGGACGCGGTCCGGACCCGGATTGGATTGACATTGCAGACGTGATACCTGGACCAACTTACTATTTGAACTTCACTGGAGTTGATTTTGTTTCGATCTCTGATGAGCTCGGAAACAAGAACACACCCATTGACGATACATTCGCATTACCGGTACCTGGTCTAACTTACGATGTTATCGGCGAACACTCCGTTGCGATAACGCTTTCACCTGAAAAGAACTATACAATTGAATTCCAAAATGGTCCCGATCCAATCGCCCTCGAAGTGGTGAAAGGTGTCGATAAAGAGACCCTTACGGAGGCGGTTAGGTATCAGGACCTGAAGCTGCCCGCCGGGGTGAACGCAATGATGCAAACCTCATCGCAGGGGATCACTGATTTGAAGTACGATAGTGATGGGGATGGTACCTACGACACTGTCGTTGAACCAACCGCGCGCCTCACGGGATCGGCTGCTCAGGATCTGGATCCGCCAAATCTTACCATCGAGACGGTCAAACAGGAGGGCAACCACGTAATTACAATAACAGCTGAAGATGCAGGCTCAGGTTTGAAAGGCACCTACTATTCACTTGACGCTACTACCTTCCAAGCATATACGACCCCATTTACGATAACGCCAAGTCAAGCTTCGTATGTTTATGCGTTTGCCGATGACAACGCAGGAAATCGATCTAGCATCGTCAAACGCCGACTTCCGATTAGATCGGCCCTTCTTGTTGCAGGTTCATCAACGCTGACAGCCAGCGATCTGTTTGTTAGTACTCACCTTCAAGATCTTGGGTACTCCGTAATTGTTAAGAGCGCAGAATCATCCCTCACAATGGACGCAAACGAGAAAGATCTTGTGGTTATTTCATCGACCGTAGAACCGTCAATCGTTAACTCGAAATTTCGAGATGTGGTTGCGGGTGTCGTTACGTGGGACGAAGGGATCTTTCCATATCTTGGCATGACAGGATCGATTGCGGGCACAGACTTCGGTCGGAGTGAACCACAGACTGAGGCTATTATCACAGGCACATCTAATCCTCTAGCAGCCGGACTTACCGGCACAGTTACGATTTCGACGTTTGCAGCGCCATTTGCTTGGGCAAAACCGAACGCAAACGCAGCTAAGATCGCAACCCTACAAAGCGATACCGATAAAGTGATCGTTTTTGGTTATGAGTCAGGCACGTCAATGCCGGGACTTGCCGCTCCAGGTCGAAGAGTTGGCCTGGGCATGGCAGATGACACGGCCGAAGTCCTGAGCGCCGACGGCTGGGCTCTTTTTGATGCGGCGGCAAATTGGGCAGGAGGCCTGACGAATAACGCTCCGACCATCAATATTACGAGTCCGGCGAATAACGCAAACTTTGCTGCAGGCTCAAATATTTCAATTACGGCAGACGCTGCCGATAGCGATGGCGTCATCAGAAAAGTGGACTTCTACGCAGGTTCAACATTGCTTGGTACCTCAACTAATAGTCCATATTCATTTACATGGAACAACACGCCCTCTGGAAATTACGCTCTTACGACGGTGGCGACAGACGACAGTGGAACCGCAACCATTTCCAGTGTAGTGGCAATAACGATAAATGCGACTAGTGGTACGTTGGCCGGAACTGTTACCCAAGTGAACGGAACGATTCCGATCGTTGGCGCTCGAATCGATGTCAAGAATGGAAGTACTTTGATCGCTACCACTACGACGAATGGTGTAGGAAGTTATGCCATCTCAGGTGTTGCACTTGGTACTTACGATGTCGTGGCGGGAGCTGAAGGTTATTCTAGCCAAACCCAAACTGGTGTTGTTATCAATAGCGGAACGACGACTGCCGTCGATTTCTACCTTAACTACTCAGTACCGACAAATGTCGCATTGTCCAGGACCGCAAGTCAGTCAAGCACGGCTTATGGCGGGGTTGCAGGACGTGCGGTAGATGGAAATACGAGTGGCAATTGGGGTGATAATTCTGTAACGCATACCGCAGTGGAAAACCAGCCATGGTGGAAAGTAGACCTAGGAAGTCTGCAACCAATACAAGAAGTAAAGCTGTGGAACAGAACTGACTGCTGTGGTGACGCTTTAGCTGATTTCTATCTTTTCGTTTCAGATCAACCCTTTGAGTCAACAGATCTCCAAACGACTCAGAAGCAATCAAGTGTCACGACGTACCATATGGGCGGAATTCCTGGTACATCCACAACGATGACCATCCAACGCACCGCGCGCTACCTTCGTGTCCAATTAGGGCGCAATGATCGACTCTCGCTAGCTGAGGTGCAAATTTGGGCCGGAATTTTGACACCTCCTTCGAATCCGTCGAACCTTGCATTGAACAGACCCACCGTACAGTCCGATACGCTCTGGGGAGGCTATTCGTCACGTGCCGTAGACGGCAACACCAGCGGCAACTGGAGCGCGAATTCGGTTACACACACCGTTGTTCAAAACAATTCCTGGTGGCAGGTTGATTTGGGGAGCGTTAAGTCTCTTCAGACTGTGCAACTCTGGAACAGAACTGATTGTTGCGGTGATGCGCTAAGCAACTTTTACGTTTTTGTTTCGGATGAACCTTTCGCATCAACTGATTTGTCTACAACGCAAAATCTAGCGGGGGTATGGAACAGTTACTTCTCGGGACAGGTAGGTACGTCAACAACGATAACTGTGAACAGGATGGGACGTTACGTTCGAGTGCAACTCGCCGGAAATGATCGGCTATCGCTTGCTGAAGTCCAGGTCTTGGGTGAACCTTAGTGCTTACCAATGATGGATCCCCGCTGACTGAAGCCAGCAAGGCGTCTGAATTCCTGGAATATTTGACGCCTTGAGATAGTTATCGATCTTTGCTCAACGACGATAGGCACTGTGCAGGAATCTGCTTCAGGACCTCCTGACGTGCCGCATTGCTTTCCCGGATACAAGAGAAATACCGAGTAGCACGGCCAAACCACTATTCATAAGGATGCTCTCAAAACGCATGCGGCCATCAGTGACCAAACATCGCAATTTGCGGTGTCAATATCGCATCTCCATGCCCTTCTCAATATCCTGGGCAAGCTTCGCGCCCATACGACTCATGATCATCGACATAGCTTGAAGTCTGGCCGACTCAAGCGCCGCCTTCTGATTGATTTCGGCGCCGGCAACTCGGCCACTGTACTCAACCCTCGCAGCTTGATTGTTCAGTCCCAAGGCAGACTTTTGTCCTGCAATGGAAACACCCGCAGCAGCATATGCCGCGCCCGCTGCCTCCTTGCCTTGTTGTAAGGAGATCGCTGCCATTCGATCACCGGTCTCACGGTTCGCCTGATTGACCGCGCCCGCGTAAGTTGACGCATTTTGGTTGGCGCTATTTGTGTATTCGACTCTTGCTCCATCGTAGCCACGTTGATGAAGCGTTAACGGCTGTGCGCCGTACTTTCCACCCGAGAGTGTCGACGCTACACCCATATCCCATTTTCGAACCAGATCGGCTGGACCACCCAGGACCGGAACTTCATTCAGTCCTCGCGACCATTCTTCCTTACGTGCAACTTGTGAATCGGTATTCGCTTCGTTCGCCTGACGCCTGCTCATCGCGTTGTTGTCGGCGAGTGTCCGGTCCTTTCCGTAGTTTGAAAGCTTCTCGTTGTATCCCTCCAGACCACGAACTGCGCTACCGAACATCGTGTAAGCCTGACTAGCTCCGGCGCGGGCCAGCAGCCATGGCAGCTCCAGCAGTGGCTTGCGCCGCTGAAAGCGCCGCCGCCTTGCCAGCGATAAAGCCAGTGACGGGCGACAATTAGAACACCCGAGCCTGTTGCCTCACTCAGGAATGTTACCGAACGAGGATGTGCCTCGATTCCCAATTCTTAGCACTTCGAGATGGGCTGGCGTGGAACGAAGTCCGGTCGAGCGAAGCGAGGCCGGACGGAGTGGAGCGCCAGTCCCATCTCGCGCGCCTGATAGACCAGTCTGTCGGAATAATGAGTCCGAAAGTTTTTCTGAAAAAATCTTGGCCCACATCTGCCCTGTAACGAGTTTTTCGATTACGGCGAATGGTTCTTGATTACCCGTTTTTCGCCATTCTGGGTTTTCCGACAGACTCTTAGTCTAGACGCCAGCTGTCGCGGAACGCTCGGAACTCATTTCATTAACGGCGACGTATTCTCCGGCTTTCGTTTCGGCCGCCGCGGCGTTTGGACCATACACGAGATCCCGAGCGATGCGCGTCCGCCATACTCGGACTCGGCGCTGCAACGTACGCAGTTGGCCGGCTGAGAAGCTGCCATAATTGGTTGCCTGGAGTCGCTTCAGCATTTCCTTGGCTTCGAGATCTGGTTTTTCCTCGAGCCAACTCAACAAGACCGGCCACACTTCCGCAAATGGATCCTTACGAGTGCGCCACCACCGGCCGGGCATCGGCTCCCGCCGATGAGTTGGCCGTACTTCACCGGAACGCCAAGCCGTTGCCAGACTGCTGACAAATTTCTGCAAGTCCTCCGACAATGGTGGCGGCGTTAGATTCTCACTGATGGCAACGATGGCGTCTTGTGCGTCGCGGATGTGTTTCAGTAAGCGCACCGGATCGAGCAATTCGAATTGCTGTTGCAACTGCTGCTTGCTATTTTCCGGAATGTCATCACGCAGAAGCAGTCGCCGAAAAGGCGTCTCAGGCGAATGATAGTTCTTGCGGACCTTTGCACCTTCCCGTTCCTTGCCCTTCAGCTTGAACGACGGTTGAAAGAAGTTCACATAGAGTCGCGACGCCTCGTAGAGACGGCGCAATGCTGCCGTCGCGGCTAGCCCTTCCAGGCGGCCATAGCCGATCAGTTTTCTGACGATCGCTCATTTTTCTGCTCCACCCATGCCTGATCGTTCTTGCGATAGGCGCGGCTTCTCGTAAACACAAGCTCGCATTCCTTACAGTAGTCCCACAACGTGTCGTTCATGAAGGCACTGTCATTATCTGTATCGAGGCCAAGCAGTGGAAACGGGCGAACTCGGACCGCTTTGATGGCCTCAACAATCAGCGCCTGTTCCCGCACCGGTAGCGCAATGCACTCGGTCCAACCTGACGCCACATCAGTGAGGACCAGCGTATGAACAAAACTCCCCACCGCCTTCGGTCCGCTATGCGTCACCAGGTCTACCTCCATGAATCCTGGTCGCACGTCTTCCCAATCGGCAAACGTTCTTACGGCCACAAGCCGCCGAATGCGATTGAGTGGACGCTTCTGCCGCCTTGTCCCAAACGCCTCCCCACGAATTATCTTTAGCCGCCGGTCAATCGTGGCAGCGCTCATGCGCAGCAGAAGCGCTCGCACTGTTTCTTCCCCAACTTTAAATGCCCGTGGCGTTCCATGGCCTCAACCAACGTCGGCATTAGCGCCTTTAATCGCTTGCCACAAATCCGATCGGCTGCTTCCCAGACGACGATCAACGATTCTTCAACTGCTTCCTTGTAGATTCGCTTGCCAACCGACTTTCGCTCGACCACAGACTTACCTTTTCTTAAAACGCGGATCGCATGCTTGCGATGGTAACCGGTCACCTTCGCGAACTCATCCAGGATCACTTTCTTGCTCTTACGATTCGGCTGCTCGGTACCGCTCACTAATGGCTACCGTCAACTCCCGTTTACTCTCCAAACTCATCCGTCTCCTCATTCGTTGCCCTCCGCACGCAGTAGCGCGCCGAGTAGCAATTTAGATGAGGCAACGACCCCCGGCTAGGTAACATAGATGCTGAGTCAACGCGAACAGAAAAAACTGTTGACGCTGAACAGACTTCAGAGGATCTCTATTAGACTAGCGGTGTGACCGTTCATGCCTATCCGCTTCGCTTAGGTCAAGTTCGAAGGTGCAATAACTCAACTTTACCACGCGGTTGAGCGAAAGATTGAACGATATTGCTTGACCGGTAACTTCGATCCGTTTGGCTTGTACAAAAGTAGCATTGCACTGGTCCAACTTGTCCCACAAATTTTGCCGCAGTTTTTTACAAACTGGGCACTTCCAGCACAATATGCAACGGTGATGTCTCGCGAGTCTTCGGCTTCGACATCAATCGGCTGACCCGGTTGAGCGTACACAAAGGGTGAGACTTCGATATATTTCCGGCGTACCGCAGTGTTGAGCATTGCCCGAAGGAGAAATAATTCTCTATTAACTGTTGCAATCTTCACGTGCTCTAATCGTTTCGTCTTGTATTGCTCTAAGTCTCGGAGAGTAATAGACGCAAGTCGCTTATCTCCGAAGGTCTCAGACAATCGAGCGATAGTATTCGCAACCTTTTGAGGGGCTCGCGGCATTCCCTATGAGGGTTCTTACTGGAAGTATATTGAACGGATTCACGAGCAATGCTGGCTTAACGCTCAGTTGCTCCCTCATGAGGAGGCAGTGCGTAAGTATGGGCGGAAGGCTGCTCGTGAAATGGCAGTTAAGTACTTTCGAGAAACCGCGGATAAAGTCACTTGGGGAAGAATCAAGGAGATGCAGGAACGCTGGCTTGATTTTTCGTCCGACTGGGTACGGTTGCTTAACTAATAAAACTAAAGACGGTCAAGCACGTTGTACCGCATACACAGCTCGGGTCTAGGACTCCCGGCCGGAGCAGAAAAAGTCTTCTGGGAAGATGTAGACTTCAGGCTTGAGTTTGAACAGAGCGAGGAAGCAACGTAAGCGAGGTACGAAACACTTGAGTGAGCTAGACGAGCTAATAGAGTTTGAGCAAGAAAACACCAGCCTAGAATTAAAGCGTGAGCAGTACTTGAAACCGAACTACGAGGAACTGCTTAAAGACATTATGGCAATGGCGAACGCGACTATCTCAGGAGACCGTCACATTATTGTAGGGGTGAAACTATTCCCAGACGGCACTCGAAAGTTCTGGAGTATCAAACGAGACGAGTTCATTGATTCGGCAACCTATCAGCAGTTAGTGAGAGAAAATATTGAGCCTGAAATTCCTTTTGAGTACAGCCCATATGAATTCGAAGAACATCTATTTGGCGTATTCCGCATTCATGACTGCAATGACCAGCCGTACTTGATGCGGAAGAAATTTGGTCAGTTACAAGTTGGGGATGGTTGGATTCGAAAAGGCACTCATAAGACGCGACTAACGCGACGTGACTACGACCGAATCAGAGAGAGGCAAAAGCACGAGTTTGCAGGGAGCCTCCAAGTTAACTTCGATGCTCCGGGAGGTCCAAACGTAATAACACTTCCGGCGTTAGGTGAAGTGTTACTCCCCTCTGATATAGCAGCCGAAAAGATTCGCAGCATTCTGGCAGAGCGAGAGAAACCAGCGGAGAAGGGCGATTCGTCTCTCGTGAGATACGCAATCGAAGCGGGCTTCTATCCCGGGCATCTTTTCGGTCCGAGACCCTACGAGCAACGAAGTAGCAATGAGTTGAGGCAGAACTTAGAACGAGTTAAGGACACATACAGAGACGACGACCTGCACGAGCTTTATGAAGTACTCGGAAGCAAAGTGAATTTGATACTGATTAATGAAGGTGAGAATTATGTGGAGGATGCCTCAATCCGCATCAGGATTAAGAAAGTCGATGGGCTTCGCATAGCAAAGCGTATTTATCCGGCACCAGACCATTCTGGGCCATTCGGAACGTCGTTAAGAATTTCTCCGGGGTTGCTTGGGCGCAACTATCCAAGCGTGTCTAATCACGAACAGTACATCAGTGTGAGGGGGTCTATAGGTAATCTTAGACATGGAATTCCAACTCTGGCATTTGATGAGCCACTTAGACTCGTACTCGAAAAACCGCTAGTAGGACAGAAGGTCATTCTAGAATGTGAAGTGTTCGGTAAGCAGTTACCGAAACCTCGTAAGACAACGCTAACTATTGACGTAGTTCCGACAGGCGATTAACCGCGCCCTCGCTCGATTTCTCGAATCTTGTCCCATGCTGGCGGCAATAAGATTACGGTGAGGATTCCTATAGCAAGCGCGGCGAAAAAGCCAGTCGCCCCAGCCCAGAGTGTTCCAATAGCGGACCCGGCAATAAGTACAGCGAGAGAGGCTATTCCAGCGGTAGGGTTATGCTTGTAGTACTCCGTGATTCTTTCATAGTTAAGAGAATCCCTTAATTGGAAACGGTCTGAGACTCGGACCGGGATATTCGTTGTCTGTATTGGACCACCTAACGCCTCATGTGCTGCAGCGTCGTGACACGCTCGGCAGTAGTTGTCAATTTCCGTTGCCCCAGACTGGCAACGAGCACCAGCGTGAGTAAGATGCCGTGGATTCTCACAACGGCAGAGTGCTTGATTCATGCTAATGATATAATTCCTAGGCCGTCTTGGGCGCCCTCCATGGAAAAGAACGCCCTCAACGGCTCTCGCGGGTAGCTACGCCCTCGGCAGGACTCGAACCTGCGACCTGTCACTAAGTACTACGTGACCGCGCTTGTCCGCTTACGCTATCAAAGGCCCACCCAAACTCACGGCTGAGACTCGTCAGCCTGTTTTTTCACGAGGCGTCGGATAGTACTTTCCGTCCTTCGTGTATACCTCGCCTCTCTTCTTTAAACGCTGCAAAATCGTACTGGTGTACTGAGCATTTATCTCGGCGCCTTCCCAGTCCATTTCAGCAATTAAGTCACCCCGCGACAGGCCGTTACTACGTCTAATTATCTCGAGTGCCAGTGCCTGTTTATCCCCGTCATAGCCCGGAGCTGGGCTTGGAGATGCACTTGTAGAAGGAGAGGTACTCGCAGTCGGACTGACCGAAACGGCTGGACCTTCCTCTCTCATTCGAAGTGCTAGGTCGATTATTTGAATGGCTCTTTGGGTGACGTTGTAGGCTTTGCTAACTTCATCAATAATCCGCTTTTGCTTTTCCAGAGTTAGGCGTAGATTCTCCTGCTCCTTCTTTAGCGTCGAAGTGTCGTAAGCGTTTATGGTTTCAATGAAGGCCGTTTCCATCTCAAGCGTATAGTAATGACTGTGAGAGTCTGAGTCAACTTAATAATCAAGATTGAGCTGATTAATAAGACTATCTAGGTAATCTAAGGTAAGACGCTCCGAGTTACCTCCATAAATAAGCCCGGTGCTCAGCGATCCTCCGCTTCACCAGCAGTTCGCTCAGGCTTCTAAGCCCAATAAATCAGGTACTTTACAGTTAGACACTCTCACTAAACTCTCTAATTACTCATTAAACTGAGCAAAAGCTAAGTAAATTAAGCTATTCTGAACTCAGCGACTCCGCTGCTACAACCTCGCCACAGGCTCATAACCTCAGAGTCCCTCGCATTTTCAGGGCTCTTAGACGCTGGGGAGGGGGAGGCATGAGGACCCAAAACCCGGCACGGCGCGAAACTTTGGGACACTTACTTTCCGGCTACGAGCGAGTTATATAGCTTAAAGCATTGAATTTATTATACTTAGGTATGCGATGGCTTACTCTCTGCCTTTTGGCACCCCCACAACTCAAAAACCCTAGTAAAAATCGCGAATCTTAGCGGCATGACTAGGACTGAAATAGGCACTTGGTGCCGGGGTGGCACCTCGAAGCTGAGGCGCATAGCGGCCAAGGGTGACGGTCAGTTTTGACTGGATGATTAGGCTCGTGCTTTCTTGCTTACTTATTTTAGTCTCGCGGTTTTGGCTGGCAAAATGTAAACGTCATCTAACAAGTGCTCTATCACACCCATTGCAACATTCAGCGTTTTTTCTGAGTGAGGGTCGACATCATGCGCAGCCTTATTGCCCAAAACCCTCATCTTGTGAAGGATTTTAGCCCCGGCGGTCGTCAAAATACCTTTGACGACTAAATCATCAATCTTCTGGCTAAGGTCCCGTCCTGCCGCCGTCTTCTCTTTGCACACAGTCTCCACTAGTGCTCGAATACCGACGCCCGTTAGGACGGGCTGGTTATTACACAGAGCTGAGTGTGTTTCAGAGTAAATCCGGGCGACTTTCCGCGGTAGAAGATGTAGGTCCGGAAGCTCTTGTCTTCCGGCTACGCGACTCGGATAGAGATTTTCAGCTTCACGGGGAAATGATTTACCTGTTTCTTCGTCGTCAATCGTATCCTCCGAGTTTGCGCGAGATTCCCGAAACGATACCGAGTCACACCCCTGACAGTGAACGATTTCGTAACGTTCCCAGTAGTTGTAGCCCCAATCCTCTTCGCCGTTTACTTCGACCGAGTGCCGCACCTTATGCCTCGTGTTTCTATTACATTGTCCACAAGGCAACCAGTACTCTTGGTTTTGGGTTTTATTATCGGTAATTGTCTCAGCCATGCATTAGCCCCTTTAGAAAGTGTGGATTCTAGCCGTGACTAGTCTCCCCAGCCAAGTGTTCTCAAAATGACAAGAAGAAAAGTGAAGTATGAAAATACAGGGCCTCAGGACATTTTCAACTCTAAAATTGAAAAGCTCTCTTTCCAATTCTGGGAAAAGGAGAGGGAGGCCTTCTGTCTTTAACTATCACGCTGATGAGTTTAGTTCTCACGAGCACCAGGAGGATCACAATCATGAGTTGCTGTTCGCATTTATCTGAAATTCGCAATGTTACTCCGAGAACCCCGAACGGTTGTGAAGAGTGTTTGAAAATGGGCGACCAATGGGTTCATTTGCGACTTTGCGTAACATGCGGTCATGTAGGCTGCTGCGACGATTCAAAGAATAAACACGCGGCGAAGCACTTCCACTCAACCAATCATCCTCTAATCCAATCTTTCGAACCGGGTGAGGATTGGGGCTGGTGTTACATTGATGAACTCTTTTTCGAGTCGTTTCCAGGATCGTTGACAGCACTATGGTGCGGAGTGCTTGGCGCCACAACATGAGAAGGTTCCTGGACGAGCCTTCTCTATTCTTCATACGCCAAGATCGGCGGTTCGATCCGGTCCAACTTCTTTAAGTAACGTTCACTGGTTCGCAATGACGATTTCATCCCTTTATATATAATATAAGGACAGGCAGCCACAGAACTGGCCAGCCGTGGTCGAAGAATCATGGTCGAAGAATCTGTGATTCACCGCCAAAACGTGCTCTATAGTGGGCACACAAATTGGCACACAAAAGTGTGCTGGACGTGCAGTTGAAGCAGTGGATGCAGTGAGAATTTTTCCGAGGAAATTTAGTGCTTGTTGATTCTAAAAGAGTTGGCCCACGATCGAGCACTACTTGACACGGTGGGGTCTGGAGTTCAAATCCCCACGCGCCTACCATTGTTTTCAATAACTTAGCTCACGGGGTGCTAAGTTTGGTTCGATTCAGGTGCAGTTGAAATCGTTTCAGCGAAGGTTGTGTTATGAAACCACGTCGGCCTGTGCCAAGGATCAAGACATTTGCGTTGAGATGAACGGACTCGTATGTCTACGGATATTAGAGCAGCTTTCATCAGCCTTGAACAATTGCGTTGGAGTCAGTTCCTAACCGTAACCGGTGGCGGAGGAGTTTCTAACTACTCCGTCGCGCCCTTCCTGTGGGTTGTCTTCTTTAAGGTTGATCGCGATTCACTCTTTGGTGAGTGTGTGTTCACGCCTGGTGACCATCGAGATCTTGGGGTGTCGGACGTTGAGCCGGGCTCCATCATAAGCATCCCGGATTTGTTGGGCGCGGCAAGCCTTAGTCTTGCCCCCATCGAACTCTTCAATGGCAAGGTGGTTTCCCCAACTTTCGGCGTTGTGGCGGTGCTAATGAGGGACGGCGGACACGTCACGGCACACGGCATAAGCGCAGGCCATGATGCTTTGAACTTCGGTGTACGTGGCGTGATTGAAGGGTTAGCGAACATATCGATATCCCAAGGCTCTCCGGTCACCGATCAACAGATTGCCAGTGCGGTCATGACTTCGAACCTTGCTCAGAAGGTTACTGATGCCGTTAGGAATGCGCAGAGCTTTTGGGAGAACCTGTGGGCCTGGTCTGGCGCTGACTCTGAAATTGATCATGCGATCTGTACTTGGAGCATGGACGAATTTGCGAACCCTTCCGAGACTAAAAGCATTTCAATGCAGTTCCGTCAATCTCAGTGGAGCAGTTGGACGATAGATGGCTCGGTGACTGTGGTGGATGCGTGCCCGGCGTCGTCCAGTGCCACCACGCTTGATCGAGCGCTTGCCCAGCTGGCCGCGGAGCGTGGCTCAAAGAGCCGAAGGCAGGAGCATGTACTGTCGCCGCTCACTTAAAAGTGTAGAAATCTAAACAGCAGCCG
>Ga0137369_10001956_pt1 | contig 20821 bp, 23 predicted proteins | sample SagtaG_12_FD_104918 | JGI IMG/M metagenome (GOLD analysis project Ga0137369, IMG submission 104918) | Vadose zone soil microbial communities from Sagehorn Ranch, Mendocino, California, USA - Sage1_L_113_16 metaG | ecosystem: Environmental > Terrestrial > Soil > Vadose zone | place: USA... | reverse complement strand
TGGCCCGCGATCACGCGGCGCGCTGCCGCGTCCTCAGTCGCGCCCATAGCTTTGGCTATGGGCGCTCTCGCGAGCGCCGAAAGCGCGAGCGCCATTGCATCGCTTGGTGCTCGCGACCCAGAAGCTCGGCAACACTCCCTGAAGGGGCACTAGTGATCTGGGCTCGAGCCGAGGGTTGCCGCGTCTGGGACGCGGAGGGGCGCGAGTACCTCGACCTTTCCGCCGGGTTCGGCGTCGCGGTCCTTGGGCACCGGAATCCGAAGATTGCCGAAGCCGTCGCGAATGCACCCGTCGTCCACGCGCTGGGCGATCTCGCTGAGGCTGAGGTCACCAAGCGGCTTCGTGAAGCGCTTCCGTGGCCTGCGAAGTTCGGCGTCACGGGCGAGGACGCGGTCGAGATCGCGCTTCGGACCGCACTGCTTTACACCGGTCGACGTGGCATCGTCGCGTTCGACGGCGCCTATCACGGCACCGGGCTTCTTGCACTTGCGGCGACCGGCCTCGAGCGCTTCCGCGCACCGTTTGCGGCCTGGCTGCCCGGCCCCGTGTACCGCCGTGCGTTCGGCGCGGATCCCGGATCGCTGCCCGCCGACACTGCCGCAGTAATTGTCGAGCCCGTTCAGGGCCGCGTCGGCGCACGCGTTCCGCCAAAGGATTTTCTTCCGACTCTGAGACAGCGGTGCGACGAGGTGGGCGCGCTCCTCGTGATCGATGCCATCTTCACGGGCCTCGGTCGGCTGGGCGAGATGTGGCCGGGTTCAGAGGTGGCCGACGTCATCTGCGTGGGAAAGGCTCTTGGCGGTGGGCTGCCTCTGTCCGCGGCGCTCTTCGTGCGCCCCGAGCTCGAGCAGGCCTGGGACCTCGGCAAGGAGGACGTCTACACGCATACGCACAGCGGCAACCCGCTCGCGTGCGCGGCAGCGCTCATCGTCCTCGACGAAGTGCCGAAGCTTCTCGCGCGTGTCGATGAGTTGTCTCAGAGCTTTGCGGCAGCGGGTTGGCACGGCGCGGGACTGCTGCGCACGAAGCGGAAGAACGCAGCGCACGCGATTCGTCGCGGTGTGCTCGTCATCCCGATCCCGGCAGCCGAGGGCCGCCATTCATTGATGCAGGCGGCGCCGCCGTTCACGATCTCGGACGAGGAGCTCGAGGAGGCGTTCAGGCGCCTGCGCTGACGAACCTACGGAGGCGGTGGCCCCGGAGGCCCGGGTCCGACAGGCTCGTCCTCCTCGACCACCGTGCGCCGCCTCGGGTAACCCAGGCGGCGGGGCGGGTAGGGACCTTCGGCCGGGTAGGCGGCGCGATGCATGCCCCAGTAGCCGGGGCCCCACCGCTCCCACCACAGCAGCGAAAGGAGGAGGCCCAGGAGTCCGACCGCCATCAGCACCCAGCCGACGACGTCGATGTCGACCGAGGGGTTCGACCCTTGGTGCACGGCGAACGCGAGGATCGCGCCGACGGCGATCAGGATCAGGCTGACTGGCAGTCCCACGGCAAGGTCTATACCCGCTGGGCGTAAAGGAGGAACGTCCCCGGGATGCGCGGGTCGTGGCGGCGCCAGCCCTCGCTGCGGGCCGGATATTCCTCCAGCGCGCGGGGCGCGAGACCGGCTTGCGCGACCGCGGTGACGATCTGGCCCAGACGACGCGACCCCTCGTCGAAGTAGCTCTCGCGCCAGTGCATGAGCCCGTCCACGCAGAGTGCGACGGGATGCTCTTCGAAGAGGAGCAGGTCGCCGCCGTGTCGCAGAGTTGCGACGATCCCGCGCGTCCAGGCCTCGAGATCCCAGACCTGGACCAGCGAGCCCAGTCCCGAGTAGACGAGGTCGAAGCGCCCGCGCCGTAGCTCGCCGGGTAGCGCCTGCGGGTCGGCCTGCACCCAGAGGATGGACGGCCACCGTTCGCGCGCCGCTTCGAGTGCCTGTCCCGATGAGTCGACGCCGGTGACGACCGCGCCGAGCTCCGCGAGCTCGGCCGTCGCCTCGCCCGAGCCGCACTGGAGGTGCAGGACGCGCTTGTCCTTCAGGTCGGCGAGCGCGTGCCGGACCGGCCCCGGCAGCCCGCGCTCGCCGGCGAGCGCCTCGGCGCGCTGCCGGTGGATCTCGTCCCAGGCGCGGCGGTTGTGCTCCGTCGGTTCCATCAGGCGAGCAGGGAGTAGCCGCCGTCGACGATCAGCGTGTGCCCGCGCACCATCTCCGCGTCGGCGGAGCAGAGGTACGCGACCGCGCCCGCGACGTCATCGGGTTCCACCAACCGCCCGGCCGGAGTTCGCGCGCGCCCGGTCTCCAGCATCTCCTCTCGGTTGGGGAAGTGCTCGAGCGCTTCCGTCTCGACGACGCCGGCCGACACGGCATTGACACGGATCCCGCGCGGCGCCAGCTCGACGGCGAGATAGCGGACGACGGACTCGAGTGCTGCCTTCGAGGTCCCGACGAGGACGTAGTTCTTCAGCACGCGGATCGAGCCGAGGGAGGAGACCGCGACGATCGACGACCCGCTCTCCATCTCAGGTGCACACGCGCGCGCGAGTGACAGAAGCGCGCGTGCATTCGCCGCGAGCGTCCAGTCCCAGTGCTTGTCTTCGGTCTCGAGCGCACTCCGGATCACGCCGGTGGCCGCATTGTGGACGACGGCGGCGTACGGGCCGTGCGACGCGAACTCATCGACGACACAGGCCGACGCGACATTGCCGCGTACCAGCACGGGCTCGGCTCCGGCGGCGCTGAGCTCGTCCGCGGCCTTTTCCGCCGCCGAGTCGTTGCGGAGGTAGCCGAGCGCGACACGTCCGGCCCCAAGGGCTGCCAGCCGCAGCGCGATCGCCTTGCCGATTCCCCGCGTCCCGCCCGTCACGAGGACGGAGCGGCCGTCTAGCGAGCTCATCTGACGATGATCTCGCTAGACGGATGAGACGGCCGCGCCGGCAGAGCCGACGCGGCCTCTTCTGGTCGGCGTCGCAAGCGAGCGCCTTTGAGACTCATCTCCGCCGAGGGAGCGGGTCGTACGCGGGCGCCGAGCTCGGGATCGTCTCCCAGCCGAGGCGCGACCTCGCCTCGCGCGCACCTTCATCTGCCTTCGACGACGCGTAGCCGAGCCGGTCGAGCAGCTCCATCTTCTCCTGGGCGTACTGCCTCACCGGGTGGCCGGCCGGAAGCCCGTGGACGAGCTCCTGCACGCGAGCGCGCAGCTGGTACGCGAAGTGGGGCGTCGCCGGTCCGACGAGTGCGTCGATGTCCTCTTTGGTCGGCTCCCGCATCGGCAGAAGCCTAACGGTCTATCCCGGCGCCGCGACGTACACGCGCACCTCGAGCGGCCCGAACGAGTCGGTGAACGACCCGCCGGCAGCGGTCACGGCGTGCTGTCCGTCGAGGCTGAGGAGCTTGCGGTCGACGAGCGCCGGGACGGAGATGGTCGCAGTCGCCGGCGCGCGGCTCGCATTCACTGCGATCACGTAGACCGCGCCGTTGTGCTCGCGTGCGCCGACCTTGACGGCACTCCCCAACGAGACGCTCGCCGCGATCGCCGGCTCCACCAGCGCAGGCACGAGGTTCTGGATCTCGTGGTTTGTCCGTGCGATCTCGGCGCCTACGGCCGGGCTCCAGTTGTTGGGGAAGTATCCGATCGCGTGCGCGCCGCCGGCAACGGAAAGCCAGCTCTCGGCGCGAACGGTCTCGGGGGTCGGATCGAGCTGACCGCCGCTGCAGTCCATCTGGCGCGCCTCGATCCACTGGAAGGTCGGCTTGCCGCGGCTCAGCGCGACGAGATCGAGCTGTGAGTCGAAGACGTCGCCGAAGCTGTCCCAGCGACACCAGTTCTGCAGCGGGTAGAGGTCGAAGCCGAGCACGTCCGCGGTGGACACGAGCGCCGGATACATGCCGCGACCCTGCGGCAGCGGTGCCGCGCGGCTGTAGAAGTGATTGGTGAGCGTGAGGAAGCGGGGGCCGGATCCGGCGACCTGCGGGATGAGGCGCGCCGCGTCGACCGCGCTGAGGTTGCCGGGAAGATGCGTGTCCCATTCGTCGGGAAGGTGAACTCCGACGGTGCCGGCGCGCCCCGACGCCGGCTCGCGTGCATCGGCGAGCACGAGTGCGCTTCCGCCGAGCCAGCTTGCGAGCTGCGCACCACTGCCGCAGCCGTTGCCCATAAAGAGGTCGATGCCCTCGGCGAGGTTGCCGGCGACGGCGTCAGGGCATTGCGCCCAGACCATCTTCGGGAAGGACGGCTGCCCGTTGAGGCGGATCACGCCGCCGCCGGTCGACACCTGCACGGGACCGGTGATGGGCGGAGTCGTCAGCAGGAACTTGGAGACCGCGCTGCGGCCGTCCGCGGTCGAGGCGGTGACGTCGAGCTGATACGAGCTCGAGAATGCCAATCCGCTGACCAGCGCCTGATGCGTGGTTCCGATGGCCGTCGGCGCAGTCCAGATGACCGGGGCGTCGAGTCCGTAGACGACGCGTGAGCTCGCCGGCTCGCTCGTGTGCCAGGAGATCGTGGCGGAGAACGGCGTCAGCGACACGGTGTGGACGTCCTCGATCTTCGGCGGCGGGCCGCTGGGGGCGGCGGGGGCCGCGGTGCTCGTCGTATCCGTCGGGGGCGTCGGCGTGGTCGTGGTCGGCGCCGATGACGGGAGCGCGAGGAACGTCAGCGCCCTTCCGTACGGAGCGTTGAAGGCGATCGCGTCGGAAGAGTCGGCCTCGGCCGTTGGACCGCCGCTGACCGACAGAGATTCTGCCTCGACGCCGGACAGCGGCCGGAGGCCGGGAGTGGACGCCGCGCCCGTGTCGAGCCCGACGGGCACGACTCTCCGCCCACTCGGCGGCGCGAAGGCGAGAGCGTCGGCCGCGCGAGGGGTTGCGGACCGGGCCGCGGCCGGAGCCGATTCGGACCCGGGCAAGCCGATCCGGAAACCGATCGTTGTGCCGGCAAAAACGGCGAGCAGGAGCCAACAGACGGTGCGCAGGGGCACCAGATACAAGTCGGCTTCACGGGGCCGCTCCTCTCCCTCGTTCGAGGGATATGAGCAGCCTTATCCTGCGGTTCCGTGCGCCGCCCGACCGCCGATCTGATGCTGCTCGGGACGGTCAGCCTCTGGGCGCTCAACTTCACGGTCTCGAAGTACATCCTCGATCACGGCTTCCGGCCGCTCGCCTACTCATCCGTCCGCTACGCCTGCGCGGCCGTCCTCTTCGCCGCGATCACACTTGCGTGGGAGAACTCGCTCTGGATCGGCCGCCGCGAGCTCCCGCTCATCGTCTTCTGCACGGCGGTGCTCTTCGGCAATCAGCTCAGCTTCGTCTACGCGCTGAAGTTCACGACCGCGACGACGGTTGCATTGCTGTTCGGAACGTTGCCGATCTTCACTGCGCTCGTCGCTCGCGTCAGCCGGGTCGAGCACCTGAGCCTTCGCTTCTGGCTCGCGGCCTGCCTCTCGTTCGCGGGCGTCGCACTCGTCGCGATCGGATCGGGAGGAGAGCTTTCGACGGATCTCAAGGGCGATGGGCTTGCCTTGCTCGGCGCCCTCACCTGGGCCGCGTACTCGGTCGCGATCGCACCGCTCATGCGCCGCTACTCGCCGTTTCGGCTCAGCGCCGTCCTGCTGCTCGCGGTGACAGTGCCGCTGGCAGCGACGGGATCGGTTCAGCTCGGCGGCCAGAGCTTCGACTTCGGCGCCCTGGTTTGGGTCGGCTTCGCGTTTGCGGTGCTCGGCCCCCTCGTGATCACGAACCTGCTCTGGTTCACGGCCATCGACCGGGTTGGGCCCTCACGTGCGTCGCTCTTCGCCAACCTCCAGCCTTTTCTCGCTGCGATCGTTGCGCTGCTCGTGCTCTCCGAGAAGATCACGAAGGTCCAGGTCGCAGGCGGCCTCGCGATCGCCGGCGGGATCGTGCTCGCCTCGCGCCGGGGCCCGCCCCCGAGCCGATTGCCGACTAAGGCGCCGACTCGGGGCGCCGCATAGAGGCCGCGCTGGCTTTGCCCGTGCGGCCGTCTCAACCCGCGTCTCGGTTCGCTGCGCTCACGAATTGCCGCAGACCTCTCGAGTAAGCTTTTCTTGTGGGGCAGAACGCCGACTTCATGCCGATCGACGGGTGGGATCACCTCGAGCTCTACGTCGGCAACGCGAAGCAGGCCGCCTTCTACTACGAGAACGCCTTCGGATTCGCGCGCACGGCATACGCGGGCCCGGAGACGGGGGTTCGGGACCGCGCGTCGTACGTCCTCGAACAGGCGGACATCCGGCTCGTCCTGACCAGTGGCCTTCGCGGCGACAGCGAGATCACGCGCTTCACGTGCGCGCACGGAGACGCCGTGAAGGACACGGCCCTGACCGTCCCCGACGCCGGCGAGGCATACAACCAGGCCGTGCAGCGGGGCGCGCGGGGAGTCGTCGAGCCGCACTGGGTGGATGACGACTACGGACGCGTCGAGCTCGCCACGATCGCGACCTACGGCGAGAATGTCCACACGTTCGTGAACCGGAAGGAGTACGCGGGCCCGTACCTGCCGGGATACCGTGAGGTGGCCACGACGAACGGCCAGCCGGCGACGGGCGCCGGGTTGAAGACGATCGACCACGTCGTCGGCAACGTCGAGCTCGGCCGCATGGACTACTGGGTGGAGTTCTACGAGCGGACGATGGGGTTCACGAACATCATCCACTTCGGCGACCAGCAGATTCACACGGACTACTCCGCGTTGATGTCGAAGGTGATGGCGGACGGCCAGGGCAAGATCAAGTTCCCGATCAACGAGCCGGCGGAAGGGAAGCGCAAAAGCCAGATCGAGGAATTCCTCGAGTACTACGGCGGCCCGGGCGTCCAGCACGTCGCGCTGCAGTCCGACGACATCGTTCGCACCGTCGAGACGCTGCAGGAGCGCGGCATCGTCTTCCTCTCCACTCCCGATGCGTACTACGAGGACGTCGCAGACCGCGTGGGCGAGATCGGCGAGGACTGGGAAGATCTCCGGCGCCTGCGGATCCTGGCCGATCGGGACGAGGAGGGCTACCTCCTCCAGATCTTCACGAAAACCGCGCAGGACCGGCCGACGCTCTTCTTCGAGGTGATCGAGCGCCACGGCGCGGTCGGCTTCGGCGAGGGGAACTTCAAGGCGCTTTTCGAGGCGATCGAAAGAGAGCAGGCGCTCCGCGGCAATCTCTAGTCGGTTGGAGCTGTTCCAGACGCCGGTCCGCCAGGCGTCGACGCTCGAACAGACCGAGCATCGCCCGTGGCCTCTCCCGTCGCGGCCGTGGGTGATGGGACAGACCTGGGACGACTTGCTCTTCGTGCACTACCGGGTGCCGGTCGAGTCGATCCGCAAGCTCGTTCCCGACGTCTTGGAAGTGGAAGAGCACTCGGGCAGCGGCTGGGTCAGCGTCACGCCCTTTGCGATCACCGGCCTGCGCGCCCGCGGGACGCTGCCGCTGCCGCGCGTCTCCGGCTTCCTCGAGCTGAATGTGCGGACGTACGTGACGCGCGGCGGAAGGCCCGGGATCTGGTTCTTCTCTCTCGACGCTTCGAGCCGGCTCGCCGTGGAGGCGGCCAGACGGCTGTACCGGCTGCCGTACTTTCACGCGAGCATCTCGATGCGGAGGCGGGGCGAAACCGTCCTCTTCGACAGCGCGCGTGACGAGGGCAAGGCGTTCAGCGCCGGCTATCGCCCGGCAGGCCCGGCAAGACCTCCGGAACCCGGCTCGCTCGAGCACTTCCTCACCGAGCGCTACTCCCTCTATGCCGAGCACGAAGGCATGCGCTTTCGCGCCGACATTCACCACCGGCCGTGGCAGCTCCAGCCCGCCGAGGCGAAGATCGGTCTGAACACGATGGCTCCCCGCGGCCTCGAGCCCGCCGCCGACCCGTTGGTTCACTACTCGGCGCGGCAGGATGTCGTCCTGTGGCCGCTCGAGAGCGCAGCGCAAGCCTAGGCGCTCACCGGCATCTCCTCCGAGAGCCACGAAATCCCAGCAAAGAGGAGAGATCGAGACTATGCGTCGCATCGTTATCCCAGTTGCAGTGCTCATCGGAGTCCTAGCGCTCGCAGCAGTCGCTCTGGCCGATCCCGGTGACAAAGGGAAGGGCAAGAAGCTCGGGCACAATCGCTTTTCGGCGTTGATCGCCGTCCCAGACCATGGGACGTGCCAGAACGTCTGGGCTACCGATACGAGCATGCGCACGTGGAGTGTCAAAGAGAACAAGAACGGCACCTTCCGTGTGACTCGCAAGGACAAAGGCACTTTCCTGACAATGGTGGGCCAGAGTCCGGGCGCCTGTGACACGACCGGCAAGCACGGTAGCCACGTGAACGCAGGCATCAAAGGCAAGTTCCGTGGCCATCTCACCGGCACAGTGTCGAACGGCACGTTCAATCCGAGCGCGACCTGCAATGCGGCCTGCATCGGGGACACGCCTGTCTTCATCGCCGCGTTCTTCGGGGCAGGCGCCAAGTTCACGTGCTCGCTCGGGTATGCCGGCTGTAAGTTCAACTTCGAGTACAGCTCGCCGGACAAGTCCCTGAAATTCCACCATTGGCAGGACAAGGGAACCAACGGCGTTACCGAGCAGTTCACGGGCGACATCGCCAATTCGTAGAGCATCACCGACTTTTGTCTGAGAAGAGCCCGCTTCGGCGGGCTCTTCTGTTTCACTAGCCGCATGGATCCACAGCGGCGGACGGCGCTGGTCTCGGTGGGCGCGGCGGTGGCGCTCATCGCGCTCAAGCTCGGGGCCGGCCTGCCCTCACACAGCCTCGGGCTGATCTCGGAGGCGGCGCACTCGGGCACGGATCTGATCGCGGCGCTGCTGACGTTCTTCGCGGTCGGCGTCGCCGTGCGGCCCGCCGACGTGGCACATCAGTACGGACACGGGAAGGCCGAGCATCTGTCCGCACTCGCCGAGGCGGCGATCCTCGTCCTCGCCAGTTGCTTCATCTGCTGGCGGGCGATCACCCACCTCCTTGGTACCCGGCCGACCTCGGTGGAAGCGACCTGGTACGCCCTGGCGGTGATCGCGATCGTGATCGTCGTGGACTTCAGCCGAACCTGGATCTCGTGGCGCGCCTCACGCCGTTACCTGAGTGAGGCTCTCGCCGCGAACGCACTGCATTTCGGCAGCGACCTCGCGGGCTCCGGCGCGGTGCTGTTCGGGTTGCTGCTCGTCCGTGCGGGATACGCGCGCGCAGACTCGGCCGCCGCGCTGTTCGTCGCCGCGCTCGTGCTCCTCGCCGCAACACGATTGATGAAGCGAAACGTCGACGTGCTGATGGATCGTGCGCCTGCCGATGCGGAGGACGCGGCGAGGGTTGCGATTGCAGAGATCGAGCCCTCGGTGGCATTGCGACGTCTGCGGATGCGTCAGGCGGGCGGCCGCCAGTTCGCGGACGTCGTGATCACGGTGCCGCCGGGCGCGGCCGTCGGCCAGGGCCACGCGGCTGCCGACCGGGTGGAGGAGGCGCTGCACGACGTGCTGCCCGGCAGCGACGTCGTCGTCCACGTCGAGCCGCAGGAGGACGAAGCAGCGATCCGCGAGCGCGCACATGCCGCCGCGCTGGGTGTGCCGCGTGTTCGCGAGGTGCACAACGTCATCGTTCTCGACGTGGGTGGCCGTACGGAGGTCTCGCTTCATCTCAAGCTCCCCGGGGAGCTCACGCTCGAAGAGGCGCACGAGGCCGCGACTGAGGTGGAGTCCGCGATCACCGCCGCTGTCCCCGAGGTCGATGCGGTCCAGACGCATCTCGAACCGCTCGCGGAGGCCGGCGAAGGACGCCGGCTCGACGACGACATGGCCGAGCGGGACGTCGTGCGAGGCATCGTGCGCGACGTCACCGGTCAGGAGCCGCGCGAGCTGCGCTTCGTGAACACGGACGAGGGTGTGCTCGCGTACCTCACGCTTGCCCTCGACGCTGCGAGTCCACTCGCCGAGGCACACCGGCGCGCCAGCGAGATCGAGGAGCGAATCCGCCTCGTGCGCCCCGACATCGCCGACGTGATCGTCCACACCGAGCCCTAGGGAGATGCGGCTCTGCATGTTCACGCCGCGTGATCTCCAGCTCGAGCGCGGCTGGCCGGGAATCATCGAGGGCGACACCGTCGTTCAGGTTGCGGCGCAGACGTTGCAGGCCTTTTTCACCGGAGGGGGCACCGCGCGCCGCCATGCGGAGTATCCGCTGGCCGACGTCCACCTCCGGGCCCCCGTCCTGCATCCGCCCTCGGTGCGGGACTTCTATGCGTTCGAGCAGCACGTGAAGACGGCGCGCGCCTTGCGTGGCCAGGACGTGCCGCCGGAGTGGTACGAGATCCCGGTGTTCTACTTCACCAACCCAGCCGCCGTCTACGGGCCGGAGGACGAGATCCCATATCCGCTCGACACGAAGGAGCTGGACTACGAGCTCGAGGTCGCCGCGATCATCGGCGCAGAGGGGAAGATCGGCGGGTTCACGATCATGAACGACTGGTCCGCGCGCGATCTTCAGCGGGCGGAGATGAAGGTCGGTCTCGGGCCCTCGAAGGGCAAAGACTTCGCGACGAGCCTGGGGCCGGTCGTCGTCACACCGGACGAGTTCGACGGCGGCGGCGGAACCATGCTCGCGCGCGTCAACGGCGAGGAGCGGTCGCGCGGAAACGTCGCCGACATGCACCACTCGTGGGACGCAATCGTCGCGCATGCCGCGCGCAATACGCGTCTTCGTCCAGGAGACGTCCTCGGCTCGGGCACGGTCGGAACGGGCTGCATCCGCGAGCACGGCGACGGCCGCTGGCTGAAGCGGGGCGACGTTGTCGAGCTCGAGGTCGAGGGAATCGGAATCCTGCGAAATCAGGTTGTCTGATTGGACATGTGCTACACATGTGATAAGGTGTGACACATGCCCCACATCCAGATTCGAAACGTGCCGCCGCCCCTTCATCGAAAACTCAAGATCAGGGCGGCCGAAGCAGGACTGACGCTTTCCGAGTATCTCCTGCGCGAGGTGGAGCGAAGCGCCGAGCGACCGACGATTGCGGAGCTCACCGAACGAATCCGATCCCGGAAGCTCGTGCATCTGAAGTCGCGTCCCGCGGATCTTGTTCGCGCCGATCGCGAGAGCCACTGATCGTTCTTGACGCCTCCGCCGCTGTTGACTATCTGATCGAGGCGGGGGCCGAGGGCGCGTGGGTTCGCGCCGCGATTGAATCGGAACCCGAGGTCGCTGCACCGCATCTGATCGATCTGGAGGTCCTCGCGAGCCTTCGTCAGCTCGTCTTGCGCCGCGAAATCCAGATTCGCCGAGCCGACGAAGCGCTCTTCGACTTCGACGAGCTCGAGTTGATTCGTTATCCCGCAACGCCACTGCTCGCGCGGATTTGGACCCTGCGAACGCGTCTCACGCCCTACGACGCATCTTATGTTGTACTGAGCGAAGTACTTGGAGTACCGCTGGTGACCACCGACCTCCGTCTCGCGCGTAGCCACGGCCACCGCGCCGAGATCCTTTCGTTCGACGCTTGACTCTTCGAGCGGATGTCGTCGTCGTCGGCGCCGGGATCATGGGGTCGGCGACGGCCTATGCACTTGCCAAAGAGGGTCGTGACGTTCTGCTCGTCGAGCAGTTCGCGATCGGTCACAACCGTGGCTCGAGCCACGGCCGCTCGCGCATCGTCCGCCTCGCCTATCCCGAGCTCGAGTTCGTCGAGCTCGCGAAGGAGTCATTCGTCCGATGGCGCGAGCTCGAGCGGGAATCGGGCGCGGAGCTGCTCGAGCTCAACGGTCTGCTCGAGCTCGTCGAAGATCCTGCGCAGAGCTCGCGCGACGCGCTCGCGGCGGCAGACGCCGAGTACGAGCTGCTCGACCGGGAGGAGGCGCGCAGCCGCTGGCCGGTCGGAGTTCCCGAAGGGTGGACGGCGCTCTTTCAACCCGAGGCCGGAATCGTTCGCGCTGACCTTGCGCACCGCACCCTGGTGAATCGTGCGCGGGCGCACGGCGCGCGACTCGAAGAAGAGACGCGCATCGAGTCGCTCGACGACGTCGACGCGGAGGTGGTCGTGGTCACCGCCGGCTCGTGGGTCCGGAAGCTCGTGCCGGACCTGCCGGTACGGCCGACTCGCGAGACCCTCGCCTACTTCCATCGCGACGGGGCTCCGCTGCCTTCCGTCGTGCAGCCCCATCCCGAGACGCGCGGTCACGTGATGTACTCGCTCCACGACCCGGTTTACGGACTCAAGGCCGGCGCACACATGGCGGGGGCGACCGCGGACCCTGACGCTCTCGGCGAACCCGACCCCGCCCTCCTCGAGCGGATCTCCGATTGGGTTGCGCGCACCTACCCCGACGCCGACCCGGAACCGGTCGACCCCGAGACCTGCATGTACACCAACACCGACGACGAGCACTTCATCCTCGAGCGCCGTGGCCGGGTCGTGATCGGCTCCGCCTGCTCCGGCCACGGCTTCAAGTTCGCGCCGGCGATCGGTGCCCGGCTCGCTGCTCTGGCCGGGGATATCCTCTAGACATGCCGTTCTACCAGCGCCTCGGCGACGTTCCGCGCAAGCGGCACATCCAGTTCCGCGACAACGGCCAGCTCCTCACGGAGGAGGTCATGGGCATGGAGGGATTCGTCGGGATGGAGTCGATCCTGTACCACCTCCAGTCGCCCTGCCGCGTGATGAAGGTCGGCGACTTCGAGGAGATCAAGCGCGAGGAGTGGGTTCCCAACGCGCACGCGCATCGTCACTTCAAGACCTACGGGATCGACTCCGAAGGCGACGAGGTGACGGGCAGACGCGTACTGATGTGGAACAACGACGTCGAGATCTCGCTCTGCCGCCCAAAGGAGCAGATGGACTACTTCTTCCGGAACGGCGAGGGCGACGAGGTGATCTTCGTCCACGAGGGTTCCGGGACGCTGGAGACGATCTTCGGCGACGTTCCTTACAAGGAAGGCGACTACGTCGTCGTCCCGCGCGGAACGACGTACCGCTTCCGGCCCGAGGGCGAGCAGCGCTACCTCGTCTTCGAGACGCCGGGGCTGATCGAGATCCCGAAGCGCTACCGCAATCAGTACGGCCAGATGCTCGAGGGCGCGCCCTACTACCACCGCGACATCCATCCGCCGACGGAGCTCAACACGCACCGAGACAAGGGTGAGTTCCCGGTCAAGGTGCGCGTGCGCGGCGGCTACCAGACTTACGTCCTCGACTACCACCCCTTCGACGTCGTGGGGTGGGACGGTTTCCTATTTCCTTGGACGTTCTCGATTCACGATTTCGAGCCAATCACGGGCCGGATCCACCAGCCGCCGCCGTCGCATCAGACCTTCCAGGGCCGCAACTTCGTGATTTGCAGTTTCTGCCCGCGGAAACTGGACTTCGACCCGCTCGCGGTGCCGATCCCGTACCACCATTCCAATTTGCAGTCGGAGGAGATGATCTATTACGTGTCGGGCAACTTCGGCTCGCGGCGGGGGGTGGAGGTGGGCTCGATCACCCTGCATCCGTCAGGGCTGCCACACGGCCCTCAGCCCGGTCTCGCGGAGAAGTCGATCGGCATGCACGAGACGTCTGAGCTCGCGGTGATGTGCGACACCTTCCACCCGCTGAGGCTGTCGAAATTCGCCAAGAAGTTGGACGACGGCAAGTACGCCTACTCGTGGTATGAGAACGCACCCGACGTCGCCGGAGCGGAAGCGGCGGTCGACGGCGACGCCACTGGCGCCGGACTCACGTCACATCTGTAGCGGCCGAAAACCGCCAGTTCTAAGGCGCCTGGATAGATTCCGAGCCAGTCGCCACGGCTGGTTCCGCGCACGGTCCCCAACACAACGATGACGTCGTCGTTGAAGGCGATGCCCTCGTCCTCCGGAGCGAGATCCGGGAATGAAGTCTCGAGGATGGCGTGGATGTCGCGAGTCGCTTCCGCTTCGCGGTGAACTCGAGGAGGCGAAGCATCTCGTTGCGGTCCATGCCCTTCTCCTTCCGCTCGCGGTGCCAGACGAAAGCTCGCCGACGCTACCGAGAGTAACGCGCGCGTCTCGTTGGGCGGTCCACAGACGGCCTCTCTCAGGATGTGCGGCATCGATCGCGGCTCTGCCTCTTTTGGACGCTGTGCAAACGGGGTGCCTGCGAACACGTCGGTTCCGTGAAGCGCGACGATGCCTTAGTCTCGGCGCATGGACGAAGTGCGGCTGAGGACGGTGGATGCCTTTGCCGAAAGTGCGTTCAGTGGTAACCCTGCGGCCGTGGTGTTACTCGATGAGGCGCCGTCGGATGAGTGGATGGCGGCGGTTGCGCGGGAGACGAACGTCTCTGATACGGCGTTCGTGATCCGCGAAGCGCTACCCGATGCCGACTTTCGGTTGCGCTGGTTTACGCCGGCGGTCGAGGTTGATCTCTGCGGCCACGCGACTCTCGCGTCCGCCCACTGTCTTTTCGAGGACGGCGTCGGAGCGCCCGTTCGTTTCGCCACTCGAAGCGGCGTGCTGACGGTCGAGCAGCGGTCAGATGGCTCACTCGTTATGGACTTTCCGGCGTGGCCTGCCGCGGAGATCGACGCTCGAAGTGCGGCGGCAGAGGCACTCGGGACGCTAGTGGAATGGACAGGCCGCACGGATAACGGCTTCTTCCTCTTGGTGCTCGTGCCGGAGGAGCGTTCGGTGCGCGACCTCAGTCCCGACCTCGGCGGAGTCAGTCAGCTTGATGCCTCTGCCGTGATCGTGACCGCCGTGGCTGATCCAGGGCAGCGGTACGACTTTGTGTCCCGTCTCTTCGCCCCGAATGCTGGTATCCCCGAAGATCCGGTGACCGGCAGCTCGCACACGGTGCTAGCGCCGTTTTGGGCCGACCGGCTCGGGCGGAGTTCGCTCGTCGGCTTGCAGGCATCTCCGAGATCGGGGCTCGTCGGCGTTGAACTGAACGGCGACCGAGTGAGCATCGTCGGACGCGCAATCACCGTCGTAGACGGTGTGCTTACAGCAGCCGCGACTCCGAGCTAAGGGGACCGTTTCAAGGTCCGTGTGAAGGACTGGATGGGCGAGCGGCGGCCCTTCTGATCGAGCGGCGACCCGTTCTCTCGCTTGGGCGCAGCGGCCCGCCCCAAAAGCGACGTCGCTGGCGCAAGGTCTGGTCGGCCGCTCTTAATCTGCGCCTAGGTAACGGCAGCGATTGCGTCCACGATGATCGGGACGTTCAGTGGTGAGGGGCCCTGACCTGGGGATGAGCGTGCGTGCCGTCCTGCTTCGCGCCATAACTCGATGATCAGGTCGCTAAAGCCGTTCGTTACGGCAGCGTTTTGAGCGAAGCCGGGCTCGCAGTAGACGTAGCAGACGGCGCGGATCCATTCGGTGACGCGGTCGAGTTCGCCGAGTTCGCGCTTCAGCGAGGCGAGCATCGAAAGCCCCGTCATTCGTGCTGCCTCGTAGCCCTCTTCGAGTGTCAGATCGCGGCCGACGATGCCCTGAACAAGGGGCGTTGCCCCGTCGAACGGGCCATGGCCTGCGATGTAGGCGAGCCCGGCGTGGACCTTCACGAGCTGGTAGTTGCCAGGCGGGACGATCGGCGCAGGCAGCGTCAGACCGAGCTTGTCGAGGCGCGCTTCGATTTCGCCCACCGCGCGAGCGTAACGCCGCGTGGCACTCAACCGTCGACCCCTCGGAGGCGGTCGGCTGGGACGGCTTTCTCTACCCGTGGACGTTCTCGGTGCACGACTTCGAGCCGATCACCGGGCGTATCCACCAGCCGCCGCCGTCACACCAGACCTTCCAAGGCCGCAACTTCGTCATCTTCTCGTTCAGTCCGCGCAAGCTCGACTTCGATCCGCTCGCGGTGCCGGCGAGAAGAACTCTCCCTCGCCGATCATAAAGCGTCACGTCGCGCGCGGCAGCGAACTTGCCGAAGCGCTTGGTCACATGCTCGAGAGCGATCGCGACGCCCCGGTCTTCCATACGCGTCGAGTCTAACCCGGCCGGCTCCGATGCTCGTACACCTCGTCTGTCTTCGCGGCCATGATGAAGTCGTTGCGATGCAGGCCCTTGATCTTGTGTGTCCACCAGGTAACCGTCGTCCTGCCCCATTCGATCAGCAGCGCGGGGTGATGCCCCTCCTCCTCGGCGAGCTCGCCGACCGCGTCAGTGAAGCTCAACGCAGTCGCGAAATCGTCGAACGCAAAGGTGCGTCGCAGCTGCTTGATCCCTTCGTCCTCCACGATCTCCCAGTCCGGGATCTGCGGATGAAGCTCGGCGATCTCGGCGGCGGTGACGGTGGGTGCGTCGCGCCTGCACGCGACGCACCTCATCCGTGCCAGTGCCTCCATCTCCCTATCTTCGTCGAAGCGAGTACCTCGCGATGCTCACGCCGGTCTTCAGGCTGGTGCGGAGCTGGTAGAGCCTTCCGTCGGAGCCGATCCGCAGGGCCGCGAACAGGTTCACCTCGCCGACCACGGGGTGGTCGTCGAGCGCGAAGCGGATTCGTGTTCCGCCCCCCGGCCTGAGACGCACGATCAGCTGCTCCCAATGTTGCTGTGCGGAGACCTCGAGCGGGAAGACGAGTTCGCCGCCCACGAGCGCCGGCGCAGCTGCCAGGCGCGACATGCGCGTGCGGCTGGTGACACTCCAGGCCCGCACGACCTCCTCGGCCCGATTGATCAGCGCGAAGCGTGCCACGCTGAAGGAGAGCTCGGTGACGAGCCGGAGGCCGCCGGGCAGGGGTTCGAACGGACCGGCTCGGCGAGCCCGCTGAGCCTGCGAGAGCGGCCGGCCGTCCGGGGTCGTCAGAGGCGTCCAGAAGGCGTGTCCGCCGAACGGCGCACACTTCCCCCCGCACCCCTGCCACGCGTACACCGTGCCGTCGGGGCCCAGCTGTAGCTGTGCCTCGGCAATTCCGGGAGTGCTCGGCGCCTTCCAGCGCACTCCGCCGGTCGGTGTCAGCGCGTAGAGGTGGTTCTTGTCCCCGCGGCCGAGGTCGGCGGTGTCTCCGGCGCGGGCATAGATCGTGCCGTCACGGCCGAGCGCGAAGTCGCTGATGTTGAGGTTCTGTGGCAGCGGCACTGAGCGCACCGGTTGCCCGGCCCGGCCGGCTCGCCACACGAGCATGCGGTGGTTGAGCCGGTCGAGCACCCAGATGGAGCCGTCGCGGGCGATGTCGAAGGACGACGGGCCGTCGCCGCCCGGGGGATCTGCACAGCACGACAGCCCGATGCCTTCGGGTCCGGAGCGGGCGACGATCGCGTCGGGCGCGCGTAGGTGGCCGAACCGGTGAGCTCCGAGCGAGACCGCCAGGAACCGATCCACGATCCACACCCGCTGGGGTTTGCGCGCTCCACCCGCAGGGACCGTGACCGAGCGGCCGCTCGCCGAGTCGCGCAGGACGGCGTAGTAGAAGAGCTTCGAGCCCCCGGTCAGCTCACGCGGCACCCGCGCGAGCAGCGCGCTGCCGCACACCTTGTCGCGCCGCATCGCGGCCGCGTCCACCGGGTCGCCGGGGCAGTAGGTGCCGCGGGCCAGGGTGAGACGCGTGTAGCTCCGCTGGAGATTGCTGCGCACGTAGAGCGTGCCCTTGACGGAGCTGTCGAGAAGGGCGTACGCGAGAGTTACCGGGCGTCCGCGACCGATCAGCCACGGTGGCTCGTGATAGGGCGACAGCTTGATCGGCGTGGTGGCCGCCGCCGACCCGAAGGCGGCGACAGCGGATAGCGATGCCAGACCGGCAAGGATGACGACAGTTCTGGAACGTCTGGACATGGTTCCTCCGTTTCTCGATGTAGCCTTGAACGCTGCATCGAGTGTCGACCCCAGCCCGGCGCCGATCCATGGACGGGAGATAGGCGATCAATGGAATTTCGCTCGCTACCCGGTGAGCGCGGGCGGGCAGCTGAAGTTGTCGTTTCCGGCCCTGACGGAGGGCTGCGGGCGACGGTCGAGCTTTCCGGAAACCGCATCACCGTAGGCCGGCTTCCCGATGTCAACGACATCGCGCTGGAGCCGGATCCCGGGCACCTGGTCACGCGGGCGGGCCACTGCACCTTCGAACGCCGCGGCGCGCAGTGGTTCGTGGTCGACGGCGGCAGCGTCAACGGGACCTTTCTTCGGCGCGGCGGCGCGCTGCAGCGGGTGACCGGGCGAGCAGCGCTCCGCGACGGTGACGTCGTCTGCGTGCTCGCGTCGATCTCGGACGCGGGCGAACGGCGGTACTTCGAGCTCGCGTTCCGCTCCACCGCAGACTCCCAGGCAACGCGCGCGGTTCTGGTCGACGAGGCGGCCGAGTGCCTCAGCTACGACCCGCACGAAGCGCGTCTCGTTCTCGTCCGGGGCGGCGAGCGGCACGAGATCGCAATCCGTGCGCAAGCGCACCGGATGGTGCGCTACCTGGCCGAGCGGCGCGGAGCACTCTGCACCCACGAGGAGCTGATGCATGCAGTGTGGGAGGACGAGCCGATGCACTCACGAGAGGAACTGGCCAAGCTCGTGTGGGAGCTGCGAAAGAAACTGGAACCGTTTGGTGCCGAGCACCTGATCGAGAATGAGCGCCGCCTCGGGTATCGGATGCGAACCTGTGACTGAAGGCGTTGCTCCCGGCGTCGGGGAGACGTTCGGCGGATACACGATCGAGTCGGTGCTCGGCCGCGGCGGGATGGGGACCGTTTACCTGGCAACCCACAAACGCCTGGCGCGCAGGGTCGCCCTGAAGGTGATCACCCCCGAGTTGGCGCTCGACGAGGACTTCCGCGCGCGGTTCCTGCGCGAGTCGCAGCTCGCAGCGTCGCTCGACCATCCGAACGTGATCCCGATCTACGACGCCGACGAGATCGACGGCGTCCTCTATCTCGCCATGCGCTATGTGAGCGGACCGAGCCTCCTCGAGCTGATCCGGGAGCGCGGATCGCTGCCGCCGGCAGAGACGCTGCGGCTTGCCGAGCAGATCGGCGGTGCGCTCGACGCCGCGCACCGCGCCGGACTCGTTCATCGCGACGTCAAGCCGGCGAATGTCCTCATCGCGGAGCCGGACGATCATGCGTACCTCTGCGACTTCGGGCTCGCCAAACGCACGAGCTCGACGGCGATGACGCGAGTGGGCTCGTTTCTCGGTACGGTCGACTACTCCGCACCCGAGCAGATCGAGGGCCGGCCGCTCGACGGCCGCGCCGACGTCTACTCGCTCGGCTGCGTGCTCTTCCATTGCCTGACCGGCCAGGTTCCGTACACACGCGAGACCGAGTTCGCGGTCCTCAACGCCCACCTACACGACCCGCCGCCGGTCGCGTCCGGGGTCCGCGGCGACCTGCCGAGATCGCTCGACGGTGTCCTCGCGACGGCGATGGCGAAGGAGCCCGACGATCGGTACTCGAGTGGAGGCGCTTTCGTCGAAGCGTTCAAGGACGCGCTCGGCGCGCCGACAGTCGCTGTGCCCACGAAGCCCAGCCGAAGACGTCGCGGACGGCGTGTCTGGTTCCTTGCAGCCGCCGTGTTGCTCGTGGGCGCCCTTGCGGCCGCTGCCGTCGTCCTGGCAACGAGAGAGACCGGAAACGGATCGAATACCGCCGGCCCCGCCGCCGCAAAGCTCCGGACGTTCGTCGATCGGGTGGAGAACGTCCTCGCGCAGGCGGCGGACGGACGGCGCGAGATCGGAGCTGCGCTGACCGCGGGTTTCAACTGCTCGATCACGCCTCACGAGGCCGGACAGCGGATCGCGAGCGTGGCGGACAACCGCCAGAGCATCCTGGGCCAGCTCGGCAATCTCCAGACGCCGACACAGCAGGCCACCGACGCAGTCACGTTTCTGCAGCAGGCCCTGCAGCAGTCAATCGAGGCCGATCGTCACTATCGCGACGGCTTCTTCACGATTGCCCAGTCGAAGGCGGGCTGTCCGCTCACGCAGAACGCGAGCTTCAGGCTCGCAGCGCAGTCGAACGCGCGGGCGACGGCTGCGAAGAAGCATTTCGTCGCCGCGTTCGACCCGCTCGCACGACGCTTCGATCGCCGGAGCTGGTCCGCCGGCGAGTTCTAAGAGGACCAAGGTCTAGCTCAGACTTCAGGTCCCGGGAAGAGCCGTCGACTCTCGCTCGACGAGCTGCGGCCGGAACACGAGGTGGGGCAGCGGATCGGTGGGACGCTCAAACAGCATGCGCAGCCCATCGGTGGCAACTATTGGGCGCGCGGCGGCGAGACCGTCGAGGTCTACCCGAGCTTCTGATCTCTCGCGATTCCTAAGGCGAGCCCGCCGCTGCCGCGGCGGGCTCGCGCTCTCGCGCACAATTCGAGTCGAGTCGCTCGCCGGTTCCCGGGTCGAAGAAGTGGAAGCGGCTCGGGTCGACGCTCAGCATGAGTCGTCCGCCGCGGCGCGCGGCCGTGCGCGCGTCGACGCGCGCGGTGAAGCGTGCGCGTCGGTCGTCAGTGAGCAGCGTCTCCTGCTCGCCCTCGCTGGCGTCGCGTGTCTCCTCCGTTTCGACGCGCGGTGCGTCGATCGGGAAGATCACGTGCGCCTCGGATCCGAGCTCCTCGAGCACGGCGACCTCGACCTCGAGCCTGGGAAGGAGTGGGTCGGCGAAGGCGGTGTCCTCGAAGTGTTCCGGGCGGATTCCAACGATTACCCGCTCGCCACGTGTCGCTGAAGGCGCTGGGGTCGGCAGCGTCAGCCCCGCGAACTGGATCGAGCCGTCCTGGACCGCGGCCTCGACGAGGTTCATCGACGGCGAGCCAATGAAGGCTGCGACGAACAGATTCGCCGGTTCGCGGTAGAGCGCCTGCGGCTGGGCGACCTGCTGGATCCGACCGTCGCGCATGACCGCGACGTTCTGTCCGAGCGTCATCGCCTCGACCTGGTCGTGCGTCACGTAGACCGTGGTGACGCCGACCCGGTCGTGGAGCCGGGC
>Ga0137369_10001954_pt1 | contig 20829 bp, 17 predicted proteins | sample SagtaG_12_FD_104918 | JGI IMG/M metagenome (GOLD analysis project Ga0137369, IMG submission 104918) | Vadose zone soil microbial communities from Sagehorn Ranch, Mendocino, California, USA - Sage1_L_113_16 metaG | ecosystem: Environmental > Terrestrial > Soil > Vadose zone | place: USA... | reverse complement strand
TGCATCTTTTTCGGCCAAATCCTGATTTCGTTTTGCTTCTCCCGGTCGATCGACTCGACTCTTTTCCCTGCTCCCCGGCCTCTCACTTCGTTTCGTTCTTCCTCTGTACCCTCGCTTGAATGAAGACACCCGATCGGCCCGACTTTCCCAAATGCCCACCACCGGCCCTTATCCTTTCCGGGTCTTGATTTGTCGCGTCGTTTTAGTCGTAGTGGTCGACGGGGAAGAAAGAAATGAATGAATGTCCTTTTGGGAAAATGTAGAATAATACACCTACCGAGACGAAAGCCAAAGGTGAGTCTCGTAGGTGGACGTATCGAACTGAAATAAGATCTAAGATTGACATCTTGATACAATGATTTACCATAATAATAAATAGAGTCAATGGTGACAGAGCCGTGGGAAGAGCCGCTTCTTTTTTGCGGCGGGGGCTTCCATTCACCAGCGCAGACTACATACACGTGCTCTCTGAACCGTGCTAGATAGTCACCCATCACACGGCTCTCAAACCCAACCTGTGGTGGATCCCGGGGGACAAAGCAAAGTCAAAGCGCTTGATCCTTTGCCCCATACTTTGGGATCTTCCTCCCCGCCGATCAAGCAGCAACGCAGCTCGTGATAGGCTTAGCTTAAGCCGCTAACGTTCGGTTCGGATAAGTAAAGTCCCTTCGGTCGGTTCGCTCAGGTGGTCTTCCCTTATTTTCCCTAACGTTCAGAGTTGTTCTGGTTTGAGAAAGGAGCGCCGCCAAGTCCACTAGGGGCGCCCTGAATGAATAAGAAATGGACAGCTGAGGTCAGGCTTGCATGAAAAAATAAGATAATAAGTTAGATGTCGATTACACACCTGAGGTTGGTAAGAACTGAGGGACAATGCCCCCCTCACTGGGCCCATCAGCGAAGCAACTGCTACTTAATCGGGCGGTTTGCTTTCGTGCAAGGCCCCCGCTGCTGGAACAGGCGGTTGTCATTTTCAAGTAAACGCCCCACCCCAGAAGGACGCCCTCGCTCTATTGGCAAAACGCTTCGAAAGAAGAACGTATCGCCAAGGCCCCGACCGGCCGGCCCGCCCCCTTTCTTTGCCCGCCGGCCGCCTAGCTCGTTATTCTTTGAGATCTGGATAGAGTCTCGCTTCGGGGCGGGGGAAGCATGGATTCGATAGATCTATCGAATCCATGCTGCAAGCAGCAAGCGTAGGCTAAAAAGGCAATAGTCTAACGTTGGGGTAGGGCGCGCCAAAACAACTGGGGGCCCCGGAGGGGTCAGTACAAAAGTACTATATTCTTTCCACTTACTTTCATTGGCTAGCTGCCTTTTGTAGCGCGCGTACTCTGATCCTCTTCTACGAATCTACAACTCTCTTTACTGAGCGAGACTTCATCTATATCCCTAAAAGTGGATTTTGATTCCCATTTTTTCTTTGAATGACAGCTTCAACTAGGCTCCACCTTAGAGAGGGTTTTCGGTTTTAATCAAGATAGGGTCAGGGGCGCGTCGGAACGGTAGCTGCTTAGTCTCATCCGAGAGTCCAATCTCTTTGTACTGTGCTTTTGTGTCTTTGAATAAAAAAGAAAGAAGGGGGTCGATTTAGGCTCCTTCCCTTCCACTGCATAGCTGCGCTATCAGGTACTACGAGCCCTCTGCCCCACGCATCTAACCAACTCGCGTGGTTCACCGGTTCCACCGAAAACTCTCATTTGTTGAAGCGGAGCATAGTGCGGCGCCGAGCGAGAAAGGTCTCTTTTTTCGGTTTATTCACTGATCTGAAATGAAACTTAGCACTTGTTTTTTTATTGATTCCTGGGGCTAGGCGTTCGCAGAATCAGTCTATCCGAACCGCAGACGCACTTTTCAGATCAGTGACGGCCTCTCCAGCGGAGCTGGGCGCCGGGGCCCTGGATGCGCTAGCGATCGGCACATTAGGGGAGTACTTGCCCGGGTTTATCGGCCTGGTATCCTTATCCTCGCGTTCATGATAACTACATTCAACTGTGCCCCGGAGACACGGTCGAAGCACGCCCGCCCCGTGTGCGTCTTTCACGACATGCTCTGGTCCCGGGTTTCTTCCTGTGGTCTTCTAGCGTTAGAAGAAGTCGTGTCCGTCCCGGACATCTGCAACGTCCTCTCACGCCTTTTTTTGGGGGGACAAACAAAGATCAGGAAAAGACGGACCGAACCCATTCGGTGACTTTCGCGGTCGCCCTCACTGAACCGACTTGGATCTGAACTACGATTCAGATCAAGTCTTACCGAAATTGGATTTCCTTTTCGTGCCATATGTCGCTTAGACTTTACTTTTTCCCCTTTCTGCCCTTTCCTCTATTTGTTCGATAGGGTCCTCGTTCTATTCTAATTCTAAACCCATTGCCGTCCACAGTTTCCTTGTCGACGCGAAGGGGCAAGCAGCTCCCAAACAAAGTCTGAGATCTGAACTCATACCGCGGTTGTGGCTTGAAGGCCGCATGCAAGTTCTTCAATATTTAGAGAGTATGTGTTAGTACGAGATCGCGCTATCAACTTATTTAATCTTTCTCGATGAAGTTGGTTGATTAGGACAAAATTGTATCCCTTAGGAACCGTACATGCACCTTTGTTTGGATGCCGATTGAATATTGTTACAATACGAAATACTTGAAGGCCACACGCAATTGACTCACCTACATTTTATGCTCCCACCCTTTTGTAGACTCAGCCTCTGCCTCTGGGGAAGTGCTCACATCAACTCCAATTTGGATGGAGCTTCTCGATGGGTTAGAGCGTTTGCGAACCAAAAAGGGGAAAAACCCATCCTCCAAAGTAGTGAAGTGAGCCAGGACAATAAGACAATAGGTCTCATGGGCCAAGCCTGCTATCAGGCAGTGAGTGGGAATCAATCCTGAAAGAGAGAAAGTCTAGTGCTCTCAGAAAATATTTGATTCGCCGAAAAATTGGCTTTATCAGACCAATCCATGTTCAGAAGCCTTCCATCAAAAGTCAGTGGTCTAGGCCGCTTTCCTTGACTTTGAGTTGGATCTCATTCTTCTTCCCGGCAAAAAAAAAGAGGGTAGACTTCATCCGAGACACATGGGTTCTTTTGCTTCCTTCAAAGAACTCGTCTTTGAGCCTCTAAAAAAAATAAGGGCATAGTATCCCAGCCACCTAGACCACCTAAAAGGAAGGAATTGGTCTTTGGCTTTGAGTGATCCAATCATTGGTGAATGGGTTCAGTAAGGTAGAAGGAAAGGGCCCCTCTCGACCTGGTAAATTCACAGCAGGAAAGACTGGCGCCGATCAGCGAAAGCGAACCCTTCAGTACATCACGTTCAGCCCTCCCTCAAAATCCCATTTGTTTTATTGAGGAATCACTCTTGATCCTCTAAAGGCTCTTCTCCGTCTATAACTCAAAGTCCATCTGTCTCTCGTGGAAGCGCTTTAGAGTGCCTAGAAGATCCAGCAAACGGAGGTGCCAATGCTGTCCCAAGACCAGATCACGGTAGGTAGCTGCTTTAAAGAGGTTGGGAGACAGACTGGTGAACAATCTTCTTCTTGTTTTCTCCGACCTAGAGCACTCTTTTTTCAATCGTACGAAGAAACTCCGTGAAAAACCCAGCTATCACTCCTATGAGACGGCTAACTCCCAACTCCCGATACATTCTTTAGAGTCGATCAAAGGACTCGTTGGTTTGGACATAGTTTCTTTGTTCCTGTGTTTCTGTTTTGCTCTCCCCCTTTTTTCACTTAGTTTAGTTGGAATGGAAAGAGAACTTCCTTCAGCCTTTTTGTTGCCTGGTTCGGTCTCTCTGAGTGGAATAAGTGGGTCCTTCTTCTTTTTCCTGACTGAAGAAGGTCGAAACTGAAGATCGAATCAAGCGGAGTCTGGATTCCTATGTTCGTACCAACTCAAATGATTGATGAATTGGATCTTGAGTATGCTCACTTCACTACTCAGCAAGGGTGAAAGAATGACAAAGAGACTGACATCACAGAGGATGGGAAGGACCCAATCGCCTGCCTCTTTCTTGGTCCACCCCCTGGTGGGTACTTTATAGCTCACAACACGAGATAGGCAGATATGTGACATAGTCTCATTGCTTTCATTGACAACAAGACTCTCTTCCAGATTGGGATTGGTCTGTGCAGGATCTCCTTCCCTATGAGACTCTTGCTTCCCTTTGAAAGAGGCAGACCCCTACTTCAATTGTCATCTGACGACTCTTCCCCAGCTGTGGACTCAGACCTCTCACAACCAAAAAAAAAAGAAAAAGCAAACGAATCCGAATATAACCAATCTATCGCCTTTGATGACTCGTTGACAGCCTCCTCAACCCAAGCTTCCATCTCCTGCTCCAGACATCGGCGCTTGCCCGCGCCAGTCCATGAAAGGTGGATGAAGGTGAGTTTTACTACGAACTCGAGGATGCTGGGAACGATCTCTTTTCGGGGAATCACTCCCGTCGAGAGGCCCTCTTCCTCCCTTTTTCTGAATCTGGGAGAGAGGCAAAAGAGAAGTCCAGAGAGACCTCGACTCTTTCAGGGAAAGGAGGGAGATCGAATGCGAGATGGAGTCCCTGTCGAATGGAATGGACATCCTTGGGGACAGCTGTGTAAGACTGAATTTACCATAAAATTGGACGGAAAAACTACTACAAAGATCACAAGAAACCCAGCTCAAAGTGAATGGAGAGAGAACCCCTGTGCCTTGGAAGGATCTTAAGCTGTTCGGACACTCATAGACAAGTGAACTCCAATCCAGGATCCCTCGAAAAGTGAAGTGAACTAGCCAGGTGGAACAGTCAGGTTAGGAAAAGAGTCTTTCATGTCAAGGTGAACATAGACAGACAAGGTTAGTTTGTTTTCCTTAATTCTAAGAGAGAAGACTCGTTGCTGGAACCGAGAGCACTAGCGATTACTTTCTTTCTGACCTTCAGCCGAGAAATTCCATACCTTCCACCGACTTCTTTTGTGTGTGGCCAGAACGTGATGCTTTCCAATGCCGAGTACTTTTCTTAACAATGTATGAAGCCCGTAAAACCGAAATCGATCCAAATCCACGACCTTGACGATTGAGGAAAAAGGGTATGTATTATTATGGTGTGAGCCTTCTTTCTTTTTGGCCTTAGATTATCATAAGCGAGGAATGGTGCGTGCTAGCCTTCAGACTATACTTTTTGTAGGGAAAGGGAAAAAATGGAGAATATCTTTAAGAACCCTAGACTGAATTTCACTTGGAGCAACAGGGGTCAGGTCACACTATATCAATATCATAATTCTTTTTTTTCTTTATATTCAATGCAATAAAAAATTAAAGCACGATTCTCTATAGGGATATGTACATAAGAGAGAGACAGACTCGGTATCTGTGTAACAATTTCTGTTCTGGGGTTTACATATCTATTTTTTATAATTGATACTGATTAGCCGTAAATCAATTTGATTTTGTTATGCCATTAAGGAAACACTATTGGGGATACAATACCCATTTTAGAACCGTTCACTACTAACAAATAGAAAATCTAAAAATAACAAATAATAACAAATAATATAGTTAATGGTTCCAATTTGTCCTAAATTTGTCAGTCTGTGACTGGAAATCCTTTCTCTTTTCAATAGAAAGAGAAGGTATTTAAGCAGTGTGTGTTTTGAGATACAATCAATCGAAGAGAATAAAACTGGGTCCAATAAAAAACAGGAATGAATTTATTAAAAGGGATAAGTACAAAGGGATTCGACGATCTAAAAAAAAAGAAAAAAAGGGTTTAGTAATCCCCTCCTACGATAAAGAATTAGTAAATGAATGTGGATGAATAAGATTTTTCTCGATTTTGGATCGGATTTGGCGGCATGGCCAAGCGGTAAGGCAGGGGACTGCAAATCCTTTATCCCCAGTTCAAATCTGGGTGTCGCCTGACCCACAAAATACTTTGGATTTCTTATTGTACTGATTGAACTCGACAAATTCTTGTTAATTTCATAATTGATTTTATTCCGCAATTCATAACTACGAAAGTAAGAGGTCGGAAATCTTGGTATCCAAAGGAAAGGTCCCTAAAGGACATTCCTTTTTTGCTCCTAGGATTGAAGAAGAGATTATACGAAAGACTATCAAGACTTCCTAATTATCTCACACTACCTACACTAAAGTAAGGTCTACTGACTCTGTCTGGAATTAGATTGGATAGGCTGATGGGAAATTTAGGAGCAAGATAATAAGGTCAGGGTTTCTTATTTATGGATCGCGGGGTGGAGAAGAGGAATCAATGAGAAATCCAGGAAAGAGCGGCGAAGGAAAAGCGCGACAAACAAAGTCAAGTCTCGACTCGACATGTTAGAAGGAGCTAAATCAATAGGTGCCGGAGCTGCTACAATTGCTTTAGCCAGAGCTGCTGTCGGTATTGGAAATGTCCTCAGTTCCTCGATTCATTCCGTGGCGCGAAATCCTTCATTGGCTAAACAATCATTTGGTTATGCCATTTTGGGCTTTGCTCGCACAACTACTATTTTTGTAGTTGTAACTGCAGCTCTTTATTCCTGCGATTTGACCATTGCGGAATGCTCGCCGGGTAACGAACCTGATTGGAATGATGGTGCTTCCGGGTCAGGGACAGAAGCTCTATCGAGCTCTATTCCGCGGGACGAGAATGAAAGAGTGAAAGCCCTCGGTATCGGGGCAAGACTTGCAATCATTCCCCAGGAAATCGGAAATCTAGAAACCCAAAGGCTCGAGCTACAGCAAATCCTGGATGACATCCAGGATCCTAAGTTTCTTTCAGTCATCCAGGATCCTTTGTTTCTTTCCACTCTCGATCCAGAATTGATAAAGAATCCACAAGATTGGATGCTAAAACCAGACGTTTTTTTCGAGAAAATGCAGTTGGATGTTCGGGACAAAATCCGCATTCTTGAAATGCGGAAAAGGGAGCTGCTGAAAGAGCAGCAATCGCTCATCGTGAGGGCTGTCCTCCGCGGTGACCGTAGAAACTCAAATAAAAAAAGAAGGATGTAAGGAAGCTGAAGCGGAAATGCAATTCTCGGGTGAGGAAAGGGTTGTCTCAGGTACGGTACGCCTGGGGCAGGATTGAATCCGTGGAGGAATGAGAGGTTCATAGATGTGGGTAATAACTGGCTAGAAAACGTCTTATGGCCGATCTATAAAAGAACTATAAAAGGGAAATATCAACAAATGAGCAATAGATTAACCCAATGTTTAGTCCAAATGACGACTGTATCATCCATGGATGGAGGAATCACGTGTGTATACGGTAGTATTTTTTCACTTGTCAAAGTAGGTTTTTACACTACAGTTTGGTACAAGTTTATTCCATGCGAAATTGATATTCCACCAGAAGAACTGCTTTATATATCGTGTGATTACTTTCTCAATGACCAAGCTATAGTACCTGGATATACTAAGATAACTCTACAGGAAACTAAAGATATATCAGACATAGTGATGTCAGCCCGTGATGATACTCCTTTTCCCTTTGATGATACTTCTTTTCACTTCCATGATAATCCTGGTGATGATAATCCTTTAAATGAGATGCCTCAGCTGGATCCTGCAATAGAAATAGCAATGGACAATATTAATAGAAAATGGCGAGTAGGTGTTAGTTTAGGTATCATAATAGCTTTCTGTGTTGCTATTGGTATATATCCAGAATAACAACCATGATACGGCTTTTCGGATCTCTGGAAAAAATCTACCTTGCCCTAAGCACCTCCTGTGGAACTCGAACGCCTGGCTTACTAATACGAGCCGCATACTTGAATACTAGTGACATATTGGAGGAAAGGTGATTATTGGAATACTAGAGGGAGTTACGCCCATAAGAACTGCTGGCTGTAAACGCGACTTGCTCGTCCTAAAACCCTTTTCGATAGTAAGATAGATCAAAGGGCCTAGAATGGGATGATCTGCTACATTTGCTTTTACAGGCTGATCTTACTGATTAGATAAGCTCGTTCAGCAAGCGGGATGCAGTTGAGAAGCTATATAGTTGTGCTTGGTCCTGGCTGTCAGAAATGTGTATCTTGTGATGAACAACCAGACTTGTCCCTGTGTTTCAGTGATTTGCTCATAGGCGCGAAGCGGGGTTATTTGATTGAAAAGTGTAGTGTGGTCCTGGCTGGAACGTAAAAGACTTACTTTGTACTTGTATGTGCGCTGATAATATCATTTGTTAAAGGGTTGCTTTTGATTCACTATTATATACCATACCTGTGGCAAAAGATGAGATGGAGTAAGCTTCAGTAGTGCGTACACACGTGTTGTGATGCAAGAATATATGCCACAGGAAGAGCTCTAGCTTACAAAAGAAGGAAGTCTAACCTGTAATAAAGCAGCTCTGTCTGATGGAGTCTTATAATGTTTATGCTAAAGCCAGGCCTAGGATGTAAAAAACACTTTCCCTCATACATCTTCTTCAAGCAGTCAACACGCCGAAGATCATAGTCTGCCACCAAGTACCTCCTTAAGTACTCGACCCACTTACCTACTTGATCCAGTCAAAAGAGTGACCGAGAGGATTAGGCATTATGAGTAAGTAAGAAGAGTACTGAGCACCAGGAACCTCCGCCCTCAAAGTCTCACCTTTCTACTTTCCTCTGTAGCAAAAGCTTACTCAGGTTGATATTTTCTTCGGCTCCTTCGCTCGCTCCTTACGCTCAAAATAGAGGGCTCTCTCAGCTCCTGCTTCTATTAGAAGCCTGTGAAGCCGTCTTGTTCTTACGCCGACGATGTCTGCTTTATATTGAATAATAGAAGAGGTGGATTGGATAGTTTATATCGTGGAGAAATGTGCCTATCTCTCGATCAAATAGTAATCGGATTGTAAGAAAGAAGTTCTGGTTGTTTTTGCTTAGGGGCCTACTACCTATTAAGAACCTGGAGTGAACCTTGTAGATTTTGCAGAGGGGGGAGAAATGACTCTTGTGAATTGTAGAAGCAATAGCATGTACAAAGCTAGGTTGATGTGCTTCTGCAAAGATAAAGAAGAAATAGACCTACCTTTCCAACTATCTTTTGAAAACACTAAGCAGGGATCAAAGCACTATTAATAGGTAGGTCCTCCTGAAGGAATCCTTAACTGTTGTGAAATAATGGCTTTTCTAACCAACAGGTCTATTGTTTCAGCCAGTAAACCAACCAACAACAGAAGTTTTTCCCAAGTCTAAAGATAGAGATGAACCCTCCGCTGTTCAAGATTGGCTTAGTGTTAAATCATCCACAGCTCTCTTTCCTCTTGTTTTTGGTGAATTATCAGTGTGCAGATGAATTCAATCCACAGCTATTGAAGAAGCTTTTGGTTGCATATCCTCTCTTGTCTTGTCGGACTAAGAGCTCTTGTCTCTTTCTTTTCCCACGGTAACTAGAGATTGAATAATAGAAGCCAGATTCAATATCATAAGAAAATAGAGATTGTAGCGTAGAGTCAGGCTATCCCATGTTAGCAATAACAGCTTTGGGATCACACCGTCCTTGATTCTTGATTGGGTAGATTAACACCGGGTGGGTGGCCTTTCTTCCCGAGACAACCGCAATCGTCCCAAAAACCTTCCGCTCAGCTGAGAAAGAAAGCGTACAGAGTCTGCCATTCTTCGAGAAAAGTGAAAACGAACCCGGCCGCCCCCTACGCAGACTAGGGGACCCCGTACCGAAATCATCATCAAGCAACTAATGATCCAGCGGGCTCTGCACAAGGCCTAACGTACTTCCGAGACGTGGCAAAGGCTTTCGAAACTCTATGTCGACCTTGCTCGCTTTTAGCATTATAGCAGACCAACAAGGGATGACAGGTTAGGAAAGGATTGTTTCTTGCTATGGATTAGGGTAGGGGATAAAGGCATACAATGCAATGAAGAAAACAATGCGAAAAGGACTGCTTTCGATTCTTTCTTGTCTATCGGATTCTGTTGAGAAGAAGGGACAACCATCCATCCGCCCCGAACACTTTCCTGACAGCGCTTTGCTTTATTAGGGAGGGATTTTTAGGCTGATCTCTATTTGTATTTCATTTTAGAGTGTTCCATTTTTGTTTATATAAATAAATCCCACTTCATCCTAAAGCTTAGTCACGGATTTGAGGTAGCTTCTATGCGAGGGGCAATCTCTTTTTTCCTTTCTTTCTTAGGAATTACGCCCGCCACTGATTATTCGTCTAAGTGCGCTAAGCAGGACCATTTTAAGTTCTTTTAGATCCGCCATATGCTTCAAACTTCTGGTATATTGCTCTTCAATACAAAGAGGGTAACTTTACTATTTGCTTGACACCGGACAGACAGGGTTCCACCGTTATCCCTCACTTTGCCAGATGTATCTAGTTGCTTTCCTTTCCTCGATCATGTTTTTCTAAAGCACCCGCTGATAGCGATGTTGTAGTGGAGATGGTAAGTTTGGATGTGCGAATGAAACTGCTGCGGAAACTCATTTTCGAAAGGAGATTTCCTTATTTACTTTATTTAATAGAAGAGCTGCTTCTTGAAGTGAATGATCGGAATTCAGAGAGGATAGAGAAAGATAGTCAATTTTTGGTAATTTCTGGTACACAGAGGACATTAGAGAGAGTAAGAGGCATGGCTGTGGTGGTAAGAATAGATGTACCAATGTGCGTAATAACTAACTGAGCATCATACCCAACCTTGAAAAGATCCGTACCTGTATAAGGAACATTTTCAGAGAGGTTGTTAACATCTGCCACAATGTGAGTAGAAGCCCCAGTATCAAGGAACCAATCAGCCTCAACCTTCAGATCTTTCCTCTCCCAGTAGCCCTGATTTCCCTTGTAGACTTAGGGAATTTTCATAGTTGATGATTATTTCCTACGAAAAGACAATAGCCAACAACATAGATTTGCCACGGACAAGGATCTTGCCACCTTATTGTGAATTCCCTTTTTATTCAATTGTGTACTCGTTCCTGTTGTTGTGCCATTAGTGACTTGAGAAGACTGTGTGAAAGAGAGCACGAAGCCGACCAAGTCACAAAAACCAAATAGGTTATCCCGATTTCAAAGTAATTTGTTGATGCTTACACAATAGGTAGACCCCACTCTTCTCTTTTACTCCTATCCGCCTTGCCTTTCTTCGAAATGACACTCACTTTTTCTAAGAGCGCTCTTTTGTAGTACCTATTAGTAGAAGATTAGCTGGAGTCATTCTAGTTAGAAAGTATCATATACGCTTTCAATGTCTACTTCAAAGCCGAAGGAGGAATGGAGAGAGGGAAGCCAGCAGATAAAGATGTGACTAGTCAACTAGGTGAGAAGTAGCCTAAGCTCATTTTCAAGAAGTCGTGGTCTGTGTTTGAGTGTGAAAAAGTTTGCATCCCTAAACCTGTACTGAGTAGGGTTTGAGTAGGATCTCTCTCCATTGATGAACACTCATCAGTAAATAAAGAAAAGTAATCTGGGTTGTATCACATGTATCACAATAGCACCAGGCATGTATCATAAATCAGATTCCCTTATCCTTGACCTGCGGCCTTGTATTCAGAATGGAATTTGGCTATTTCCTGCAAAAAAAATGGTTTTAGCAAACCCGCATATGCAGCATAGAACCATAGATGGTGTATAAATAATAAGAGCTATAAGAAGAGGCTTGCTACTTAGGTATTAGAGCATTACAGCTACAACTACGGGCAGAAGCATCTAAAGCGCTATAAAAACCAGAATGCTGATGACTGTTAGTGTTGTGAAGAAGCCCATAGAAATACTATAGCATAACAGTAGATGTAGTAGTAATTTAACAGCGTATCCAGTGCGTCATGGATCTTGAACCTCTCGGCAGCGTTGAAACACTAAGGAAACTTTATATGTGTAACCCCACTCTAAAGCACTCTAATGGAATTGTCTAAAATTAACATCTTCTAGCAGTAGCGAGATCTTTTTGATGAACATTAGCGTAGCTTATGAAAATACCATTTGTTGTTTTGCGAGTATATCGTTCGAAAAGATCATTAAGGGTGGCCCGGAGGAAGAAATTATGAATGATCAAACAATGGATTGAATCGCATGAATGGGTTGAGTATTTTCATAGATATATCCTTTTTCTTAGGCATCGATTCTAGGATTGAAGAAAGGGGAGATTTCCCACACTTTGAAAGATTCACCTATTGTCAACAATATTCTTTTTCTGAAAGAGAAATGCACGTACTGTACTCGATTTCCAGCTCAATTCCCCGGTTCTCATTGAAGAAGAAAGAGAGCAGCTAGCAGTTTCAATTCGGTACTTACACTTACAAGCCTAAGATGCTGAGTTCCTCAACTAGGATTCACTGATAGCTGAATTCAAAAGGCTAACGAAGAGATATCCTGAAAGCTTGGAGAATGAAATGCTTTACTTAGAATACTAAGACAACCAGGCACTTCACTTCATAGACAGACTTACCAACTGATGAGCCAAAGTAGCTAATTTCTTCTTCCTGGGAGGGGCGGACTCTACGTTGGTAGATCGAACTTTCATTTCTTCCTTCCATTTCATCTGTTCAAGTAGTCTCCTTTTCGTCTACTTGAAACATAGGTCGCTAAGCAAGAATAAAAATAACAATTGATAAACTACTTGCCTTTTCACTAAACAACTTTATACTATAGTTTTCAAGCTAGGTATTTGTTGCATGCCTTTTCAGCTACCAGGCTTGGCATGTTGGATCGTAAGCGAGTAGCCCTTTTGTAATAAGCTGCTTAGTGTGTAACTCAAACTGACCTGAAATCATTACTAGTAGGGGGAAGCAATATAGGATCTAGGAGAAAAAGAAGAAGCAAAGGGCGCTAAGCAATAAACTACTTATGCTGACTCAACTACTTATGTTTATTTGATACTTGCACTTCTTTCTATACTTGTAGGCTTTCTTTCTTATATTCAACTTCAAGAATTCGCTATGCTAGGTTCATTCCATCCATCTATCAGGTTTGGGTAGGTAGGCTCTTTCCTTAAGAAAATGCACGTAAATAAGTGAATCCGAAAAGACCAAGACTTGAATGAAGCCCATTTCCCAGGCTAGTTGTTGCCCATGTAGAATAGCCAAAAGTTAAGTGCATAAAGTGCTATTGTAGCCAATCTTTTCTATAAATGGCACCACCCGTCTCGCAAACTTCACGTAGAAGCTTCCTTTCCCGGGTTATAGAGCAAATCCTTGTTCAAAAGCTTAATCTACCACTATGGTGATCACCAGAAGGAAGACCCTCATTCTCAAGCAGCTGGAATGGAGCACCTCTCCAGATGATCTCAGAGGAGGAAGTATTCTACCTACCTTGTTGCTTTCCTTTCCTCAGCTCCATCTCCTTCCCCTGCTCTTAGATTAGAGTGAACCCCGCCCCGAAACTAGTTTAGTGCCTGAACGAGATTGCTGGCACTTATGACGAGAAAACAAACTCTTTCTTCTGTTTATGAAAAACTACATATCAAAAGCAAGTAGTGTACCCTTTGTGCCGTAGTGCCAATCTACTCCGAAAGAACAAGCTTCTTTGCAAAACTACTTCATACTATATTACTTGCCGGCATAGATAAGTACTTGATAGGCAGCTTTATCTTTCTATCTACTAGCAGGCTTGACCTACTATACTTGATTGTTTGCATGCCGAAAGAATATTCTAAGAGCCTATATTCAAGCAATGCCAGCAAAGACAAAGCAAGTAGTGCTCCTATCCCACTGAAACAATAAGCAAGACAGGGCCCTGAAATCAATGGAAAGTCTTTCTAGAAAACTCTAGGTGAATGGCCTAAGCAAGTACTTCACTTCAATCCAGCAAGATCAATTCTTTCGTTCGCGGTTTGATAGATAGCTAGGAAAGCATAAGATAAGTGAGAGCTTCTTTTCTTTCCTTTGAATAGAACTGATTTAGGCTTTTTCAGGTATATCCCACCATTCACTTTTATTTGGCAATTATCCTCCTTCGATCCTTATCTCAGATTATCTCGTCTTCGATTGATCTCTCCGCTCCAATCGTTTCTTGCGATTCGACCCCTCCACTCAATCTCTCTCGCCTCTCTCCATCTCTTTCGTTCCATCTTCCTCCCTAGTCTCTGTCCATCTCTTTCACTTGCCCCAGCGCCTAAAGGAATGGCTCGTTTCATCAATTCGCTCGAGCCTGGTGCCACTTCAGATTTCTTCTTTGATTCAGGAGCTTCTACCCATGTTACGGCTGACATCAATAACCTTTTCACTCCCTCTGTCTACACTGGAACGGAGAAAATCCATATGGGAAATAACACAGGTTTGTAAATTCTCCACTCTGGTTCATCTCTTATTCAGACACCGGTTCAGACTCTCTCTTACCAACATTCTCCATGTATGTGCCCGGTATTACCAAAAACTTGTTGAGCGTTGCTCAATTGGTTAAGGATAATGCTAAACCAGTGGAATTCACCTCTTCTTGTTGTTTGGTTAAGGATCGAGTGACACAGGAGGTGCTTCTGCGTGGCACTCTTTTTAATGGGCTTTACCGTCTTTCTTTACCTTCTGAACACAAAGCTTTGCTTGGCGAAATAACTCCAGCCTATATTTGGCATCTCATCTACTTAATTTAATGACATTCCATATCTCAGGAAAGGAAGGAAAAAAGCGAATTGAATTTCAGTAAAGTCTTTTTTTCTGCTTTATCCTTCTCTCAATCAAAGAAAGGGAATGCAGATGTTCTGCCGCCCTCTCTTCGTATGCCACCAGCCTTCCTATCAAAAAAAGATTCATTCCTTGAACATAGGCCTCTCTCTTGCGGCTAGCGAGATTGGCTCACGCGAAAAAGGCTACTAATCCTACAACGGTAACACTAATTACGGACGACTAATATTTCTTGGATCTAACATATATATTGAAGAGATTTCCACTCTTATGCGTATGGTTTTGAGAGGAAGGACCTATTGATTGAAGCACTTCTTTCAACACGTAGGAGAACATACCTACCTTTACGTGCGCTTTGATAAGTAGGTCGACAAAGTATTTAAATAAGACATCCACTGGTAAGGACAAACGAAAGGAGATAGATACAGGGAACAGTCATAAACCAAGCACCTCTTCCGGAGATTAGCTGTAGTTCAATACTCTTTCTTTTATATGAAAAACATCATACTGATTTCGTCACTGGAGAGCCACTATTCAATGATATGCAAATGACATCGTCACATCACCCACTCGTACTCTTCTTTTCTTTGAACCCATGAAAGGTCTGTCTCAAAAACTTAGATTTAGATATGCAAGCACGAGATAAAGTAGTAGCGTGAAGCAAACAAAGAATAGGCATCTGTTTTTTAGACATAGATCAGGGCTACCAGAGCTAGCTACTAAGTAATGCAAGAAATAGGTTTACCGGTATATGTGTTTGAATAGGAATAAGCATGTGGTTGTGTGATAAGTCAGTCAAGATAGGCTCAGCTCACGGGTAAGCAACTAGGTAGAAGTAGTAAGCTTTTAGGTGTTTTAGTTGTTTCATAGGAAAGCAAGGAAGAGTTTTAAAAAGGGTGTATTGATGGGCAAGATAAGCAGTGGATAGTCTAGGGTAAGAAAATATCATGTTCGAAGATTTCACTCCCACCTGGACTTTGTTTTTGATGGCTCTTCTTTTATTAGTGGAAGTGGTGCATTTCTTTATGAGGGAAAGAGGCTCATAGCCCTCTCGTCTAAGGTCTAAAACTTAGGAAGAAAAGCCTATCGTCTCTCCTGCTGCCTAATCCGATAAGCCTGAACATGGTCCAAGGAGTTATAACAGGGAAAGCCTTTGAGCCAGCTCAACATCTTATTATGTGATTTTCGTATCTTTCAGTCGAGCTCTTGCATATCTCTTGTTTCAGCCGATTTCTTCTACTTTAGTGATCTAAGGTCCATAAGCAGTCTTGGTTGTAGCTGCTTCCGAAGAAAGGACCTAAACGCCCTTATTTCCGGAAAACGTTTTTTTATTGGACTGTCTCCACTTCTTGAGTAAGTTCAGTGGGTCAATATTTCATACGGGATTTCAACTAGGCACTTGCACATGCGATTAACGGCTGTTAGATCGAATTCCCACTTTCTTCCAGGGATCGAACTCGTTCTCGATTGTTTCATATCGTTAGGAGCTATAATGTTGCCGTTCCTTTTTTCTAGTTCTGCAATCATTCTTGCATAGATGCTTATTGTTACATCATGCTAATATCGTTTTAATCTTTTGTGCGTTTATAAGTTTGTTTTTACTGCTGGTGCATGTACCTCCTTTATAGTGATGCTAAAAAGATAGGGATTCATATCCTCTTTTGTAATGTATGCCTGAAGATAAAAGAAGAGATAGGGCTATAGCGAATATTACTTTCTGCGAGATGTATAAGGGGAGTACGGGCTATAAACCTTCCAGGCAGTTCACTATACTTTTGGTTGGAAAAATGGATAAGGAAGGCAAGCATAAACAGATACGGAAGAAGCGGAAGAGGAAACGATTTGAACGCTATAACCTTTTTCCAACCTGACTTACTCCCACGAGTGATTAGCTGGTATACTGGTTCTCCTCGAGCGCTCTTTGCAGCTTGGCCTCCTACAAGGCTGTCTTCGGCTCCTCATTGGCTTTGTCTCTAATCCCCCTTCGGGACCTGATTCTTAGTCAGCGATCACTGAAAATTCAATATCTCATACACCAGCACCAGGGCTATACTTTTAATCACTAACTTACAGGTTTGCTTAATAGAACCTTCCTGACAGGCTTACTACTACAGCTACAGAGCTAGAACCAGTGGACTGAAATGATTCTCATTCTTCCTTCCTTACGAGATATCCCGGGGGATTAAGAACCTCTATCAAAAGGGATACGATCTCACCTGGGCCAGCTTTCTATCACGCTTACTTTATATATCAACTTTCTTACTTGGGACTTCCTTTCTTCCTGACTCATCGCCTTCCTCTAGCGCTAAAACTAAACTCCTACTGGCTGGGTTTGCTTGCTCGCACGAGGGCTATAGGCTTGTGGAGACAGGATACAGAGTTTGCAAAAGGGATGGAGCACAATAGCAAAAGGGTTAAAGGATTTAGCGTGGGCTTAAAATATCCCATTACTTCCTCTAGCTCTTTCAAAAGGGATTAGAACGTAGACTGACTACTACAAGAAAGGGTACGAGGTATAGATAGAAATAGGGGTACTTACGAACCAAGGTAACTGATGCAAAAACGGACCACCCATACTCCTTGATAACTCCTTTTTTCCTGCCCAATCTAGCAACCCACGGAGCGGTAGACAACCGAGGCAACAAAGACTATGATTATCCTTTAGAATTGAACCCACTTAGACTGGTTCATTCAACCATTTTTTGTTCCATCCTTCTTCTACGAGAAGTGAAAGAGGCTGTGTCATGACGACTGCAATGCCGATAGTCATCCGTCTTATCCGTCAACTTAAGCAGACTAGTGGTAGTCGAACGAATAGCAATCCATGCTGCCAACTAGTAAACCAAGAGGTTTTGTTTGGTCGAAAGTCTCCTCCGCTTCGTCTTTGTACCACCGCATTCTTTGCTTTGCCCGTATCATATGATCGCGAAGTGTGCTTCGCAACAAGATTTGTATTGTACCAAGGACTGGAAAAAAAGATCAAAAAGGTATCAACATCGGCTTTTTTCTCGAAACGAAATAGACTAATTGGACTTCAAATCTTCATTTCAAGATTCTTGAATTTATTTTTCATTAATTGAGTAGTCATTTTTTTTTTCTATCGTCGTGTATCATCGAATTTCCTTATTCCCGAATTTAAGGACTGGGGAGTTCTAATCTCGGGAAATGCCCCAGTTCGACGAGAGGAATCCAACTCAGCCGGTCACACAGACTTCGTTCGAATTACGGATTTTATGATGAAAAAAGAAATGAAATTCAGTAGAAGAAGAAGGCTTCTCGTCGCTCCGCTTATTGCTGCCACGCAAGATTGATGGAAAGCTCGGTGAGTGAGTCGTTCTTACTTGGCACAAGCGTTGTCTCAGCTAGGCATCCTTCTATGATGTGACAGATTGGTTAGGAGGTTAGTCGTAGAGCCAGCCCCTGAGTCCACTTCCCATTGTCATAGAAAACCAGATGACGTAACGTAATAGGAAAGTCTGCCGCCGAGTCAGAGTACTCAAGGAGTAGCAAGGAGAAGTAAGGAAGTAGGCGCCGAAGTAAAAGGTAGACCAGCATCTTCTCCTATTGAAATTCTTGGAGAGAAAGGAAAACTGTCAGCCTCTAGTTTATAGTTCAAGAGAAAGATCTTTCTTTTATTCCAATCCAGTAGAGTAGTAAGGTAAGGTGAGAAGCCGGGAAAATAGATCGGATCAACCGGAAAATCATCTTAAAAAGAATCGCATTTGACAGTTTCTGCCCGGTCTATAATCAATAGTAAAAAAATAAAATGAAAACCTGTCAGAAGCGAAGCTTTGAGTTGAGACTAGACTACAGATTCTAGTATAGAAAGACCAGCGGCGACATCCGCTATAGAAGCTACCATCTGTTAGAATAGAACTCCCAATGGACATTTGAAGCAAGGTTCTTTTTAAGTCGGAGTGGACCTACTGGGCTTGAATCCGTACGTTGAAGTAGAAGACTCGGCAATACCAATAGGAGAATTGAAACCAAGAGAAAGAAGACAGCTTAGCCATCTATTCTATGAAGCAAGGGATCCGTTAAAGTCAAGCTACGAAGCCCCCTCCATCTCTACCCGGAGCTGATTTCATTCCAGTAGTTTCTTTTGAAAAGAAAGGCGGATTCTCTTTTCTTTCAAGTAGGCCACTTTTTTTCCGATGTCAGTGTTCGATAAGATGCCGCTTTCAACCCATTTGGGGTAGTAAGAAATTGCCACAAAGATGTATTCGTGTCCATTTGATGCTTTGGGTGTTACCTTTCCTTTCCCTACCTCAATTCCTCGTCCATTCCGTATGGATTCTCCACCTTGGCCTACAAGCTAAAGTAAGGGAACAAACTATGCCAGCTCAAGCTAGAACTCACTTAGAAGGTCAGGAAAGAGCGACTCAACAGGGGAAAGCCGGAGCGCCTTAGCAGCGCTTCATTGGCTCGCGTCAAGTCTTCCGCTCATTTGGTAAACATGCACATCCTAACCCCGCGAAATGCCCCGCAGGGAACATCCTCCTTTATCCTCTTAGACTTCCCCGGGCATGGAATTTAGAATCCTGGAGATCATATCACTTACTTCGCCCGGCTGATCCATTCTCTGGCTTATCCCAAGGAGAGCCTGATTCGATCCTAAGGTCAAGTAGTACCCTATTTAAAAGTCGGACCCGGAGCTAAAAGATAACCTCTTTCTTCTTATGAATGGAAGGAAACATCAAAACAACGCTAAAACCGAGTGAATGTATGTCTTTTTATCCCTTTCTTTAATCGATACTTTCATACAGTAGCAACAACTCTCCTTTCAAGTGAGCTAGAAGGGTATGTCAGAGCAGGTTGACAGGCTAGAAAGTAAGCCAGGCTAGTTAGATCTTCTCTTATAAAGCTTAGGAAAGTGGATAGCAATAAAGCCATTTCCAAGAAAGTCTTCCCCTATAATCGAGAAAGCCGTCCAATAGCAAACCTAACCCCAGCCTAGACAAATAGAGTAGAGGGGTCTCAAAACCTATTATTTTAGAAAGGATAACTGATCAAAGAGACGTAGCTTTTTCTCTCTTTCCTTCTTTCCACCAAGCTTCTTTATTGGAGTTGTCTTATAGTGTTTGGTTCTTGCCTTGTAGCGATTTGGGAGTCCTACTGTCCTAATTCGAACTGGCTGCAACGGAACTCGCTAAGGCTCCATTCAAAGAAAAAAGAATGGAATAGGACGAGGCGGTTTTTGGCAGATCATCTAGAATCTGGTCGGACTAATGCGCACCGTCAATCCATAGTATAAGTTCTTTACAGGTTTGGTTTTCCTTTCTGATCAATCGAATGGCTTTTACTAAACCTCAATTCATTCAATTAGCCTTTAGGCATAAAGAAAGCAAGGGCGTAGCGTTCCATTACCGATCATGGTGGTATCGGAAGCACCCCTACTCCTCTGGTCTGTCCACCTTACCTTCTGGCGCACCTCTCCTAACTATTGCCCATTTATTCTAATATATTATATATTATTCAATATTTCTTTTTTTTTGTGTAAAGTAAAAGAAGAAAAGGTCTAGACTCCGTATAGACGAAATCTAAGATAAGAACCTAACAGAAGTTTTTGTTTGAAAGTGTGCAGTGAAGGAAAGTGTGTCGGGGTAAAACTGGAATTGCAAGGTCATTCATTTCAGGTAGACCTGAGGGTGATAGATTTGGGAACATATGATGTAGTTCTTGGGATGGACTGGATGAAGACCATAAGCCCCTTTTATTGGGACAACAAGTCTTTGACCTTGTCGTTCAAAAGAGGACCAGACCAACTCATTCTTAAAGGAAGTTGTGGATTGAACATCTGGAAAAGAGATGCTATTTGTGTAGACAGAAGGGAAGAAAATGTAACCTTGCTCACGAAAGCCTTGCAACAACTATGCGGCTATAAGGGCACACATAAGCTTTCTCACCTCTGTGTGTGAATTGGGAATTTCACTTGTCAGGACTCAAGCTACTGCGGTTACCGGGGAGGAAAATAGACTTTTTAAAGGGCGGAAATCGCTATGTACTTACTTCTTCTTGCCGAATGGACAGTAGGAAACCACAGCTATCTTATGTAGTACTTCCTGCCGAAAGGACGGAATCACCTATTGTAACTACTGATTTACGAATTGACGAATGTATGAAAACAAAAAAATTACCAGGTTATTAAAAAAAAAGGCTTTTATACTTAGGACTAATTAGGCGAGTAAGTTCATAGCCTAGTGGGAAACGCTAAACTAAGGAGTATTCGTCAGTTTTCAGTTAGAAAGTTCAAAGACTTCCCCTCCCAAGTCAAGTCCTACTGCCTCTATGGATCGTAC
>Ga0137369_10001945_pt1 | contig 20890 bp, 25 predicted proteins | sample SagtaG_12_FD_104918 | JGI IMG/M metagenome (GOLD analysis project Ga0137369, IMG submission 104918) | Vadose zone soil microbial communities from Sagehorn Ranch, Mendocino, California, USA - Sage1_L_113_16 metaG | ecosystem: Environmental > Terrestrial > Soil > Vadose zone | place: USA... | reverse complement strand
AGCAGGCCGGTCGAGTGGCGCGGGACGTTCATGTCGAAAAAGCAATCCTAATCAATCGGCGTCCGGAAGAGATTTATCGCTTCTGGCGCTCTTTTGAGAACCTTCCCCGTTTCATGAAGAATTTGGAATCAGTGACAGAGACAGGAACAAACCGCACACATTGGGTCGCGAAGGGTCCCACTGGTAAGTTCGTGGAATGGGATGCGGAAATCTACAACGAGAGGGAAAATGAGTTTATTGCCTGGCGTTCACTGGAGGATGCCGACATAACCAATGCCGGATCAGTCCATTTCAAGGAGGCGCCCGGCGGACAAGGTACACGTGTAGAGGTGACATTGAACTACAACCTGCCGGGCGGAAAGTTTAGCGCTGCTGTGGCCCAGCTGTTTGGCGAAGGGCCCGATCAACTGATCCAGGAAGACCTGCGAAATCTGAAACAGGTGCTGGAAACGGGCGAAATGGCGACCGTTGAGGGCCAGTCGAGTGGTCGCAGCGCCGAATCGACTGGCGAACCGCAACGTAAAGGGAACGTTGAAACTAGAGGCGGTGAAAAGATCGGTAACAAGCCTGTGACAACGTTTGAAGCGGCATGATTTGCAAGCAGGAAGTATTCTTCGGGCAATACTGTTTAGGAATGACAATTTAAGTGACGCCGAACAAATTATGAGGTAGACGATGTCTGATAAAGATCGGGAAAGGAGAGACGGCCAGAACAAGGACAAGAAGAATAAGCGGCGACGAGAGAATATTAACACGCGTCAACAGCGAGCCAGTCCACGTCACCAGGCAAAGAGTGAATCGAATTTAACGGATACCGAGAGTGGGCCGGAGAACCGGCGTCGGTCCTGAGGGACGATGACCATTGGACCATAAGGTTAGAAGGGTTCGCAGACTGGCAGACTTTCAGGCGGCAGCCATGTCCGCTTCGCTAATATCAAAATTGGCAGAGACTTTCTGCACGTCATCGTGATCTTCCAGGGCTTCCATCAGTTTGAGCATCTGGCGCGCCTCTTGTCCCGCGAGTTTGATGTAGTTTTGCGGGACCATTTCAATCTCTGCCACATGTGGCTCGATTCCCGCTGACTTAATGCTGGAAAGGACAGCTTCAAAATTTTCCGGTGCAGTGATGATCTCAAAATTACCCTCATCATCCCGCAAGTCATCGGCGCCTGCTTCAATGGCAAGCTCGAAAAGGTCTTCTTCGGCTTTGTCCGCCTTACCCACGACGATGTAGCCCTTTCTCTCAAAAATCCATCCCACCGACCCGGTCTCGCCGAGATTTCCGCCGTTCTTGGAGAAGATATGACGAATTTCTGCGACGGTACGATTGCGATTGTCCGTCATTGACTCGACCATCAAGGCAACACCACCAGGACCATAGCCCTCGTAGGTGATCTCTTCATAGTTCACACCTTCTTCCTCGCCGGTGCCCCGGCGTATCGCCCGCTCAATGGTGTCGTTGGGCATATTGCCAGCCTTGGCGTCAGCGATTGCTTTGCGCAACCGGGCATTCCCTTCCGGATCACCACCACCAGAACGTGCAGCGACGGTAATTTCCTTAATGAACTTTGTAAACAGCTTGCCTCGCTTTGCGTCGAGCGCGCCCTTTTTGTGTTTAATACTGTGCCATTTGGAATGTCCGGACATTGGAGATTCGAATCCTTTAAGACCAGGCTGGGTATGCTCGGAAACGCAATATACCACAAGGGCCGCACACCCAGTAGGTGGGTTTTGGTCTTGGGCGTTGTAGAGACCATCTCACGTGATATTACTGCCCAGAATTTTCCTTAACATGTCTAGCCGAGCGCCGGTCACCCGCAGTTGTTTAATTCTTGAACGTCGGCCCGTAATGATTTCAACCGAACTTTGAGGCAGTTTCAGCGATCGGGCGAGCGTCCTCACCAGCTCATCATTGGCCGCTCCGTCCACGGGCGGGGCAGCGAGACGGACATGCAGGGCGCCATTGTATTCGCCTATTATCTCACTGCGAGAGGCGCGCGGAACAACATGAACTCTGAAGCTAATCGCATCGCCGACCGCGGTGTATTCGATCATTGTCGCTGTCTTATCTGATTAGTGTTCCCTGAATCGCCCTCTGGAAGATCTGCAAAATGAATAAGACGATTATTGGCGATATGTCAAACATTCCGAGGGGAGGAATCATCCTGCGAAAAGGAACAAGGATTGGATCAGTGACACGGACCAAAAAGCGCATTAGCGCGCTGCGGAAACTCATTCCCCAGGAGATAATTATGCGCGCTACGATTAGCAGGGAGTAAACGGCCAGCGTGCCAAACAAAATATATCCAATCAGTGACAAGAGTGCCCCACGTTGTAGGCTGCTTAGAATTCCACCCACGGTGAAGAGAACGGAATTTACCAGTTCCAGAAGAAACCAACCTACTAATATCGCAATCAGGATGGTCACAAAAGGCGCGAGCTTTTGATCCAGTCCATACATCATTAATCCGCGGCGTACCGGGTTCACCAAAGGATCGCTGAACTGGCGGATAGTGAGAGCCGTGCGGCTAAATGGATTCATGTCTGCGTAATTCACTATTGCGCGAGCTATCACCAGAATGCTAATGCCCACAATTGTGCCGACAACGACGTACCAAACCAGAAGAGAAAGTAGACTAATAACAGTCATTGTTACTCAACTCCGAAAGCCCTTATTAAATAGTCGTGCTGTTATGCGTCGCTGAGATCATCGAGGACGTTCACCAAAGATTGCGGTCCCGATACGAAGCATTGTGGCGCCCTCTTCGATAGCAATCTCAAAATCGTGACTCATACCCATCGACAGCTCGCCGGTCCTTTCGACGAAATAACCTTGAGCCTGCAGAGCATCTCTCAACTCCCGAAGGCGCCTGAAGAACGGCCGCACAGCTTCCGGGTCTTCAAAAAAAGGTGGAAGGGTCATCAGACCACCTAATCGAAGTCGTTGGCACTCCGATAACGCTGTCAACAACTCGGGCAATTCATTTTCGCTAACGCCAGACTTGGTTTGTTCACCTCCCAAATCAACCTGAATGAAGACCGGAAACTCCCCTCTGTCTTCTTCAATGCAAAGCCGGTCCAGTCGCCGGGCCAGGGAGGCTGAATCGAGCGAATGCATTAGATCGAAAAGCTTCACGGCTCGCCGGGCCTTATTTGCCTGCAGGTGGCCCACTAAATGCCAACGTACAACATCGCGCCCCAACTTCAATATTTTTGGTTCAGCTTCCTGAACCCGGTTCTCACCAAGATCAGCCATTCCCGCGTTCAAGGCCAGCTGCAGAACTTCAACCGGGTGCGTCTTGCTGATAGCTACCAGAGTTATTTCCGCAGTGTTACGGTTGCATCGTGCCGCGCAGATCTCGATTCTTTGTTTAATCTTCTGAAAACGCTCATTCAAACCAGCAGCGGGAATTGCCCGACCAGACGTCATATCTTTATTAGCGATACTTCATGTTTAATTGCTACCTTACCAGAGAATCCCGTTTTACTGCATGATTCTGCAGGCAAAAGTACACCATTCGGTCTCCCTATGTACTTTATCGTATTATCAGGAGCAGCTTTTCGGCCGCAAAATTCCTTTTCGCCTCTGGCATGGTGCTTGTTACAATAGAACTCGGCCCCTCTTGTTTGTTATATCTTACAAACACGAAAACCCCACTAGTGCGAACTGAACATAACAAACATTCGGAGGAGACATGGACTCTAAACGGAAACTGAATTTCTTTGGAATAGTCGTACTGGTCTTAACAATCGCCCTGGTATTTCCACTGACGGCTTTTGGTCAGGGACGCGGGCGCGGTCAGGGACGAGGGTTTGGGCTGGGGAAGAAGTGTGGAAAGTTTGTTAATTGCCATGACGCAAGTGAGGGACGTTGGGACGGTCGCGGACCAAATCGAACCGGCATCTTCCGCAACGGCATCTTTTTCCCTAATAGACACCGTCACAGCAGGGCACACCTTGGGAACAGAGGCCGTGGCCGCTGGTTGCCTTAGCCTGGGTACAGACACCCGACTCAAAAGCCTGTCCGGGAAACAAGTTTCGCTTTCTTGACACGCTCTAAGCCCATTCGCATAATGAAACGACTTTTTGCGGATGTGGCGGAACTGGCAGACGCGCAGGTCTCAGAAGCCTGTGATGGCGACATCGTGGAGGTTCAAGTCCTCTCATCCGCACCAGAGTAGTGTTTGGACTGAAAGCGCGGGCCACTTGGTGGCTCGCTTTTTTTTCGCTTTCCCTAAGGAATCCGTTTATTTCTCAAAGACGCATGTTGAGATCTTGGCTCATATGTACTTTTCAATTGATTCCTTCAGGATAACTAGTTGAATTTAATCGGCCGCACGGGATGCCAGCAAGACTCCTTAAATTCGGCAAGTGGCAAAAAACTTGTCACAGGAACCTCGCGTCCGGTGTTTTCGTACTAGAAACGATAATTTGTTCCGAGAAACAGGGGGGGTTATGGCCGCTGAGCAGGCAACTATAGATTCAATAGACAAGGCAGCCTATCACACATCAACCGGCAATTTGCCCGTTCAATTGAAAATCGCTGATCGCCCTGGGCGTGACCGCATCCAGCGTCTTGTCAATTTGGCGTATTCACTGTTGCGGGAAGCGGAAACGCTAGCTCGTGATAAAGCTTTTACTGATGAATCAAGCAGGTTACAGACTCTCGACCCTGCAAACGGTGTTGATTTCTATCGTGAGGTAGAGCAGTTTGAAACTGGATTGATCAAACTCGCCCTCGATCATACGGGAGGGAATCAATCGCGGGCGGCGAAAATGTTACATATCAAACCCACGACTCTCAATTCCAAGATCAAGCTCTACGGTATCGAGTACTAATTTCCCAGTCCTGCCAGAAAATTGTTGCTGTTAATTGACCGCCTCGGAACTCTCCTCAGCCTGTGAGTCTCGGCCGTCTGAGACCGTTAGCGGCTGCTCATCGAACAGATTCGAGTCAACCAGCGTCTGTACCCAGTATTGTCCTGAAGCGGGAAACGTTACGTTTACAAAGAAACTGATATTGTCGGCAAAGCCTCCCGCTGTGATCTCAAAGCGAGTAGGTTGAGAGACCACCACGGGCTGTTGCCGATCTGGTGTGAGGATGCGAACCTCTGACAGATGAACACCTTCTCCACGCCAATGATTGACAACGGCAAACTTTATCAGGGAGACCGGCAGTTGTTGCACCATGATGTTTTGGAATACGCCCATGAATGAGAGCTTGTTACCGGCTTCCAGACGAACGTCGTCGCAGAACAGTGTATATAGGAGTTGTAGTTTCTCTTGCTCCTTCGATAGCGGTTCCATGTTCTCTCCTAATTAGGGCAAGGGGGCTGCAAAGCATTCCAACGGTTAGAAGCTCTCTAGTCTAGCATTTCCTTGAAGCTCTGCTCGTCCAAAACTTGAATGCCGAGGACATTCGCTTTCTCCAGTTTGGATCCAGCGTCACTTCCAGCGATCACATAATCTGTTTTCTTGCTAACAGACGAATTTACACGGCCTCCCCGGGCTTCAATCATTGCACGCGCCTCATCACGAGCAAAACTTATTAGCGTTCCGGTTAAGACGAATTGCTTACCCGCAAACCTCTCGTCGGCAGGAAGGGCAGCTTGTCGCGTGGTTTTAGTGCTAACGCCCGCAGCCTCGAGGCGTTTGCACAAAGCTAGATTCCCTTCGTCATCGAACCAGTCCCGCACACTCTCAGCTACAGTCTGTCCGATTTCTGGTATCTCATCTAATTCCTCCAGCGTTGCTGTGCTCAGTCGCTCTAGCGAGCCAAAGTGTTGTGACAGAATGGAGGCGGTTCTCTCGCCCACATGGCGAAGTCCCAGAGCATACAAAAGGTTTGAAAGATCGCGCGATTTGCTCGTTTCAATCTGCTGCAAGATGTTTGAGGCGGATTTTTTAGCCATGCGCTCAAGCTCAGTCAGATCTTCCAGAGTTAGATCGTAGAGGTCACCCACGTCCTTCACCAGTTTTGTAGTTAGCAGTTGATCCACCAGCGCCTCGCCTAGCCCTTCAATTCTCATTGCTCGCCGCGAAGCAAAATGAAGGAGGCGACCTTTTAGTTGAGCCGGACAATCTGCTGCCACACATCTGGCCACGACCTCACCTTCGGGTCGTGAAATTTCACCACCACAAACCGGACATTTTTCGGGCATGCGGAAAGGCCGCTCAGTTCCATCGCGTTTTGACTCGATCACCTTCAGCACTTTCGGAATCACATCCCCACCCTTTTCGATTAATACCCAGTCGCCTATGCGAATACGCAGACGCTTGACCTCGTCGGCATTATGGAGAGTGGCGCGTGAGACGGTTGTCCCGGCCAGAACGACTGGCTCGAGATTAGCAACGGGTGTTAAGGCTCCTGTACGGCCCACCTGGACCACAATAGATAGAACCCTGGTCATCGCCTGTCGGGCCGGATATTTGTAAGCGATGGCCCAACGGGGTGCTTTTTGCGTGCTCCCGAATTCTTCTTGAAGGGCCGAGGAATTCACTTTAACCACTAACCCGTCGATTTCATAACTTAGATCGTCGCGTTGGGCTTCCATTTGACTGCAGAACGAGATCACTTCCTCTATCGAGGAACAAAGAGCTCGATGCGGGTTCACATGAAAGCCCGTCTTCTGCAACCAATTCAGCGCTTCCCAATGTGTAGCAAAAGGTTTGCGCTCACCTGTAATCAAGTCGTAGGCGAACATGTCAAGTTTGCGTGTCGCCACAATTCTGGAATCAAGTTGTCTTATAGTTCCGGCGGCAGCATTGCGCGGATTTGCGAATTTGGGTTCACCTTGTTCTTCACGTTCGGAGTTGATCCGGTCAAAGACTTTACGCGGAATGAAAACCTCGCCCCGAACTTCGATCGATTTACTGAGAGCTTGTCCATGGGCCCGAAGTTTTAAGGGAACAGTGCGAATCGTTCGCGCGTTTTGCGTCACATCCTCACCAATGCGTCCGTCACCACGACTCACGCCGCGCGCCAGAACCTGATCTTCGTAAAGCAAAGAAAGTGACAGTCCGTCTATTTTGAGCTCGGCTACATACTCGACAGGCCTACCTTCAGCCAGACGGCGACAACGCTGATCAAAAGCCTTCAGCTCATCGATGCTATAACTGTTATCGAGGGACAACATTGGCCGCCGGTGAACCACTTCGGGAAAACCTTCCGCGGGTCGGCCGCCAACACGCTGAGTAGGACTATCGGGAGTTACGTATTCAGGGTGCTGGTCCTCAAGCTGCTTAAGACGCTGGACTAGTTGGTCATATTCCGCATCAGAAATTTCAGGGTTGTCAAAAACATAATAGAGTTCTTCGTGCATTCGAATTTGCTCCCGCAGCCTCTCAATTTTCTGCTTGGTGGAATGAGCTTTAGCCAAGTACCTTCTGTTCCTCCAATTTACCAATGAGCACGGTTAACCGCGGGAATGAACCGCGGTCCGCCGCGGCTCCGTGATTCCACTGTTGTCGCTGGCGCTAGCGCTCTTGACCTTTACCTCTCCCAACTTGTGAATCACTCGACCGATAAACTTAATACTCTGCAGAAAATCATCAAGCCGGATATTTTCGTCTGGTCCATGCGGATTCGATCCGGCATAGCTGGTACCAAACGAAGCTACTGGTGTCGGCGGTGAGGAGACGCCACAGACGGCGCCCACTGGACCACTCGAGGGATCCATGGGGTAAACCAAGGCCGGCATCCCATAGACTTCAGCAGCCGAGTCAACAACTGAACGGGCGACCGGAGAGTTTGCCGGCGATTTTGCCAACGGGGCACTTCCCAACTCGATGATCTCAATATCTTTGAACCCCCTGCGGTCCAGGTGCTCACGCAAAAGCCGAGCGACAATCTCCGGGGTGAGATCCGGCACCAGACGAAAATCCAGACGCGCCATAGCCATACTGGGGAGCACCGTCTTTGGACCAGCTTCAGTATGGCCGGTCCGAATGCCACAGATTGTGCATGTGGCTCCGAAAATATGCTCCTTCACCAGTGCTGGTCCCTTCATCGAACGAACCCACCCTGGAATGCGAAACTCCCGTTTTAGACCAGGTTCGTCAAGCTCGATAAATTTGAGAGCTTCTGCATCCTCGGCGCTGACCGGGGCCAGATGTGAAGAAAACCCATCGACGGTGATTACGCCTTTGGGCGAAGTGATGGTGGAGAGGGCCTGCACCAGTCGCCAGGCAGGATTGGGAACAATCGCTCCCCATTTCGAGTGCAGATCTGAACGCGCGCCGTGCGCGCGCAACTCCAGAAAAGTGATGCCCTTGAAACCGAGGCTAATTACCGGACGCTCTCTTGTGTCCCGATAACCCTCGTCCCAAATACAGCCCTGGGCCAACAGCAAATCAGAATGTTCAGCCGTAAATCGATAAAGACTCGGGCTACCCAATCCATCTTCCCCTTCAACTATAAAACGCAAGGTCACCGGCAGCTTGCCAAAACTCTTCTGATAAGCCTCCACCGCAGCCAAACGCGCTGCAAGATCGCCTTTGCTGTTTGCCGCACCTCGTGCGTACAGTTTGCCGTCAACAATGGTTGCGGCAAACGGACCAACTGACCAGTCAGTAAGGTGGCCCACAGGCTGCACGTCATAGTGTCCGTATATGACGAAGGTTTGCGGACCGGCGCCACATTCGCCGTAAATAATCGGGTACCCAGTGCCCATTTTGAAGGTCCGAGTACCGATGCCCACGCGCTGCATCGACTGTTCGACCGCCTCGGCCATGGCTCGCATTCCCGTGCCGCGCGCGGCCACCGAGGGCATGCGACACAGCGCCTGTAAGCGCTCGGCAAAACTCCGCGCGTGTCGGTCAACATAACGATCAAAGCGACCAAAACTCATGTTTTCAGGGAGTTCTCTTTATCAATTAAGTGCTGCCGGCAAGGACACTGCATGGTGATTACTGCAGATAGAGGAATCGCGACAAAATGTCCGGAGAATTTTCAACTGTGCGCCTCATAGAGCAGGTAACGGCTGCGTTCCAATCCTCTTTCAAACCCAGCACAAATTAAATCTGACGCGAATGCCCTTTTGAATTCCTGCCGTACGCGCAACTGCTCCTCTCGGGCGAGGCCCACATCCGCCCTTAACACAGCATTCCAGTCGGCTGGTATCTCAATCGCATCAACGGCTGTGCGGAAAAAATTCGCACCGTCCCCACCTCTGGCAAGCTCGGTAACTCGGGGAGAACGAATATGCCAATTAGCGAAGAGCCGGTCGCTATCAATTCCTGGCAGGTCTCGCAGCTTTAGTTCCGGATCCCGGAGGTAATCGGTTCCATAAAAGTTTTCGACGTAGGTTTCTACCGTCACGCCGAGCCGATTGAGGTTGAAATGGGCGTTACGTGCCTGCATGGGATCCCAGGTCCATTTGATAAAGTCTCGGCCTTCGGTGAGCGCACGTTCGCGCTGCGCCCATTTGAGTCGAGCGCCAAGTCCCTGATTCTGATAACCAGCAGCAACAGCCATCATGTGGGAATAACCAATAACTTCCGGACCGCGAACTGCTACCAGATGATGAACGAAGCCCACCAATCTACTTCTTACAAAAGCTCCAAGGGTCCATCCGCCGGCCCGGCGGGATACGATCAAGTGCCTACGTGGTGATATCTCTAGATCAGGAAGTCCAAACACCTCCTTCTGCAAGCGCACGCATTGATCAAGTTCATCGATCGTCGTGCACTCGCGGATGACGACCTGCTCCATCCTGCCCTCACCCTTTCGCAGGACCCGCGGGTATCCGAATAAGCATACTTAATCCTCCCGAATCATGAGTCTCAAACTGAACTGTCCCTTTCATCACATCCAGCAAGTGACGACCAATAATCATGCCGAGTTGGTTGACGTCCGCTTCACGAGCAACCGAAGCGTCATAGGGATCAAAGACGCGCAGCAGATCCTTTATTGGTTTTCCTTGATCATCTATTTGAATCTGGAGAACTGAACCAAGTAGGTCTGCATAAAGTCTCACTGATTGTCCGGGATCGCTTCTGCTGACGGCCCAGGCAACAAAATTATAAAGAATCTGCCGCAGCTTACCCTGATCTGAAACCACTGTAGAAACTTCGGCGGCGAGGTCGAATTCCACTTTCACTTGTTGTTTCTGCGCAAAACGGGCTACCGCAGCACAAGATTCTCGCAGCGTTTCGCGGAGGAAAAACTCCTGTAGAAAGAGTTCTGTCTCACCGGCTTCGAGTCGCGACAAATCCACCAACTGATTAAGACTAGCCTGAAGTTGAAATCCAGAGTCCTGTATCTTTTGACAAAAGCGACGCTGCGTGTCCGTCAACTGCTCCTGTTCAAGCAAAATCTCGCTAAAACCGAGTATTGAGGTCAAAGGTGTACGCAACTCGTGAGACATTCGAGCCAGAAACAATGACCGATAATGCGATACGCGGCGCAACTCCCGATTTGCTTCTTCCAGCTCCGCGGTGCGTTGCTTCAATTGTTCGATCAAATGCGCAACGCTCAGATTGGCAGTTTCGCTACCCGCAGCTTCCTGGGTTTCGGTCTCTCTCTGCTTGTTGGTTGAAACGCCGTCCATTGCTTTGCTGCCTACCGAGTCAGACACAGAGACGAAAGAGTCTCGCGCGATGGATGATCTAAACTGTTCGGTTACATCAATATAGAGCCGCACATCACGGGTGTCAAAGTCCTGCTTCTTGTTTATCGGAGTGGTGCGTTATTATGCCTCTGTGAGAAGCTCAGCTTCTTCGACTATCTTGGAGCAAGAAAAATCGTTTTACACCACGCATGAACGGCAAACTGAGTGAGCACCCTCTGGCGGAACTCGTCCGTGAGATCTCTCTGAAAGAGCTGTCTGGCAGCTTGCGACTTCAGCACGAAAGTGCCGAGGCGGTGGTTTACTTTGAGCAGGGTCAAATAGTCTTTGCCGCCTCAAATCTTCGTCACCTTCGGCTTCGTGAGTACTTGAGAAAAAAGGGATATGTCTCAGAAAAGGAGTTGGCTTCCTTAGCGAACCGTGCAGATCCCGCACTGGCGTCGGCGTTATGCGCCAAGAAAATTCTTACTCAGGATCTGGCGGGCGCCTTGTTCACGACACAGACGACTGACATTCTGAAGGTCGTTCTGCTCTGGACCGAGGGTACCTGGGAGTTCGACGAGAGAGTTCATTTAGCTGATTCTGTCCGGGTTGATGTTGATCTGACCGGTCTGCTGATTGACGCTGCGCGTCGAATCAAGTTGGAATTCGTCTCCTCTCGCTTCAAAAATCCAAACGAACGTATTTCGCCGGTGACGCTCTCACCTGAGATGAGGAATCTCTTGCCGCGAGAAGGTTTTATCCTCTCGCGTGTGGACGGACCGCTTACTCTAAGCGAGCTGCTGGCCCTGAGCGGACTGCGTGAGGTCGAGGCGTACCGAACGATTTACGGACTGGCTCTGGGCGGGTTTCTGGAAAGGGACCACTGGTCAAGTGCTTTTAGGGCTGGCTCCCGTAAAGCAGGCAACAAGCCCGCGCCTCAAGCGCCAGCCGAGCCGAAAACGGTTGGACCAGTACCTGAAGTTGACAGGTTTCCCGCCGCAAGCGGCGACCGGCTCGATGAATTCTTTGAGCGTTTGCAAAATGCCACAAATCACTATGAAGCACTCAACGTGGATCCCGAAGCCAGTGTTAGCGATATTAAGGAGGCTTATTACGCGCTGGCTCGCCGGTATCATCCCGACAGGTTTCACGATCAGTCCTCATCATCGTCTTCATTGCACGGTCGTATTGAATCTGCGTTTGCTCGCATAACACAAGCATACGAGACGCTAAGTACTGCGACCGCGCGCTCCGCTTACGATGCCAAACTCGCGGCTCAGGAAAAAGCGCGCCAGGTTGCAAATATGGCCCCCAAAGCCAGTGGCAAGGAATCTCCTGGCGTGAAAATTGAAGGCGATAACGCTGAAGGGGAAGAAGCTCGGGAAAGTGATTTGCAGCATGCAGAAAACAGTTACAAGGAAGGATTTGCAGCGCTCGAATTGGGCCAAATAAATCAGGCGGTAACACATTTGGCTGCCGCGGCACGTTTGGCCCCGCACGAAGCACGCTACCGCGCCTATTATGGCCGTGCCTTGGCCATGAGTGAAAAAACCCGGCGTCTGGCGGAAGGTGAGTTTAAAGCGGCGATAAAACTAGACGCATCTAATGCGTCTTACAGAGTAATGTTAGCCGAGCATTACCTCGATTTGGGATTTCACCGGCGTGCTTTCACTGAGGCAGAGCGAGCTGTCGCGGTCGATCCCAATAATCGAGGTGCTCGCACTCTTTTGCGCAAGCTTCAACCGGATCGGAAAGCGGTATGAATTCGATTATCATCTTTGATGCTAAGCTTTCTTAGCACCGAATTGCGATCGAGCCGCAGCTGGGCCCCTATAATCAGTCAGGATATGTCCACTTCCGCACCTTTCAACGAAAGTAATCCTATGGCCAGCGAGGCTTGGTTGGAACTAGCTGTGGCGGCAGATCACTTTGAGCGTTACACGAACGATCATGCGGTACGGATCGCCAGGATTGCTGACGAAATGGCCAGGACGTTTCATATGGCCAGACACGATCGCAGATCACTCTATAGCGCTGCGCTGATGCATGACCTGGGTGAGGTGGTGATGGAGCGCGATTACATACAACGCGCGGGCTCATTAACAGATGAGGAACGCCTTGATTTAGCGAGACATCCCGTGATCGGCGAGCAGGAAGCGGCGCGCGCCGGCGCGGACCGTGCTTCACAACTCCTCGTGCGCTGGCATCACGAATGGTGGAATGGCTGCGGATACCCGGATGCTTTGCGACATACCGAAATTCCTCTCGCTGCGCGTATCCTACGCGTTGCCGATTCTTATGCAGCCTTAACCGATTCCCGTCCCTTTCGTCCCGCGATGACGGAAACAGATGCGAAACATGAAATTGTGTCGTGGGCCGCAATCGAGTTTGACCCCCGGGTGGTCCTAGCGCTGTTGTCCCTCGATCCTATGGAAGAGTTGAGGTCCTTTGCGGGACAGGACGATTCCCTGAGTTCCTCTGCCAAGGACGAGGGGAATCTGTTTGCCTACTTGAACTCCTAAAATATTCCCGGGACCGTAAAGGGTTGAGTGTTTACAAGACTTACAATGTCCAACGCGCATCAGGAAAGTGATTGACGACGTGGCTTATAGTGCAACCGCAACATTTTCCAATGGTTGGCTCGCCTTCGAGCTAAGTGTATTGCGGCGACTCAAATTCGCTTCTATCGCCCTCCCCTTCACCGGCGAACCCGATCTCTGTATACAACTCAAGCAGTGGAAAATACGCGTGGCAGCAAATGATCCCATGCTTTGGGCTTTCACCAAAATCACGGCCCTGGTGGAGAATTCCCGAGAGAGACTCAGTGAAGAGGAGATCGGCACGCTCCTCGATGATGCCTACATGCCGAGAGATAAATTGGATAATCCTTCGCTCTTGAAGTGGTTCAATGACTCTGACGCCTGGTGGCTTGATAATGTGCGGTTTAACGCCGAACGGCTCGATAACCCATATAAGCGCGCCCTCGCTTTAACGTTGGGCATGATGGTTGGCGATTACGTTCTCTCATTCGACGAAACAACTCGACAGCTACGTGAGCCACTGTCATTATCTCGGGTCTTCCAGCAAATGTCCGAGGTGTTGCCTTATCCCTACGACAATTCACTGCGAAGCGGAGCCAGAAATCAGGCGGTGCATACGTTCTTAGCGGAGCGGCAACATACGGATCTGCTTTTTCTAAGACTCCCCGCACCCTTCATTGAGTCCCAGGTTACGCGGCAATCGCTCTCGCGTTGGCGCGAAGAATGGCTTCGCGGCGCTGATGATTTTTGGCCTGAACTTGAGGAGAAACAGGCTAACGAGACTGGAAGTCGCATTCAAAGCAAACAACAGTACCTCGGTTTCGTGGAGGATCTGCTTCATACCGCGGCCCACATTCCAGCGTGGACCATCGCCTACACGGAGAATGGCTTTGTCTCAACTGATGACATGCTTGAGACTGTAGGAAAAGTTCGCAAGGTGGGGGCAGTTTACACGAAGGATTTTTCTGATCTGCTTGGTTTACGTGCCTCGATCATAACCGTGGGAATTTAGTCGGCAGCGGACTCTCCAACGAACCGGTAGCCGACGCCTCTCACGGTCAAAAGATGTTTGGGACGAGCGGGTTCTTCTTCAATATATCGTCGTAACCTTACGATAAAATTATCGATTGCGCGCGTATCCGTATCTTCGCGGAGGCCCCAGACCTCTTCGAGCATCGCTTTCCGGGAAACTACTCTGTTGACGTGCTTAATTAAGTAACGCAACAATTCCGCTTCCATCAGCGTTAACCTTACAGTCTGTTGAGGCGTGCGAAGCTCAAGCGATCCAAAATCAATGATGCGACCATTGAAAGTAACAATGTCGTCTTCCTTAATGTTCGGCGATGCTTCCACCTGTCTCACTGCACCTTCGGTCTGGTCTTTTTGAAACCATTCACGCCGTCGTATCAATGCATTTAGACGAGCCAACAATACAGAGAGCTCAAATGGCTTGGGCAGGTAATCATCAGCACCCGATTCGAAGCCGCGCAGTACATCTTCCGGACGTCCTCGCGCCGTTAGCATCAAAACGGGAGCAAAGTGTCCTGACGTTCGCAGTTCACTCGCCACCGCAAAACCATCTTTGCCCGGCAACATTACGTCGAGGACGATAGCATCAAATCGGCGCTGTTCGTCTAATAGCAGTGAGAGAGCAGCCTCTCCGTCTCTCACTGTTTCCACAGTGTATCCTTCAGCCTCCAGGTTGAATCTCAACCCTTCGGCCAGGTGCTTTTCGTCCTCCACCACCAGCACAGCGTTCATTTCAAGCTCTCGGAAGCTGAATTGTAAATATGCTGCCTTCTCCCAATCCGGCGCTCTCTGCAAAGACCTTTCCACCATGTTTCTCGATTACTGAACGAACGATAAACAGCCCCAGACCAGTGCCTTTCACGCGCGCCATAAACCTACCCGGCACGCGATAAAAGCGTTTGAAAATTCGTTTCAACTGTGCAGTTGGAATGCCAATCCCCCGATCCGCAATCCGCACCGCCACTCGTTTGTCGTCAAGCACAGCTATCTCAACGGAAATGTGAACGTCGTTATCAGAATATTTGACGGCATTATCGAGCAGATTTGAAACTGCCGCCCTTAGTTCGTCGGCATCGCCGGCAACTCTCGGCCGATCACCGTTAAAGGTCTCTCCATAGGTGACCGCATCGGTATTCAGGTCATAACGAACTTGCGTGAGCTCAACACATTCTTGGACCATCTCCCCAATATCGATCACCGTGGCATTAACTCGTCGGCGCCGATGACCCGTACGTCCGGCAAGGAGAACCTGCTCGACAGTCAGTAACAAACGGTCAGTATCTGCCAACATGACATCATAAAAGTGGACGCGTTGTTCAACTGTCAACTGTCGCGTCTTGAGGGTCTCCAGGTATAAGCGCAAGGAGGCAATCGGCGTTTTCAGCTCATGAGTAACGGCATTTATGAATGCGTCGTGCTGTTCGTTGCGTCGGATTTCGCGAATAAGGAAGGTGGTGTTAAGAACGAGACCAAAAATGATCAGTAGAAAGAAGATTATTCCCAGAACTAGTAAGGCAACTTCCCGCCAGTTGAGCAGAATCCACCCAACATTCAGCGCGATTGCCACTACGACCAGGCAGGCACCAAGAGTAATAAAAAAAACTACTGACTTACGGCGACCAGCGGTTGCCATGCTGCGATTGTAAAGGATGGGGCCAAAAGGACGAAGCTGCAGGCACCGGCCGATTGTAAAATTGTTGCTCGATCGTTCAGGACTGGCGAACCGTCCCGTTTACGCCGCTCTTTCCAGTACTGGAGTGCTCTGACGCGCAGCTAACTGTTGCTTGCTGACCAATCTGATGCCCTTTGCCAAACCAATGATTTGCAGACCGCGAATACCCCACCAGTTCGCGTCGATCTCATACCAGGTAAGTCCATGTTTCGCCGCGCGCGGGTGCGCGTGATGATTGTTATGCCAACCTTCTCCGAAGGTAAGCAGAGCCACCCACCAGCTGTTGGTAGAATCGTCATTTGTTTCGAAGCGTCGGCTTCCCCAAAGGTGGGTCGCAGAATTTACCAACCATGTAGCGTGCAACCCCAGGGTGACCCGAAGGAATACACCGCAAAACAGGAATGACCAACCACCCCAGGCCCAGAGCGCGATCCCACAAAGAATCAACGGACAGTAATAGAAGCGATTTAGCCAGGCGTGAACAGGATCCTTCCTCAGATCGGGCGCGTAGCGCTGCATCACGGATTGTTCGTGTTGTTGAGCTGTTCCCCGAAGAATCCACCCCATATGCGCCCACCAACGCCCGTCTCGAGGAGTGTGTGGGTCGCCGGCAACATCTGTTCGCGAATGGTGTATTCGATGGGTCACAACCCAATTAATAGCTCCGCCTTCCAAAGCAAGAGTGCCACACAAAGTCAGGAAATACTCGAACGGTTTAGGTGTTTTGAAACCGCGATGAGTTAACAGGCGGTGGAAGCCGATCCCAATGCCAAGACTTCCCGAAATCCACCAAAGGATGAACATCACTATTAGTGCATTGCGGTTCAACATGAACAGAGCGGCTACTGCCGTAATATGAAACAGAACCATGAAAACCGTGGTGGGCCAGTTTATGGTGCCATTCTTGTTAAGATTGCGGGTGTTATTAGTCATCAAGTCTCTCCATTTCTGGACGCGTTACTGCCGCAACGAAATACATGCTAACAACTTATAAGCGGTGTGGTTGTAATACTTATGTAATCAGGGAGGGCAAACGAGCGATCGGAACAAGTTTATTTGATGCCATCGGCGGCGGGAGAATTCCGGTTTGGCGGTTCCGAGGCTACTGGACTGACCCACTACTATTGATTTACGTTTTAACCGTATTAACGCGATTAACGCGGCGGCATCGTTTCCCACTAGCTCTCAACCGGCCCAAACACTAATAAGTCCACAACTTGCAAGGCTCGGGTAAATAGTGCACTATTGATGCTAGTTTACTCCTTCTCTCTTGCATCAACGGTGATGCGCCACGCCTCTGAATCGGGTTCGGCGTCTTAGATAGTACGAGAGCGGGCGAACTTAAAATCTGAAGAAGCTGCTCATCCGAGCGCCCGAACGCAAGCCTTCGCTGCTACCGTTACTCCGAAGCCACCTTTGATTCGAAGCTTCTCTTAAAGCTCCCGCCGAGCAGAGGAAAAACACTTCATGTCAATGAAACTCTATGTTGGGAATCTCTCGTTTCAGACCTCGAGCGATGACCTCCAACAGCTCTTTGCGCAAATAGGTACTGTGGAGTCAGCCACTGTCGTAGAGGATCGAGATACTGGCCGCTCGCGAGGCTTCGGCTTTGTGGAGATGGCTTCTAAAGAAGAAGGACAGAAAGCAATTGAGGAGTTCAATGGAAAAGACCTAAACGGCCGCAACTTAACTGTTAATGAGGCGAGACCCAGAGAAGATCGTGGCAATCGGGGAGGAGGGCGCGGATTTGGAGGTAATCGCGGCGGCGGCGGGCGCAATTTTGGCGGCGGTGGCGGCGGGCGCAATGACCGCTCGCCTCGCTGGTAAGGCCGTTCGACCGAAGTGGTGAATAGTTACAAATTCAAAGGTAACTATTCACCATTGAGGCACTCGGTTTTTGAAAGAGCACCTGCGGTATTGATCATTTGTGGAGTCGAGAAGCATATTTATGGAAAAAGTAGGTTATGCGATTGGTGATCGCGTCGAAAAGCTCTGTATAGTCTGTCAGGAAGAACGGGGGCATGTAGTGGCCTCGGTGACCAAGCGAGGTCTAATCTCGCGAGTTACTTGTCCAAAATGCAGCACTAGAAGTGCTTTCTCCAGCGGAGCGAAGCTCACGGGAAATCGAACCAGGTCAGTGAACAGCGAACCATACGACCGCACACGGACCTATCGAACCGGCCAAACCATGGTTCACCCAATGTGGGGGGCAGGCGAGGTGACCGCAGTAATCGAGCCGAGAAAGATTGATGTGCTCTTTGCGGATCGTATTCGCCGGTTAGTCCATTCTCGGCTTGATGCCTAGGTGGCGTCGCCTTAGCTCGTTAAATCCCAAAAAACTTGCGCGGATCTTCCGGCTACGAATCAGTCGGAAGCTACCGGAAGCACTTTACCTTTCCCAAATTTATCGGGTGAGTACAGGCTCCGGGGTAACTTCACCTTGCCTACTGCAAAAAGCGCGAGCCAAACGACACCGGAACTTGCTGAACATAAACCCGCGATAATCGTAAGCGTGCGTGGGCCGATGGCCCGTAGAGACCAACCAGCTACCGCAGTAGAGAAACTCCAAATTAAAAGCTCAGTGGAGCGATCTGTGGTCGAGACACGTCCACGCAGTGTGTCTGGCACCAACCGCATCAGAAGCGTTTCCTGGACAGCAAACTCCGCTCCCAGCAAAATCCTCGCAATTAGAAGTAACAGACAGGCGGACCATAAGCCCGGCATTACTCCGATGAGCGCAAAAAGCAGCCCCTGAGCCAAAAGCATCCAACCTATGAATCCGGCGGTCCGGCCAACCAATTCAAGATAAGACCCGACTCTACGAGCTATTATCATCCCAATGAATAAACCGAGACCCGCCGCAAAATAGAGTGCCGCTACGGCGGAATCTGCACTGATTCCATGCTCGCCTGCAAAGACGATTCCGCCGAGCCGATCTGAAATGAGGTTAATAGCGCCGCCACCAGTGGCCCAGAGTACATTAATTCCAAGAATAGCCGCGACTGGTGCGTGACTGACTATGTAGGACCAACCCTCCCTTATATCGGACCAATAACTTGTATGCTTCGGTTCGCCGATTTTTCCAACCGGTAAAAGCTGTTTTTGTCTTGTCTTCTCTTCGGCAATCAGCCATACAGAATAAGCGGAAGCGAGAAATGACACAGCGTTTACAAGAAAGGCTGCTCGATAGCCGACGTTTGCCGCAGTCCAGCCACCAAGCGCCGCTCCAAATGACATCAACAAGAAGCGAGACGAGAACATCAGGGCGTTACCAGCCAGGAGGTCGTGCTCACCCGTAATATTCGGGATCGAAGCGTTTTTTGCGGCCTCAAAGAAGGCCCCAAAAAAAGACAACAACGCGGTGCATAAATAGGCAAGCCAAAGGTCGGTTGGCCGTCGAACGAGGAGGAGTCCCAGCGCGACTATGACACGTGCGATGTCGGCGGCAATCATCACGCGTCGCCGGGACCAGCGATCGGCGAAAGCACCAGCCAAGGGAGCAAACAAAGTGAATGGCACAAGACGGGCAATCAGCATCACCGTCGTGACCTCTGGATCACCGTGAGATACCATCCGCACAAGCCCCAGGCCGGCAATGAAATTGAACCAGTTACCTAATTCCGAAATAACCTGGCCACACCACAAACGTCGGAACGAGCGATTATTTCGCAGCAGTTGAAGGTAAGTTGAGGAAGGCATGTCTTTAGTCTTTAGTCTTTAGTCTTTGGTCTTAGGCTTGGTCTAAGTTTGTTGGCTGCGCTTTGTTTCTTAGTGCTTTGTACTTTGTACTCGGTGCTCTTGTGCTTTAGGTTTGCCTCATTGCCTTCAATGAAAAGAGCCGCCAGTTAACCAGCGGCTCGCGACCTCTAATTATTTAAGAACTTAGCCACCTACAAACTTTGGCGGCCTCTTCTCAATAAAGGCTGCGACGCCCTCTGTGAAATCTTCTGTCTGACCCAAATCAATCTGCGCTTTTCTTTCCTCTTCAAGCTGTCCAACATAATCATTCGTGGCACTAGCCTCTATTAGCTGCTTGATACGGCCAATGGCTGCTGTCGGAGCATCTGCGAGACTTCCGGCCTGTGCCAGGGCCCTTGAGACTAGCTCATCATCCGGAACCACCGCGTTAATCATGCCCATTTCCAGGGCACGCCGCGATCCGACCATCTCTCCGGTCATGAATAGTTCAGTTGCGCGTCGCCAGCCAACCAGTCGCGGCAAGATGAAGGTTCCACCACAATCCGGTGAGAGGCCGATCTTAATGAATGCCTGATTGAATCGCGCACTCTCTCCAGCAGTCACCAGATCACAGGAGAGCGCAAGATTGCAACCTCCACCGCTGGCGATTCCATTAACTGCAGCAACGAATGGTAGGGGCGCTTGCCGAATGAGCAGGATGCATTCATTCAATCGACGTAGTGGTAGATCAAAAAAGGCTTCCCTTCTCCCTTCCTGCTCGGCAATCCTGCGCATGTCCCGCAGATCACCGCCGGCAGAGAAGGCCCTCCCCGCACCAGTCAAGACAACAGCTCTCGCAATTGTTCGGGCAACACCAATCGCTGTCAGCAAATCCTGAATCATGGAGAGATTCAGCGCATTGAGCGCATCAGGCCGGTTCAAGGTTATCAAAGCTACGGCACCATGCATCTCGAACTGAATAGTTTCGTAATCCATAAAATTGACGGCTACAACATCAAAAGATGGTTCTTTGGACCAATATCGCTCTGCATTGTTCGACGGTCAGATTGCCCTCCATGCAAGCTAGCTTAGGGGGATGGAATGCAAACGTATTGAAGCGGTAATTGGGACCGCGCGCGATGCAAACGGTTGAGATCTTAACTTCTCTGTGGTGTTGCGCGACTTGCTTCGACTCAATCGCCACAAAGAACTGGTCTTCCGCTTGATGGCTTGAAGGGAACACTGTCGGTCTTACCGCATTGATCGCAGATAATCTCGAAGCGCTGACGTTCTCCCCCTGGTCCTCTCGACCCGCCAAAGTTCGTACGACGCGCATCGCGACAAGGTTTACAACGTTTGGGGTGGGTCAGATTTCGTTCCTTATAGTATTCCTGTTCGCGTTCAGTGAAGGGGAAGGGGTT
>Ga0137369_10001930_pt1 | contig 20971 bp, 20 predicted proteins | sample SagtaG_12_FD_104918 | JGI IMG/M metagenome (GOLD analysis project Ga0137369, IMG submission 104918) | Vadose zone soil microbial communities from Sagehorn Ranch, Mendocino, California, USA - Sage1_L_113_16 metaG | ecosystem: Environmental > Terrestrial > Soil > Vadose zone | place: USA... | reverse complement strand
CTAGACAGTCTCGACCTCGCGCGCCGAGTGTTCGACGTCTCCGGCTCGACCGAACAGATCAGCGACTTCGCGGTCCCGGAATGGCGCTTCCACACTTTCGCCTCCATGCTGCTGTCGCGCCTCGGTGAGCCTCGGGCGGTAGAGGAACAGGATGCGGCCGATCGGACCCGACCCGACACGCTCCCTCGATTCGCGACCCACATCGAGATGCACCGGGGCCTGATGCTTGCGAAGTCCGGCGACACGCAGGGCGGCCTGGCCTACGCCCGAAGCGCATTGGGAAGGCTTCCGCCGGAACGGCACAGCCTGAGTCTTCGGCTCATGATGCGCGAGATCGAAAAGGCGGCCGCCGCAGAAGACTGTCCACAGTAGAGAGCGCCGTCCCCTGGCATCCTGGCGAAGGGTTGTCACAGGGGGCCGCTCCCTTGTGGCGCAGGTGGTTTCAGCGGCCCGTGGAAGGCGGAACCTCGGCCACCTTGGTTGCGGCCGGACGAAATGAGAGTACATCCGGCCGCGGACTTTGACGCCAAGGTCACGTTACGTTGGTCAACATTCGGAAGGCGAGGTCCGTGGTCGTGGTTGCCCCGAACCGTGCCCAGCCGAAAAGCCTCGCGAGCCGGTAGGTCGCTGATTGGCCCCAACTAGCAAGCCAACTGGCTCGACGGCCATGCCCGCTCTGCGCGCGATCACGAAGTTTTCCCAAGATCCAACGATGCTCAGCGGGACATTGGAGGTGGTGAAAGTGGTGCTCGCTGCCATGTAATCGGTCAGCTAGGTTCAGGGCGGCTGTCCTCCTGGCAGCAGGCGACGGACCACGACAGAGCGAAACAACCGGCCTCGCCCTTGACCGAGTCACATTCCCAACCGGAACGCCAATCCTCGGCATCCAGCGCGCCACCGAGCCAACCATCAGAGTAGATCGTCAGCTTGCCTGCCCGAGCGGCCAGCCGCCCTATCTCAAAGCCCCGAAGAGCCGCGCGGGCATTCGAACCCTGCCACTGGGCCGGCCATTGGCGGAAGCGTTGACCGCGCACGTGACCGCATTCCCGCCGGTCCAAATCACCCTGCCGTGGGGGCGTCCGGACGGTCCGTCGATCGAGGTGCGGCTGCTGTTCAGCACGACCGAAGGCCAACCGCTGGACCGCTGGGCATGGTCGATCATCTGGCGCGAGACGGTCACCCGCGTCAGAGGCATATGACCGTCCGCACCTACCATTACAACGTTATTGCTGTTATCCGCCGCCCGCGAAGCGCCAGCGGGTCTGGCTGAACTCGCCCTTGCCGAAGCCGTACGCCGTTACGGGGGCAACCTCGTACACCAGCGCCTCGCCGCCCTGGCCCTGGAACGCGCCGTCGCGCACCTCGAAGTGCCAGTCGCTGCCGTACTTCAGCTCGTACGCGTCCGCCAGGCGCCGCAGCTTGGCGTCATCGCTTACCCGCACGGCCTCGCCTTCGACCACCAGGTCGAGGCCCTCGTCGATCGTGTTGCACCCGGTGGTGAGCACGCAATGCGGGTTGCCCGAGAGGTTTCGCGCCTTCTGCTCGGTGGCGCCCGTGCAGAAGTACAACGAACCGTCCAGCCAGACCGCCATCAGCGGGGTGACGTGCGGGCGCCCGTCGGTACGGACCGTCGACAGCCAGTACAGCTGCGCCTCGGCCAGAGCGGCGCGTGCCTGCACCCAACCAGTCGCAGCCGCGCCCTCGCTGCTGTACCGAGGGTCGAGTTCGGTAGTCGGTTCCACTCCTGAAGACTTCCCGCCTCGGGATCGATAAAACGGTCCTGGCCCGCGAGCTTCGCTCGCGGGCCAGGGCCGGAACATCTCAGCGGCTGCCGCCGGCCAGCTTCTCCCGCAGGGCGGCGAGCGCCTCGTCGGTGGCCAGGGTGCCGGTCGGCTCCTCGGGGGCCTTCGGCGCCGCCGAAGCGGCCGGCGCGGGGGCTCCCCCGCCGCCCGAGGCGGCCGGCTCGGGCGTCGCCTCCGCCGCCCGAGCGCTCTGCACCTGCTTGGTGTGGGCCTCCCAGCGCTGGCGGGCCTCGGCGTACTGCCGCTCCCACTCCTCGCGCTGCTTGTCAAAGCCGGGCAGCCACTCACCGGTCTCCGAGTCGAAGCCCTCGGGGTAGATGTAGTTGCCCTCCTGGTCGTAGGTCGCCGACATGCCGTAGAGCGTGGGGTCGAAGTGCTCCTCGCCCTCGACGAAGCCCTCGTTGGCCTGCTTGAGCGACAGCGAGATCCGCCGCCGTTCCAGGTCGATGTCGATGACCTTGACCATCACGTCGGAGCCGACCTGCACGACCTGCTCGGGGATCTCCACGTGGCGCTCGGCCAGCTCGGAGATGTGCACCAGGCCCTCGATGCCGTCGTCGACGCGGACGAACGCTCCGAAGGGCACCAGCTTGGTCACCTTGCCCGGGACGATCTGCTGGATCGCGTGGGTACGCGCGAACTGCCGCCACGGGTCCTCCTGCGTCGCCTTCAGCGACAGCGAGACCCGCTCCCGGTCCAGGTCGACGTCGAGCACCTCGACCTCGACCTCCTGGCCCACTTCGACCACTTCCGAGGGGTGGTCGATGTGCTTCCAGGACAGCTCGGAGACGTGCACGAGACCGTCGACGCCGCCGAGGTCGACGAACGCCCCGAAGTTGACGATCGACGAGACCTGGCCCTTGCGCACCTGCCCCTTCTGCAGCTTGTGCAGGAACTCGGTGCGCACCTCGGACTGGGTCTGCTCCAGGTAGGCCCGGCGGGACAGCACCACGTTGTTGCGGTTCTTGTCCAGCTCGATGATCTTCGCCTCGAGCTCCCGGCCGACGTACGGCTGAAGATCCCGGACCCGCCGCATCTCCACCAGCGATGCGGGCAGGAAGCCGCGCAACCCGATGTCGAGAATGAGGCCGCCCTTGACCACCTCGATGACGGAGCCGCGCACGACGCCGTCCTCTTCCTTGATCTTCTCGATCGTGCCCCAGGCGCGCTCGTACTGCGCCCGCTTCTTCGACAGGATCAGGCGGCCTTCCTTGTCCTCCTTCTGGAGGACCAGCGCCTCGATGTGCTCGCCGACGGACACCACGTCAGCCGGGTCGACATCGTGCTTGATCGACAGCTCCCGGGACGGGATCACGCCTTCGGTCTTGTAACCGATGTCGAGCAGGACCTCGTCCCGATCGACCTTGACGACGGTGCCTTCGACAATGTCGCCGTCATTGAAGTACTTGATGGTCTCATCGATCGCGGCGAGGAACGCTTCCTCGGTGCCCAAGTCGTCTTCAGTGACCTTCTTGGTGCTGGCGGTGCTGGCGGTGTTGGCGGTCGCACCAGCGATGCTCGAGGAGGCCTCGATGCTGCTCGTCATGTGGGTTGTTGCTCCGGTTGGCTGTTGTCAGGAGTGACGTTGACTGCTCCCGAGGGCCGGCCGCCGGACGCACCCTGGCGACCGTGGACGATCGTGGGATGTGTTCGAACGACTGCGGACCTTCTCCCTGCCGAGGTACGCGGCCCGCGAGTGCATCGACCAGCCTACCTTCTGCCATACCACACGGTCCAACCCTCCCCCGATACCCGTACCGTGATCCGTTGTGCAAGAGGCCAACGAGCGCATGACCGCAGCCCCGCAGGTGACCAGACGGGCCGCCGGCGCCGGGGAGACCACGCACGCCAACCGGCGCTGGTGGGACGGCCAGGCCGACGCCTACCAGGCCGAACACGGGCAGTTCCTGGGTGACGTCAGGTTCATCTGGGGGCCCGAAGGGCTCGACGAAGCCGACGTACGGCTCCTGGGCGACGTCGCCGGACGGCGGGTCCTGGAGATCGGCTGCGGTGCCGGCCAGTGCGCGCGCTGGCTGGCTACCCAGGACGCCCATGTGGTCGGCATGGACCTGTCGTGGGAGCAGCTGCGGCACGGCCGGCGCCTGGACCGCCGGGCCGGGATCGCCGTCCCGGTGGTCCAGGCCGACGCCCAGCGGCTCCCGTTCCGGCATGCGGCGTTCGATCTGGCGTGCTCGGCCTACGGGGCGATGCCGTTCGTCGCCGACGCCGCAGCGGTCCTGGGCGAGGTCGCTCGGGTACTTCGCCCGGGTGGCCGGTTCGTGTTCGCCACTTCGCACCCGTTCCGCTGGTCGTTCCTCGACGACCCGGGCGAGGGCGGCCTGGTCGCCGTGCACTCGTACTTCGACCGGCGGGCGTACGTCGAACAGGACGACGACGGCGCGGCGACCTACGTCGAACACCACAGGACCATCGGCGACTGGGTCCGTTGCGTCGTCGGCGCCGGCCTGCGCGTGGTTGACCTCGTCGAGCCAGAGTGGCCGGTGGAGCACGACCGAACCTGGGGCGGCTGGAGCCGGCTGCGGGGCCGGCTCATCCCGGGTACCGCGATCTTCGTCTGCGTCAAACCGTAAGGCGAGCCGTCAGAACAGCGGCTGGATCCCGCCCCAGCCGATCCCGATCCTGATCTTGTTGGTCAGCCCGGTGCCGTTACCGGTGTAGAGGTACAGGTTCCCGGTCGCCTGCTCGATGGCCATGAGATCGACGTACCCGTCCCGGTCGAAGTCGCCGATGTTGACGATGTCCCGGAAGCCGTTCCAGCCCGTACCGAGCTGGGGACCTTGGCTCAGGCCCGAGGCGGAACCCAGGAACAGCAACAGGTTACCGGTGGCCCGCTCCCGGGCGGCGAGGTCGACGTACCCGTCGCGGTTGAAGTCGCCGGTCCCGGTGAGCTCGTCCAGCGAGTTCCACCCGGTGGCGATCTGCACCACCGTCCCGACCAGTCCGCTGCCCCGGCCCGGGTAGAGCAGCAGTCGTCCGGTCGCGGTCTCCACCCCCAGCAGATCCTTGTACCCATCGCGATCGAAGTCACCGACCGCGGTGAGCTCGCGCACGCTGTTCCAGCCGATACCGAGTCTCGGGCCGTAGGTCAGCCCCGAGCCGGTACCGGGGTACAGCAGCAGGTCACCCGTGGACCCGACCCGTGCGATCACGTCCTCATAGCCGTCCCCGGTGAAGTCACCGTGACGGATGATCGCGTTCATACCGCCCCAGCCCGATCCCGCCGCCACCGGCCCGGTCAGGGTGCCGTTGCCCGGGTACAGGTTCAGCGCGCCGTTGGACGTCTGCCGGCCCATGAGGTCGGACCAGCCGTTCACCGCGAAGTCGCCGATGGGCGTGGCGGGTACCGGCCCGAAGTCCAGGTAGTCGTTGTCGATATTGATCGTCACGCCGCCCCACGTCTCGAGGTGGTCCCCCTGGTACTGCTTCATGCGCCGGTGCGGCGACCAGTACGTGGCGGGGATCGCGGGGTCGTCGACAGTGACGACGCCGTCCCACCGGGCGAAGTCGAGGTAGTCCGGCTTGACGTAACCGCCGCCTAAGTAGTACGCCGCGACCTGGTCCGCCACACCCGAGTTCATGCTGCTGTAGAAGCCCGAGTAGTACCCGCGTTCGTGCAGCCGCGCGTTCCACGCGCTGGTGAACGTCAGCACGGCCGAACGGCAGGCGGCATCGCCTGGCGTGTACGCCTCCATGTCGTAAACGATCATGCTCCCCGCTGGTAGGCCGAGGTTCGTCGCCTGGCTGACCGCGTCATCCGCGGACGCCCGTCCCTGCTGGACCGCCATCGCCGGATCGATCTTCGGCTTGCTGGTGGCGAGGCACGGCGCCTGCAGACCGACGTACAGCGGTACCAGGTGCCACCCGGCGGCCTGCTGGTTCTGTACCCACGACGGGGTCAGGTTCGTCTGGTTGGGGCACCCTCGTCCGATCCCGCCGATGTAGATCCCGATCGCCCGGTACGGCGACTGCAGCCACGCGGTCATCGCGGCCTGCGACGGCGCGGCGCAGGTGTCGAAGCCGAGACCGGTGTACGTGCCGGGGGCCACCGCCGCCGCCTGGGCTGCCCGTTGCTGCGCGGGCGGGGCGGTCGGCCGGGCCGCGGCACTCGCGGGCGCGGCGAGCCCCGCGAGCATCAGCGCCGCGGCGATGCCGGTTGACACCAACCGGTTCGCCGTACGCGCGGTCTTCGCCCCTCGCTGGAACGTCGCCATGGTGGTGGCCTCCCCCGTATCGCGTCGATGGCTCTTGCGCACCAACAGGTAGGCCACCAGACCCGCAAGCCACGCGACAGGACCGAAAGGGTCGCGTCCCGGCGCCGATCAGGCGATATCGGGCCGGAGGCTCAGCCCTTGAGCAGCCCGGCCATCTGGTCGAGGACACCGGGTACGAGCCAGTAATACACCCAGGTGCCGCGGCGCTCGCAGTCGACGATCCCGGCCTCGCGCAGGACCCGTAGGTGATGCGAGATGGTCGGGCCGGTGAGGTCGAAGGCGCCAGTGAGGTCGCACACGCACACCTCACCACCGGCGCCGGACGCGATCATCGAGACCAGACGCAGCCGTACCGGGTCGCCGAGCGCCTTGAACCGGGCGGCGAGCGGTGCCGCCTGCTCGGCGCTGACCGGCTCTTCGGTGAGCGGCGCGCAGCAGGAGGCGTCAAGCAACGGCAGCGATCGGTCTCGCTTCAGCATGACGCTATCTTGACCGATCTCAAATTAGAGTGCACGCTACCCTTAGCTGATTCGACATTTGTCTAGATAGGGGCTGACCATGAGCACCGAGCTCGAGGAACAGATCCGCGCCCGCTACGCGGCCGCGGCAACCGCCGCTGCAGCCGGTGACACGGCTTGCTGCGGTGACACCGCCTGTTGCGGTGACAGCTCGGGATGTGGCGCTGGCGAGCCGTTCGGCAGCGGCCAGTACTCCGCCACCGAGCGCGACGACCTGCCCGCCGCCGCCGTGCGGGCGAGCCTGGGCTGCGGCAACCCGCTGCTGGTCGCTGACCTGCATCCCGGCGAGACCGTGCTCGATCTCGGCTCAGGCGGCGGGATTGACGTGCTGCTGTCCGCGAAGCGGGTCGGCCCGACCGGCAAGGCGTACGGCGTGGACATGACCGACGAGATGCTGGACCTGGCCCGGCGCAACACCGCCGAAGCCCGCGACGCCGCCGAGGCCGACGCCACCGCCGGGGCCGAACCGTCCACAGTGGAGTTTCTCAAGGGGACCATCGAGCACGTGCCGCTCCCGGCGGCCAGCGTCGACGTGGTCATCTCGAACTGCGTGATCAACCTGTCGCTGGACAAGCCGGCCGTCTTCGCCGAGATGTTCCGGGTGCTGCGCCCCGGAGGGCGGATCGGCATCTCCGACGTCGTCGCCGAGGACGGCCTGACACCCGAACAGCGGGCCGAGCGGGGCGACTGGGTCGGCTGCGTCGCCGGTGCGCTGTCCCGGCGGGAGTACGCCGAAGGCCTCGCCGCCGCCGGCTTCACCGATGTGGAGGTGCGCTTCACCCACCCGGTCGCCGGCGGCATGCACTCCGCCGTGGTACGCGCGGTCAAGCCCGCCTAACGTGCTCGGCTTCGACCCACAATATGAGCCGTGAAGGTCTACCTCTCGGTCGACATGGAAGGCGTGGCTGGTATCGCCGCGTGGGAGCAGTGCATCGCCGGTGGCGACGACTACCCGCTCGGGCGTGCGCTGGTCACCGGCGAGGTGCTCGCCGCCGTCTCGGCGGCGGCCGCTGCGGGCGCCACCGAGATCCTGGTCAACGACTCGCACTCGGCCATGCGCAACCTCGCGCCGGATGCGCTGCCGGCACCGGTGTCCTACCTGTCCGGGCGCTTCAAACCGCGGTACATGATGCAGGGCCTCGACGAAACGTTCGACGCGGCCGTGTTCCTCGGCTACCACGCGGCGATCGCGACCCCCGGCGTGCTGTCACACACGTACAACCCGAAGGCCGTCGCCGGGGTACGCATCAACGGCACGACAACCGGCGAGGCGGGCATCAACGCCTTGGTGGCGCAGCATTTCCGGGTACCGGTCGTCGTCATCACTGGGGACCAGTACGTGGGGCCGGAGGCGGAGCCGTTCTGCCCCGGGATCCGTCCGGTCGTGGTCAAGGAGTCGATCAGCCGGCACGCCGCCCGCCACCTGCATCCGACCGTGGCCCGCGAGCGGATCGGGGAGACTGTCCACTCCGCACTGTCCACTCTGGAGGAGTTCGCGCCGCCGTCGGTCCCGTTGCCGGCGACGATGGAGGTCGACTTCGTCAGTCCGGACATGGCGGAGCAGGCCACCTGGATCCGCGGCGTGGCCCGGCTGGCCGAGCGGACGGTGACCGTGACCGATGACCAGCCGCTGCGCCTGTTCGACACGTTCATCGCGATGGTCTACCTGACCCGGTCGCTCGCCGACATCGGCTAGCGCCGACATCGGCTAGCTCGGGTGAGGCGACGGGGCAGGGCTGCGCGACCCCGCCCCCGGTGAGTCGTCCAGCCGACAGAGGAGCGTCAGTGGTCGGCGGCGGCCCAGTTCTCGCCGGTGCCGACCGAGACCTCAAGCGGTACGTCCAGCGGATGGGCGCCGCCCATCTGCTCGCGTACCAGCGACTCCAGCGCCTCGCACTCCCCCGGCGCCACCTCGAAGACCAGCTCGTCGTGCACCTGCAGCAGCATGCGTGAGCGCAGCCCCGCCGCCCGGATCGCCGAGTCGACCCGCAGCATGGCGACCTTGATGATGTCGGCCGCCGAGCCCTGGATCGGGGCGTTGAGCGCCATCCGCTCGGCCATCTCGCGCCGCTGCCGGTTGTCATGGTTGAGGTCGGGCAGGTACCGCCGGCGGCCCAGCATCGTCCCGGTGTACCCGTCCCGGCGCGCCTGCGCCACGACGCTGTGCAGGTAGTCGCGCACGCCGCCGAACCGCGCGAAGTACTCCTCCATGAGCACGCTCGCCTCGGCCGGCGTGATGCCAAGCTGCTGGGACAGCCCGTAGGCGCTCAACCCGTACGCCAAGCCGAAGTTCATCGCCTTGATCTTGCGCCGGTGGTCCGGCAGGACCTGCGAGATGTCGATGCCGAAGACGGAGGACGCGGTCGCGGCGTGGAAGTCGAAACCGGAGTTGAACGCCTCGATGATCGCCTCGTCGTGCGACAGGTGCGCCATGATGCGCATCTCGATCTGGCTGTAGTCGGCGGTCAGCAGCGTCTCGTAGCCTTCGCCGACGACGAACGCGCGCCGGATCCGCCGGCCCTCCTCGGTGCGGATCGGCACGTTCTGCAGGTTGGGGTCGGTGCTCGACAGCCGGCCGGTGGCCGCGACGGTCTGGTAGAACGTGGTGTGGATGCGCCCGTCGTCGCTGACCGACTTGAGCAAACCGTCCACTGTGGACTTCAGCTTGGCCACGTCGCGGTGGCGCAGCAGGTGCGCGAGCAGCGGGTGTTCGGTCTGCACATACAGGCCCTGGAGTGCGTCGGCGTCGGTGGTGTAGCCGGTCTTGATGCGCTTGGTCTTGGGCAGCCCCAGCTCGGTGAACAGGATCTCCTGGAGCTGCTTCGGCGAGCCGAGGTTGAACTCCCGCCCCACGACGGAGTACGCCGCCTGCGCGGCCGCCTTGACCTCGGCGGCGAAGCCAGCTTCCAGGTCGGACAGGTAGTCGGTGTCGGCGGCGATGCCGGCGGCCTCCATCCGCGCAAGCACCTCGACCAGCGGCAGCTCCACCTCGGCGAGCAGCCGCTGGGCGGCTCCTCCGTCGCGGGCGAGCTCCGCGGCGATCGCCTCGGCGAGGTCGAGCGTGGCCCGGGCGCGCAGCATCAGGTTGCGCTCGACCTCGCCCTCGTTGCCGAGCCCGTCGATGGTGAGCTGGCCCTCGTCGGTGGGGCTGTCAATGCGCAGCTCGCGTCGCAGGTATCGCAGCGCCAGGTCGGTTAGGTCGTAGGAGCGCTGGTCGGGGTGCGCCAGGTAGGCCGCGAGCGCGGTGTCGGCGGCGACCCCGCGCAGGGTCCAGCCGTGCGCGGCGAAGGCCAGCAGGGCCGGCTTGACGTCGTGGATGACCTTTGGCCGCTGCGGATCGGCCAGCCAGGCGGCCACCGCCTGTTCGTCGCCGGCGTCCAGCGACGCCGGATCGAACCAGGCGGCCGGTGGGCCGCTGGTGGCCACCGCGACGCCGGTAACCGTGCCGGTGCCGCGCCCGAACGTACCCGAAACCGCGACGCCGACCGGCGTGCCAGCCCTCGCATGCGTCGCGAGCCAGCCTGCGACGGCGCCCGAAGCGAGGATCGTGCCCGCGAGGTCGAACCCGGACTCGGCTTCCGGCTCGACGGCGTCGAGGTAGTCGTAGAGCCGATCCCGCAGGATCCGGAACTCCAGGCTGTCGAAGACCCGGTGGACGGCTTCGCGGTCCCATCCCCGCCAGCGCAGATCCTCCGGCCGCATGGGCAGCTCAAGGTCGGTGACCAACCGGTTGATCTCGTAGTTGCGCAGCACATCCGCCAGGTGGGCGCGCAGGTTCTCGCCCACCTTGCCCTTGATCTCGTCAACGTGGGCGACCAGGCCCTCCAGGTCGCCGTACGAGACGATCCACTTGGCCGCTGTCTTGTCGCCCACGCCGGGCACCCCGGGCAGGTTGTCGCTGTTGTCCCCGACCAGAGCGGCGAGGTCACGGTATCGCTCGGGGCCCACGCCGTAGCGCTTGGTCACCGCGTCGGCGGTCATCCGGTCCATCTCGGAGACGCCACGTTTGAGGTAGAGCACCGTGATGGAGTCGTCGACCAGCTGGAAGGCGTCCCGGTCGCCGGTGATGATCGAGATGTGCATGCCGGACTCGCGGGCCTGGCAGGCGAGGGTGGCGATGACGTCGTCGGCCTCGTACCCGGGCTTTTCCAGGAACGGGATCTGCAGCGCGTCCAGCACCTCACGGATGAGGCTCACCTGCGCGGTGAAAATGTCGGGGGTCTTGGACCGGCCGGCCTTGTAGTCGGCGTATTGATCCAGACGGAACGACTGGCGGGACACGTCGAAGGCCACCGCGACATGCGTCGGCTTCTCGTCGCGCAGCATGTTGATCAGCATCGAGGTGAAGCCGAACACGGCGTTGGTCGTCTGGCCGGTCTGGGTGGAGAAGTTCTCCGCCGGCAGGGCATAGAACGCCCGGTAGGCCAACGAGTGCCCGTCGAGCAGGAGCAGCCGGAACTCACCGGCAGCCGGTGGAGCAGATACCGTCACGCTCGGGACTCTAGTCCGACCCTCCGACAAGTCTGCCCGGAGGACGCGGCCCCCGGGCAGACACAAGCAGACACAGTCGGACGGACCTCAGCGGTGCTCGGTCAGGCTGAACCAGTTGCCGGAGTTGTCGCGGAAGACGGCCTCGATGCCGTACGGCCGCTCAGCCGGCTCCTGCAGGAACGTCACGCCCTTGGCGGAGAGCTCCTGGTAGGTCTTGCGGCAGTCGTCGGCCTCCCAGACACCGCCGCCCAGCGCGCCCTTTGCCACGAGCCCCTTGACCATGGCCGCGCTCTCCTCGTCGATCATCGGCGGCCCGGGGTGCCCGAGGATCAGCTCGAAGTCAGGGTCGTCCTTCGGACCCACAGTCAGCCAGCGGAAGCCGTTGTCCATCCGGGCGTCCGTACGCACTTCGAAGCCCAGCTTCTCGGTGTAGAACGCGAGCGCCTCGTCCTGGTCCAACACCCACACGCCGGCGTGGGACAGTCTCTTGATCATTGCTAGCCCCTCCTGTCATGTTCACCCCGACCGTAGGCAGATGGCGCGGGCGCGTGCTTCTCGGCGATTGCGCAAGGTCAACGGTCGACGCGCAGCCCGCCGGGTGCGGCCGCGCCACCCCACATCAGCACGAAGCAGCCGGGGATCGGCGGGGGTCCGCTGAGCCGGACCGCCCGCTCGCGGTACTCCGTCGGGGAGACCCCGACCAGCTCCTTGAACCGGGTGCTGAACGAGCCGAGGCTGGTGAACCCGACCAGATGGCAGATCTCGGTGACGGTGAGGTTGGCGTGCTGCAGCAGGTCCATCGCGCGCTCCACGCGGCGCCGGGTCAGGTACCGGCGCGGCGTGTCGCCGAACGCGTCGCGGAACGTGCGCGCGAAGTGGTACCGGGAGTACCCCGCCCGGGCGGCCATCGCATCGAGGTCGAGCGGTTGGGCGTATGCCCGGTCGAGCAGGTCCTTGGCCGCCCGCAAGTGGCCGAGGCGATCGACCTGCGCGACCGAGGTCATGTCAGAGCACCTTAGCCAGGAACGCTTGCGTTCGGTGGTGCTGCGGGTTGGCGATCAGCTCGCGGGGCGGGCCGGCCTCGACGACCACGCCGTCGTCCATGAAGACCAACGCGTCACCGACCTCGCGGGCGAAACCGATCTCGTGAGTCACCACGATCATCGTCATTCCCTCGCGGGCCAGGTCCTTCATCGCGTCGAGCACCTCACCGACCAGCTCCGGGTCCAGCGCGCTGGTCGGCTCGTCGAAGAGCATGAGCTTCGGCCGCATCGCCAAGGCCCGGGCGATCGCCACCCGTTGCTGCTGGCCGCCGGAGAGCTGGTTCGGGTACGTCTCCACCTTGTCGCCCAAGCCGACCCGTCGCAGCAGCGCCCTCGCCCGGTCGCGGGCCTGGCCGCGCGGCTCCTTCCGGACCCGGACCGGGGCCTCCATGACGTTCTCCAGCGCGGTCATGTGCGGGAAGAGGTTGAAGCGCTGGAACACCATGCCGATACTGCGCCGCTGGGCCGACACCTCGCGCTGGCGCATCTCGTGCAGCTTGCCGCCGCGCTCGTGGTAGCCGATCAGCTCGCTGTCGACCCAGATCCGGCCGCCGTTGATCACTTCCAGGTGGTTGATACAGCGCAGGAACGTGGACTTGCCCGAGCCGGACGGTCCGACCACGCAGCACACCTCACCGGAGCCGACCTCCAGGTCGATACCCTTGAGCACCTCCAGGCGGCCGAACGACTTGTGCACGTTCTCCGCCTTGACCATCAGCGCCATCACGTCACCTCGCCCACGCCGTGCTCCGCCTCCAAGCCGCGCAGCTTCGCTTTGGCGCGCTCGGTCCGCCCGTACCCCTTGGAGAAGTGCCGTTCGATGAAGTACTGCCCGACGAGCAGGATGCTGGTCAGGAACAGGTACCACAGGCAGGCCGCCACGTACATCGGAAACTGCTGGAAGGACTGCTTGCCCACGCTGTCGAGCCGGTTGAACAGCTCGGCGCTGATCGGCACGTAGATCACCAGCGAGGTGTCCTTGAGCATGGCGATGGTCTCGTTGCCGGTCGGCGGGACGATCACCCGCATCGCCTGCGGCAGCACGATCCGGCGCAGGATCTGGCTGCGGCTCATGCCCAGCGCAGCCGCCGCCTCGGTCTGTCCCGGGTCGATCGACTGGATGCCGGCCCGCACGATCTCGGCCATGTAGGCCGCCTCGGACAGCGCGAGCCCGAGCAGCCCCGCGACAAAGCCGCTCAGCACGTCGAGCGCGTCGAAGCCGAAGATGCGGGCGTTGAGGTCGTGGATGCCCAGCAGCGAGCCGATCTGCCGGTCGAAGGGCAGCCCGAACTCCAGCCGGTGCCACAGGATGCCCAGGTTGCCGAACAGGGCCAGCAGGACCAGTCGCGGCACCGCGCGGAAGAACCAGGTGTACGCCCAGGACGTGGTGCGCAGCAGCGGGTTGGTCGATAACCGCATGATGGCGATCAGCACACCGAGCACGACGCCGATCACCATCGAGCTGACCGTCAGGATGATGGTGCCGCGCAGGCCCTGGATGATCGGCGGCCGGAACATCTTGTTGACCATGAAGTTCCAGCTGAACCGCTCGTTCGTCACCAGCAGGTGGACGAACATCGCGATCAGCACGAGCATCACCGCGACGGCGATCCACCGGCCGGGATGCCGCACGGGCACGGCCTTGATGGCTTCAGGCCGTGCCCGCTCGGTAGTTCCTGTCTGGATCATCGAAGACTACGGGTTGATCGCCGGATCGACGGTGAGCGCGCCGGCTTCGACGCCCCAGTTGCTGAGAACCTTCTTGTACGTGCCGTCGGCCGCCAGCGCCTTCAGCGCGTCGCGGAGCACCTCGGCGAACGCGGTCTGGTCCTTGTTTACCACCGCGCCGTACGGGGCCGAGTCGTAGATCTCGCCGAGCAGTTCCAGCTGCCCGTTGGTCTTCTTGACCGCGTACGCGCACACCGGCGAGTCGGCCAGCATCGCGTCGTCCTTGCCGGTGCTCACCGCGGCGGTCGCGGCGGTCTGGTCAACGAACTCCTCGATGGAGATCGCCGGCTTACCGGCGTCGGTGCACTTCTTCGACTTGCCCTTGATGTCGTCGACCTGGACCGTGTCCTTCTGTACGGCGATCTTCTTGCCGCACGCGTCGTCCGGCTTGATGCCCTTCGGGTTGCCCTTCTGGGTGGCCCACTGGGTACCGGCCGAGAAGTAGCTGACCATCAGCGACTGGCCTTTTCGCTCGTCGTTGATGGTGAAGGAGGAGACGCCCAGCTCGTACTTGCCGGACTGGATGCCCGGGATGATGTCGCCGAACTTGCTCTCCACCCACTCCGTCGTTAAGCCGATCTTCTTGGCCACCGCGTCAAAGAGGTCCACGTCGAACCCGACGATCTTGCCATTCTCGTTGAACTCGCTCGGCGGGTACGTGTCATCGGTGCCGATCTTGAGCTTCCCGTCGGCCTTGATGCCGGCGGGCACCTTGGCGACCAGGCCGGGGTCCGCCTCCGTGGTGGGTGTCGGGCCGCCGGTGCCACCGCCCTTCTTCTCCTCGCCACACGCCGCCAACGACAGCGTGAGCGCCAGTCCCGCGGCGAGCCCGAGTGCGGCGCCGCTCCGTAAGGTGGTCCGGAACATCGCTCTCTCCTATGTGGACGGTGGACATGATGCGGTCGGCGCGTGCTGTCAGGCCACGCCGAGGTACGCCTCCTTGACCGCCGGATCGTGCAGCAGGTCCTCTCCGCTGCCGCTCTTGACGATCCGGCCGGTCTCCAGCACGTACCCCCGGTGCGCCCGCGTCAGCGCCTGCTGCGCGTTCTGTTCGACCAGCAGGATCGTCGTGCCCTGCTGGTTGATCTCCGTGATGATCGAGAAGATCTGCTGGATCAGCATCGGCGCCAGCCCCATCGACGGCTCGTCGAGCAGCATCAGCTTCGGCCGGCTCATCAGCGCGCGACCGACGGCAAGCATCTGCTGTTCGCCGCCGGACAATGTGCCACCGGGCTGCCTGCGTCGCTCGGCCAACCGGGGGAAGAGGCTGAAGACGCGATCCATGTCCGCGCGGACCGCCCCACCGTCGCGCCGGATGTACGCGCCCATTTCCAGATTCTCCTGCACCGTCATGCCCGGGAAAATGCCCCGGCCCTCCGGCGCCTGGCTGATGCCGCGCACCACGCGCAGGTCGGCACGCAGCTTCGTGATGTCCTCGCCGGCGAAGCGGATGCGACCGGATGCCACCGGGCGGATGCCGGAGATCGCCCGCATCGTCGTTGACTTGCCGGCGCCGTTCGCCCCGATCAGGGCCACGACCTCGCCCTCGTCGACCTGGAGGCTGATGCCGTGCAGGGCCCGGATCCGCCCGTACAGCAGGGTGATGTTGTCGATCTCAAGCAGCATCGGTCGGCACCCCCAGGTAAGCGGCGACCACCTTCGGGTCGTCGCGGACCTCCGCGGGCGTACCCTCGGCGATCTTCTTGCCGAACTCCAGCACGACGATACGCTCCGTCACACCCATGACCAGCCGCATGTCGTGCTCGATGAGCAGGATCGTGACACCGGTCTCGCGGATCTCCCGGATCAGCTTGAGCAGGCTCTCCTTCTCGGCCGGGTTGAACCCGGCGGCCGGCTCGTCCAGGCAGAGCAGGATCGGCTCGGTCGCCAGCGCCCGCGCGATCTCGAGGCGGCGCTGCTCACCGTACGACAGGTTGCGGGCGACCTCCCCCGCGCGCCGCTCGATGCCGACGAAGCGCAACAGGTCCATCGCCTTCTCTTTGCCGGCCCGCTCCTCGTGCCAGTGCCGGGGCAGCCGGAGCAGGGCGCTGACCACGCTGGTCTTGTGCCGGGCATCGGTGCCCACCATCGTGTTCTCCAGCGCGGTCATCTCGGGGAACAGGCGGATGTTCTGGAAGGTACGCGCCATGCCCAGCCGGGTGATCTGGTACTTCTTGCGGCCGGTGAGCGGCATCCCCCGGAACCGGATCTGGCCGGACGTGGGGGCGTACACCCCGGTCATGGCGTTGAAGCAGGTGGTCTTGCCGGCGCCGTTCGGCCCGATCAAGCCGAGGATCTCGCCCTCGTGGAGGTTGAACGACACCCGGTCGAGCGCCACCACGCCGCCGAAGCGCAGCGTCACATCGTCGACCTCTAACAGCCCATGACGGTCGGGGGCACGGTGCGCGCCGGCGGGCGCGGGGCTCGTCGGCGCGGTCGCGATCGGCTCGTCGATCCGGGCGTCCGCGGCTTGGGCGGAGGTGGCCTCGTAGTCACTCACCGACCGTCACCTCCTTGGCCCGGTCCGCGAACTCCCGCTTGCGCCGCCGGCTCGGGATCAACCCCGCGGGCCGGAAGATCATGATCAGGCTCAGCAGGAGACCGAAGAACAGGAAGCGGAACTCGTAGAGGTCAGTGCCGGTGATCGGCTCCTTGATCCCGCGTAGCCGCTCGGGAATGTAGGCGATGAACGCGCCGCCGAGGATGACGCCCGGGATGTTGCCGGATCCGCCGAGCACGACGCCGGCGAGCACCAGGATCGAGAAGAACAGCGCGAAGTTTCCCGAGTTGATGAAGCCGATCTGGGTGGCGAAGAGGGTGCCAGACAGCCCGCCGAAGGCGGCGCCGATGGCGAACGCCCACAGCTTGAACCTGAAGGTCGGCACGCCCATCGCCTCGGCGGCGTCCTCGTCCTCGCGGATGGCCACCCACGCACGGCCGACCCGGCTGCGCTCGAGGTTGCGGATGCCGAAGATGACGACGATCACCAGCGGCAGCGCCAGCCAGTAGTACGGCGAGGCGTCGATCACGCCGAAGAGCGGCTTGCCGCTGGGCAGCGTTCCCGGCGGGTGCGGGATCGAGCTGAACCCGAACTGCCCGCGCAGGAACGTCGAGCTCTCCGCGTACGCGCGGATGATCTCGGCAAAGCCGAGTGTCACGATTGCCAGGTAGTCCCCGCGCAGCCGCAGGGTGACCCCGCCGAGGATGACTCCGGAGACCATGACGACGGCGATGGCGATGGGCACGGTGGGAATCCATGGCCACTTGGTGTGGAAGTCACTGTCCGGCGAGGTCAAGAGCCCGACGGTGTAGGCGCCGATCGCGAAGAAGCCGACGTAGCCGAGGTCGAGCAGGCCCGCTAAGCCCACCACGACGTTGAGGCCGAGCGACAGCAGTACGTAGTAGGCCATCGTGAACAGCGTGGTGGGAAAGTCGGTCTCGGCCGTCACGAACGGGCCGAACAGCGGATAGAACCAGTCGAACGGCGCCAGGTACGCGACGACGAGCAGCGCCAGCCCGACCACGATCCGGACCCCACGAGGCAGCCCGTCCCACCAGCCGCCGACCGCGCGGCGGGCGGACTGAGAAGCACCGGCGATCACGCTCATGCCCGGGTCCTTCCTAGCGACTCGCCGAGGATGCCGGTTGGCCGGAACACCAGGATCGCGACCAGCACCACGAACGCCACAATGCTGGTCCACTGGGTGCCGAGCAAGCTCGACGTGTACGGCTCGAGGACGCCCAGCAGCAGCCCACCCAACAGGGCGCCGCGCAGGTTGCCGATGCCGCCGAGCACCGCGGCGGCGAACGATTTGATGCCGAGGTCGAAGCCGGCAAAGAAGTGGGTACCGGTAATCTTTAAGTTGTACATCACCGCAGCGGCGCCGGCCATCAGGCCGCCGAGCACAAACACCAGCGCGATCACCCGGTCCTTGTTGACGCCCATCAGCGCCGCGGTGTTCGGGTCCATGGCGACGGCGCGGATGCCGCGCCCGAGGCGCGAGTGGTTGATGAACTGGTCGAGCGCGACCATCAACACCAGCGCCAGCACCAGGATGCCGATCGTCAGGTTGGTCACGGCGGCGCCGCCGATGTGGAACACCACCTTCTGCCGTACCAGCGGCGGGGCACCGACGGGTTTCCGGCGGGTCCAGACGCCCACCGCCTCGGAGAGCACCACCGAGGCGCCGATCGCGGTGATGAGGAAGGCCAGGGTCGGTGCGTTGCGCCGCCGCAGCGGCCGGTACGCGACCCGCTCGATCACCACCGCGGTCGTGGCGGAGGCGGCCATGGCCGCCAGAAGGCCGACGAGCAGGTACACGACGACCAGGCCGAACGCCGGCGTAGAAGAGTCCTGGTCGAGACCGAACCCCCGCCAGGCGTAGATCGCCGCGAACGTGCCGATCATGAAGACCTCGGAGTGCGCGAAGTTGATCAGACGCAGCACGCCATAGACGAGGGTGTAGCCCAGCGCGAACAGCGCGTAGATCGAGCCCTGGGAGAGACCGGAGACCGTGTTGTCCCAGAAGTTGTGAAGGAAGGAGGTGAAGTTCAAGGGGCGCTCCAGCGTGAGTGAAGAGCGGTGCGGCCGGAAGACTCGCTCCCGGCCGCACCCCGTCTTTCGACCAGCGACCTGCCGTGTCCTGGTCAGCCGATCCCGATCAGGACGTCGGGGCCGCCTGGTCCGCGACCTGTTTGCCATCCTTGAACTTGAAGGTCCACACGATGAACAGCGACGGGTCGAGCTCACCCTTGTCGGTGAACTTGTAGGTGTTGGCGATGCCCTGGTACTGCACGCTGTTCACGTACGCGAGCATCTTCTCGTTCGTCGTGTTGCCCTTCTCGATCCCCTGCAGGAAGAGGTTCGCGACGTCGAAGGCGACGTCGCTGTAGGTGCCTGCGTCCTGGCCCCACTTCGCCTTGTAGTCGCTGATGAAGCTGCCCTTGGCCGCCTCTGGCGGAGCGCACGGGCAGGTCACGATCGTGCCCTCGGCGTTCTCCTTACCGGCGGTGTCAGCGAAGCCCTTGTCGGCCACGCCGTCACCGGCGACCAGCTGCGCGGTCACGTTCTTCGCGCGCATCTGCTTCACCAGCAGACCGGCCTCCTGGTAGTACCCGCCGTAGAAGACGACCGCCGCCCCACTCGCCTGGATCTTGGTGATCGTGCCGGCGAAGTCCTTGGTGACGTTACGGGTCACCTTGTCGCTGTCGACGACGAGGCTGCCGAGCGCCTTCTTGACCGCGTCGGCGAGGCCGGAGCCGTACGCCGACTGGTCATCGATGACGAAGACCTTCTGCGCGTTGAGCACCTTCTTGATGTAGTTGGCCGCGGCCGGTCCCTGCGAGTCGTCGTTGGCGACGCCCCGGTGGAAGACCTTCCAGCCGTTGGTGGACAGGCTCGGCCGGGTCGCCGAAGGCGTGATCGTCGTGACGCCTGCCTCGTTGAAGATCGGGTTGCCGGCGACCGACTCGCCGGAGAACGCGGGGCCGATCACGCCAATGATCTTCTTGTCCTGGATCAGCTGGCGGGCCAGGCCGGGGGCCTGCTTCTCATCGCCCTGCGAGTCGAACTCCCTGAGCTCGACCGTGCAGTCCTTGTGCTTGTCGTCGTACTGCTCGACGGCGAGCTTGGCACCGTTCTTGATGTTGATGCCCAGGTTCGCCGCGTCTCCGGTGAGCGCGCCGAAGAACGCGAGCTTCAGTCCGCATTCCTTGCCGCCGGTGCCGCCGCCCTTGCTCCCACTGTTGCAAGCGGCGGCGCCAGCAATGAGCGCCACGATGGCGGCCGCGCTCAACGCCCGTGCGAGTCCTTGCCTCAAGGCTTCGACCCCTCCTCTATCCGATGGATCTCCATGCCGGCCACGGGCGCACCCCTGACCAGGGCATGGAAAGCCCTAACCGTGGTCCGGTCTGGGCCGGGACGTTATCCCACCCGTGTCACGTCCGTAAGAGCCACGGTGGTGGGTTGACCTAACCGTTACTAAGCGTGCTAAGACGTGCGTCGACCCGTGTCACTTTCTACCTCCCGCAGTCCGGCTGTGTCCCGCAGTCCGGCTACCTTCCGCAGTCTGGCATAGGTCCATTGTGGCCGGTGTTTGGCCCTGTTATGTCGCCTTTTGCTCGGTCCTGCCGGTACCGGGAGCGGTTCTGCCGGCACCGGGGTTGGGGCCGGTAGCCCGCTCAGTCACGGTCGTCGTCGCGTTCGGACTCGCCGGCAGCGTGGGCCCGGTGGTCGGGTGGGTCGGCGTGCTCGCGGGCGGCGGTGTGGGCGTGCTCGCTGGCGGCGTAGGCATGCTCGCCGGCGGCGGTGTGGGCGTGCTCGCCTGCGCCGCGAGCTTGGCGCTCCCGCCTGCCTGCTGCGCGGGCCTGGCAGCCCCGCTTGTCTGGGACGCCGGCTTGGCGCTCCCGCTCGCCTGGGGCGTGGGCAGCTCGATGATGATGCGTTCGGCGACCTCACGCATGGTCAACCGGTGGTCCATCGCCGTGCGCTGGATCCACTTGAACGCCTGCGGCTCCGACATGCCGTACGCGGTCATGAGCATGCCTTTCGCCCGCTCGACCGCCTTGCGTGTCTCCAGCCGGTCCGTGAGGCTCGCGACCTCGGACTCTAACGCCGAGACCTCGGCGAACCGGGAGATCGCGATCTCGATGGCGGGCACGAGGTCGCTCTTCTGGAACGGCTTGACCAGGTATGCCATGGCACCCGCCGCTCGGGCACGCTCGACCAGCTCGCGCTGGCTGAAAGCGGTCAAAATGACCACCGGGGCGATACGGGCGCCCGCGATCTTCTCCGCCGCGGCGATGCCGTCGACGATCGGCATCTTGATATCGAGGATGACGAGGTCGGGCTTGAGCTCCTCGGCAAGCCGGACCGCGGTCTCGCCGTCGCCGGCCTCCCCGACGACGTCGTACCCTTCCTCGACTAACATCTCGCGGAGGTCGAGTCGGATGAGCGCCTCGTCCTCGGCGATCAGCACCCGTCGGCTGTGTGACTCACCCACGCCCGACTCTCCCGTTGATCTCGACACGCGGCGGCGGTTACCGCCGCGATCAGCCTAGTCGGTAGGCTGGACCGGGTTGCGTCCCCGTATCCCAACCGGCAGAGGAGCGGAGCTCAAACCTCCGACAGTGTGGGTTCGAATCCCACCGGGGGCACG
>Ga0137369_10001929_pt1 | contig 20975 bp, 13 predicted proteins | sample SagtaG_12_FD_104918 | JGI IMG/M metagenome (GOLD analysis project Ga0137369, IMG submission 104918) | Vadose zone soil microbial communities from Sagehorn Ranch, Mendocino, California, USA - Sage1_L_113_16 metaG | ecosystem: Environmental > Terrestrial > Soil > Vadose zone | place: USA... | reverse complement strand
TTTCTCTCTCTTCTATATATTCAAATATGCTCTTTGGAGCCCTTCTTATGGGGAAATAAGATCGGTACTTGAATAAAGAGATATAGATAGAGATAGTAAGTTTTCCATTCATTTAGGTTGGCGGAAGGATAGCTATTTTTTTCATACAGCTCGGGACAACTATTATTACAGGGGTCAAAGACCAACGAATGGCTTGGGTACTACTTTCATCACTTATTGCTAGGATAGGACTTTCCTTACCAGAAAAACAAGGCGCGAAGCGATGCCGCCCTCTTGGTTTTGATTTCCTCACAAGTATACTTTTCCGGGAAAAAGAGATGAATACAACTTTCTGCCTCCACCTTACTAATTCCATGTGGGTTGAGTGCTTTTTTAGAGTATGCATGCGTAGGGAAAGGAGAAAAGTAAAGAGTAGAATGGTAGCCTGAAAAAGAAGTTGAGTTGTTTACGTAAGCCTTCACACCCCCTTGTTGATCCCCCCGAGTAAGGATCCCTAAAAGAAATCTTCTTTTGCTGGTCATGCAAGTGGGGAAGCGGGAGTGGCGTCGGAGTAGAGCTTTCACACCAAAGGAAGTAGACAGCTTCTTATAGGAGGAAGAAAAATAACAGGGAAACTTAGGGTGGACACGACCCTACAGAAGTCCAGTACCACAAAAGTTATAGAAAAAAGGGGTAGAGAGAGATGCCCACACACGCGGAAATGTGATCATCTATATAGAAGATCTAATGCACCATCTCAACATCGATCAACCCGGCTTTGATTTCTATTCTAACTAGAGTAAAGCGTCCTCGATTCTCTACCGCAGTCTTCTTCCACTTTTCTACCATATTCCATTCTACCGAGGGGGGGCTCCTCCTTCGAGGACTCTAACCTCTGCCTCGCCTCTACCATAAGAGACGGGATCTCGCCGATTAGATGTTCCATTACACTCGAGCGTGATCTCTTATGACCACTTGGGCTCCCTCTGTTCTCCTTAGGGAGTCCAGCGTCCTTCTCCTTATTAGATGCTTGAAGAACCGAACAATTACCTTTTCTGCTTCTGGAGTGGGTTCTGCCTGCATGACGTATAATAAGTAGATTCGGACTCGCTCCTTACTTAAGAAGCCCTAGGAAGTTGGAAAGGTTTCTTTCTTTCCTTTCTCCCTTCAACCGATCCAAAAGTTCAGTAACTAGAAGTCTCTTCTTCCACCGCTTGTAATGGACCCGAGCGCCCGCCCAAGCTCCCATTATCTTTCAACGTGAGGAATAAGCCCGGCCAACTCCGACCGATTACTCCACCCGCCACAAGGGATAGGCTGGTCTTGGTTGCACTAACCAAGGTTCTCGACTCGGTCCGCCGATGGGAAGTTCCTGCCTTACTCACACGGGTTCCGCCCTCGACGCGGCTCCCTATCTTTCTTTCGAGACTTGAAAGGTTGGCCTGCCAACGATAAGCTTATGAAACTAGACGTGGTCAAATGCTTTGATCGGGTAGACCACAACCTACTACTGGCCAATCTTACTAACTTACTAGGTAAGGAGAATAAAACCATAAGTGAACTAGTCTCAACCTTACTTAAGACCCTATAGTGGACAAGCACGGGGGAGACTCTGGCAACGAGGTCAGAGCCATTCCTCGAGGCAACCCTAATGGATTAAAAGAAAGACCACTTCAAGTTCTCGGTCTACTCATCTCCTTGGATACAGAGGGACAACTGGTCATACGAGCACCGTACGAGCGGTGGCATAAGAAGATGCTACTATCTGCCTTAGTTGAACAGATGAAAGCGAATGGAGTTGCTTCAATGAAACTGGAAAACCTACTCCAGGAAATAAACCAGGATCTACTTATTTTATTACCTCCAAGCCGACCCTCACTTCTTGGAAATAGGACGAGCTAGTAGATTTTGCGAACATAAGAAAAGGAGGGGCTTTCTGAAACACCAAGAAATAGGTAGTATTGTCAGCGAAACCCACCGGATCATATCCAAGTTTGGAAAAGAGGTGCCGTTACTGGTAAGAGAGGTTCAAGAAAAAGGGTGAGAGAGAGGATGAAGCACTATGCAGATCAAAGGAGATCAGAACGAGAATTTCTGATCTCCCTTGATCTGTTTAACCTGGCTCGATCTCAGCTATTTATGGTTCACCGTTGGTAGAAAGCCTAGTACCATTCATTGTTCTCTCCCATCCTTCCAATCTGCTTCATACACTCAAATGAGGCTCTAGGCATAGTAGGTTGTAAAGCAGTTGCTATATAGAAAGAATGACTGTACCGTAAACATGAACGAGAGTAAAGAAAGAAGGTTATTTAGCCGGGAGTGGGATCAAGCTTTTGAAAGTGCCTTACGCAGGCCAGTTTGAAAGCATATCCTATTTTTTACTTGTTTCCTAGGTAAGCAAAGCAAGCCTGGTGCAAGAAAAAAGACCAATAAAATGGGGACGTGTGGGAATTTAGATAGATGTTTTCTGCAGACATTGTTTGAAAGCTAGCCTGACACCTCTCTATCTAGAAGAGTATGCCTCGGGAACAGAGCCCTAAATAAGCTCTTTGTGACCCTTCCCGCTTCGCTTTTCTTATCTTTTCTGTAAGACGAAGTCTATCTATCACGTTGACAAGTTCTTACCAAAGTCGCGATCAGAAAGGTATCTATCCGGACCATGCATCCGGAAAGCGCCGGTTCGAATCCGGCTCGTGACATGAAGAAGAAGTCCCAAACAGGGATCAGATGAGTTTGCACAGCGTTACTTTGTTGACGGAAAATAGAATTGTTCTTCCGGTTCAATGAAGACTATGTTTACTTTCTTTTCTCTTACCGGTCTGTGTTCTATCATGGACCTGTATTCCGTTCCTCGAATCGAGACTTTCTTTGTCGAGGATCTCTGGTTTAGGGTACTCCATCGAGTTTCAGTTTCTTCTTCTAATGGCTGTGTCCGTCTAAGGTGGCTATTTGAGCGATTTAAGTATCGCGGTTGTCTTGAGCTCTGGATTGATGGACGGAAACCTGGGGCTGGGTTCGATTTCAACTCGGAGATAGCCGGGTCTATAGTAAGAGCCGCTTTGTGAACAGCATCGGATGACATAGCAAGGGTAGCCGCAATAGAGCAATTATGCCTTAAGCCCAAAACTCTTCCTTCTAGTCTACTCAAGAAGGGGAGTAAGCTGCAATTCCAGAGGCATTACAAGAAGAGGTTGTGTGACTGATGACTGTCCTGGATTCCTTTTATCTCTGATAGCCAATGAATCAATGAACAGAGAGAAAGAAAACTTAAAGCAGCCTAAACTAGACCAATATCATATCACATGAATGCACTCCCCTTATGCCGAAGACCCCGTAGTTGCTAAGGAAGGGCATTGGCAAAGTTAGCATATGAAAGAACCGATAGTAAACTTCCCATACTTAAATCGCTTAGTACTCCAAGTACTCCAACGATAACTCGAACTTGCTCGAAGACAGAGGCCAGGCAGGAAAGACTCCTGTTTCCTATTCAATTTTCTCCTATCTAACTGGTGCAACTCCGGATGCTTATGCAATTGGCTAAGCAATTACAGCTTCTGGATGGCAGTAAACTGACACAGGCTGGATGGTAACTACTACCCTATCCGTACTCAATCCCCATCCTTCCTCAAACTCGATAAGTCAGAGAGAAGACTTTGATTGGGCAGCTATTCGCTCGACTTTTTAGAAATCCATTAGCAGTAGAGTTTTCATTCCGGAGAGGTAGATAAGAATGTACCGATGAAGTGTCACGATTCCCATCCATCACTGAATTCGATCGTTCTTTGGATTCTTCCTCACTATCTCTCAAACTTCAAAAACTCCCCATCCCTTCCTTGTGCCCGCTCCTTTCCGTGGGCTTTCTTTCTGCTTTGACTTGTTCCTTTTCTTGCTTTCAGGAGGAAGTCGTCCTTGACGAGGGAGGCTGCCCCTTGATAGCCGGTGTTCGTTGCCAATGAGAAAGAAAGGCTCCTGCTTGTGTGCTTCAAGAGGAGAATGGAAAAAATCCATAGTAAATGGAACTTCACCCATTTCAATGACCTCGGGAACTTATCTACTCATATTTCTACTCATATTTTCATTTGCTGCTACGCGAAAGCAATTCATCTAACTAACTGCACCTTCTCTTTGATATCCCTCCCTCGACCTGTTACCGCTACTGGCTTCCGAAACTACCGTCCAACCAAAGTCTAAGGCGGAAAGCTACTTATTTTATTTACTATGAAGGCGACAAAGCAAGGAGTTTCTACGACTACTTGCCCTATCTCTGACAGCTTCACTAGCAAAAACAGTTCACTGTTTCATTTCTCCGCCCAACCTAGAGTCGAGAGTGACTAGGGAACAGCCTACTTCCCATAGTCGCGGCGGCCTCACGACTACTCTCGTATAGGTGAGTCCTCTAAGTGTACCTGTGACCAGTATCTCGCGGATTCCCTACATTTGGAAGTGGTCGTGCTACCTCTCTCTTTCTTGCCTGCTATGCTCATCAGCCTATCTCTTCGGAATGCTCAAGTGCCACATCTCGGAGAAGAACCGAAGATGATCTTGACGTAGTGGACGACGCTGGCGAGGAGCCAGCTTGAAGTTCAGTTCCCAAAGCCTTTCCCAATTGATAGGAAGGCGGAGTAACAAGTTGATTTCGAGTACCGTACCTCCTTTCCGGTTCACAGACAGATCGAGGGTCACACCTTACACTTGCGTCACCTGCCTGCCCTTCTGACTTCTCCCTTGCTGGCACTACGCTGACCGAGGGAGGGTGAATATTGGTCATCACGCGTGGACTTCTCTTCAGGCCTCGTTTTCCCTTATAGATTGCACACCGGCCTTCGCCCTTTATCTGGCGAGCTGACCAGAGGAGAAGAAGGTGCGGAATCAGCCTGAGAATCTTCTGCTAATCAGTCAAAATCCTCTTTTGTTCTACCGCTCAGAAAGGAATTGTTGGTGTCTAGCTCAGCCACTAGTAAGGAAAGGAGCAGATCATCCCGGTATCCCAGCAGAAGGGCTCTGCGGGATAAGCGAGCAAGCGGCATAGGGTCAAGTTGAAGAGTCACCCTTGCTTTCGTCAGAAGTCATTCCTTCTTTCGACACTGGGTAAAGACAAGAAGGCGGCTTTTTTTCGGTAAAGAAAGAACCGACGGGAGAGAAGATGGCCTAGCTCGCGGGGGGAACTACTGAAACAAGAAATGGTGGCCGGGCTTAGAATGAGGGGAAGGAAGGAGTCGAGGTGGAAAGTTGCTCCTGCTTTTTTGAATATGTAAAGGGCTGGTTGAGGTGCTGATCTTGGTTGCTCTGCTCTCTCCATTCCTACGAGAAAGGAAAGGTTGGCCAAGCTAGAACATCTATAGTGACAGACGAGGGCGAATCGTAACTAGAAGAAGGAGACTACCTCCGAACTGCTTCAAATCAAGAAATTGTGGGGAGCTTTCTGGCTTGCAGTGCCTGGCCTGTTCATACTAACTAACAGTCATGATATTCAAGGTACGTATCTTGATAAGATCAGGCAACGGAAAAAGCTTGGCTCGCGAAGGGTAATGGACAGAGCCGGCTTGGTTCGGTGTATATTCTGTTGGCCTGGCTGTCGAGTACTTATTCTAACTACCAACTAGGCGAGGAAGTCATATACTTGAGCTTTGCCACTTGGCCATTACAGATATTCATTAAAGGGCTGAGTACCCCCAATGGGGTAGCCGTCCATGCCGTGAAAAGGAAACCGAAGAATAATAGCGAAGATATCACTAAGGAAGATAAGGTTTTATCTTGTCGGGGGAATGTGGAGAAATCATAAAAGCCAAAATCAAGGTTGTCGGTGGCGCGAGAAGATAGTTCTTCAAATGTTTGCGAAGCGCAAGACCGTGTATCTGCTTATCCACCCGCGGATTGTAGGTTAGTAATGCAGATCTTTACCCCTTATGGACCAAATCCCGGGCACTGTAAACACTTGCATTTCGCCACCGGGTGAGAAAATCTGCAGGATCCACCTTTGTTTGATATCAACTGGACCTTATGCGAGAGAAAGTGATGCCTCATCTTCTTGACGGCGAAGATCAAGGCCAGACAAACCTTCGTCATCGGAGGATAATTGTGCTCTGCTCCCATTTCGAGTCAAGAGATAGATAAATAGCCACATCCCATTGCACTGACTCGGGTCAATCAAGTTTTTACTCCACCATTGGAACAAGTTCTTTCTATCTTTTGTGAAGAAAATCAGACCTATGACCAAATAAGACAGACAAGTGAGCAAAGCCCTATCAACCTTTTGATTGAGAGTAAGGAAAAAACAAACCTTCAAGCTAGAGAGTAAGTAACGAAGATAGAAAGAAAGATAGAATCAGTCTCGTAAGCAAGTGCACGATTTGCTATTGCCTACACTTTATCCTTTCTTGGGCCGAGGAGTGGATCACACGCTTCGGATTTGGACCACAACTTCACCATCTACGCCTTCTCTTGAAAGGGATATTTGACGATTCAAAGAAGCAAGTCAGAGATCAGTTGCAATTGGAAGATCAGTTTCTTGAGTCTCACGCGACCGAATCGCATAGTTCTATTAAAATAGGAGGATTTCTCTGACCAACAGCATAGGTCTGAGTCTAGGTTTATCCCTTCTCCTTCTACTTACTTGAGAGTAGGGAGCTAAACTAGATAAGTCTTAAGCAAAGACTGGGTTTAATGAGACCCTCGCCATTCGTTACAGCTTACAGGTGAACTTCTACTATTCATTCTATCCACTAGCTCTCGACTAATGAATCTGAAATAAATGATATGCCCTCCGCCACGACTACTAGAATAGATAAGTTACACGAGCTAACCTACGACTATTCACTAAGAAGACTACTAGAATAGATAAGTTACACGAGCTAACCCACGACTATTCACTAAGAAATGAAAGATATGCCATCTGACTCGCCTATATAGTAGTTGACTTCCTCGCCTAACAGTTTACGGATAGTCAGTGGTGAAAACTAGCTCTACGAGAGAAGAGAGTAATAAGGGAATCTTACTCGACCGAGAGGAAGCGAAGCGCAGACTGGAAAGCTGGAGTTCAGTGAAGTATGCCTGCTCTAGCTTTTCATTCGAAAAGAGAAAATCTTACTTCGTTGGAGATAGGAATTCCCCTTCAGCGAATGCAGACTTGCCCCGTAAAACCTATGCGTCTTTGTCGCAAGCCCATGGACCTAAAATCTGCTCCCGGGTGCGACGTAGAAGGAAAAGATAGCGGACCTCTTTTTGTGTCTTTGTCCCCATATAACCCTTTCCAGAATGGTGACATGGCACCTCTATTGGATCTCTTAGGATATTTCGAAAAAATGAGCGATTTCCCCTATTTCCGTTTTTACCCTTCCACCACAATTTTCCAATAAGAGCTCTATTCATTTCCTTCTTTCAACATATTCCCAAGCCTCCTCCACTGTCTTTGCTCAACGTCACTCTCTTCCAGCTGGCCAAAAAAAAGTAGTATTTATTTTTATCTTTCCTGCCTTATCCACCAGTACTAGCTCGAAAGAAAGCCTCATTCCTGCCTACTTCCCTATTATTCAAATCTGCCTTTCAGTGATTCACCTACCTGGCCTACAACACAACACTTCTTCCCTCTTTTCACTACAACGATGTACACCGCAACCGAGAAAAGAATGCATGTTCGGCATCGAGTCCTAGTCCGGATATTGAGATTGGCATTGATTGAGTAGTTATAAGGGTGGCATTCCCTGCAATCGCTGTATACCTAGTCCCATTGAAGTAGTTCAAGTAGGGATTTGAGGCTAGCAACGGGACATAGAGAGAGAAGGAGTTCAGACCAACAGCCAGCTTGTCTTCAGCTTACTTGCTTGGCTAGCTCTTAGTGATGAAGGAGTTGGCTGGGTTAGAGGCCTCATTCTAGACTGATTATCCCTCGAAGTAATAGGCATAGCACTCAAAGTATGGGCTTGTTGTCCTTCGGCAGACTAGCTCTGTAGAGCATGAAAAGGCTAGTTAATCCGCAGGGAACTCCTCGTGGGATGAGAACGTATTTCAAGAAAGTGATTGATGAGCACCTTGCTTAACTAGGCAATCCAAGACCTTCTTTTTACCCATAACCTTTCTCTGCAGCATTGGAACCAAGATCGGGCTTGGCATAGTTACGAGGTTCCCGTTCTATTTAACTAACACTAACTGAAGCTAACCGGAAGCTTTCTTCTCATGCGACTCTTGGATCGAAAAGAGGCTGCTAGACTGGACCACGGCTGAAACTGCCAGGCACGGACTAAAAGCTGGGCTCCGGGATTCCCCAACGACGAGCGAGCCTGAGATCGCCTACCAGTCATTCCATTGCTTGAAAAAGTGAGCCTGGATCTTAGGAGGAAGGATTGAAGAGCTCTAGAGAAGGTCTGGAAAGGATGGTCGGCCACTAGAAAGCATCAATTCAGCCGGAAGTTTGGACACATTGGCTCTCGTCTTAAAGTTCCCATTGACGACCAAAGGATTAATTCCTCATGGAGGAAAGCCTCACTACCGATGCTTTACTTTCGGCTCCATTGATCTTACTCCAACCTAAGGAATACACTGTCTTGCTCAATGTGCAAGGGATCATTCTATAAACTTGGTCTTGGAAAGCCTATCAAGAGTAGCTCGGCATCGGGAATCTATGAAGGAAGAATACCCCTTTGCTTTCTTAGGGGAATAGCCGCTCTTTTATCAGAAGCGAGATTACCGGTCTGTCTCCTTAATAAAGAGTCGAGGAATAGGAGGAGAATCCACTGGCACTCTTAGCAAGAAGGAGCTCCCCGAACACAACAGTCATGCACCTAGGAACGAATGTTCTTGTGGAGCCTGTCGAAAATCCTCTTTATGTGATACCGACGCGTATTTGCTACTTTGTTGCTTATGATGATCCGCGCGGTCGACAATAACGAAGTGCTGACTGGTACGTTCTAGGTGGAGTTTCTCTTGAGTGTTGTTTTGCTTTTTCTATAAACATTGCTATCGCTTTGTTTTTGAATTTGTGTTCCCGGGTTTCATTATTAGATCTTATTGGATTTGTTGTGAGCGCTGGTCCTATGGGTCCAATAGAAGTAAGTAGATGGAGAGATCAGCCACAAACGATTTTCTTTCTAGTTTAGTCGTATCACATGTTGATGACTTTGTGAAGTATTGATCAGTGAACCATTGCGGGCGGGTAGCGAGAAAGCATTATCTATGTAAAATCTTTGTCTCAAACCATCCCTTGGAGAGAGTACCATTATGGTGTAATGTAGAGTGTGTAAGCAATCATAGGCGACTCTCGAGAGAGCTGTCTGCTTCACACGGCCATGCTCCATTGCTTACTCCTAGAGCGGTATCTTTTGAAAAAGAACTAAACTGCTGAATTCAATCATGTCAATGCAATTGCGAGTTTTATCCCTCGTAGAATTCCCGTACCCCAGGCTTGTACTGATTCGCACCATACTGTAACCCCCGGTACCTGTGTGAGAGTATCATCCACAACGAAAGAGCCGAGGCTGTTTGGAAGGATCTCAATGAGCGCTTCTCCCATCCCATGGAAAGATCACAAAGATCTATAAATAAAGCCGGGCAACTTCAACAAGAGCAATTCTCGGTTAGCTCTTCTTTCACAAAACGAAAATCCTTTTGGTATGAACTTATCCTTCGTACTCTCTTCTGTCCGTTTTAACTCCTTTTAGCTGCTGGAGCAGTTTAGCTTCCTTCCATGCGCTTGGCATAGGCTACGTCAAAACGGAGATACCAGGGATCATCAGGAGAGGAACCTATACTTTTTACATTTCTTCGTTGGAAGGAACAGGGAAAAAGCTAATATGGGTGTCTCTGCTTTTCAACAACTCATAGAAAGTGTAGTTTTCGTTATTCATGGAAAAAGTACTTTTTGTGAATATCATATTTAGTACTCTTTCTTTATAAAGAAACGATTGGTTCGGAGCTGGGCATATTCACTTAATAGAAAGAGAAAGAGCATAGATAAACGTTTATAACAAAAGAAAGAGATAACGCTTGTGATCTCTTTCTTTTTCTATTGGTTAAGGAATGCCAATAATGAAATAACTGATAGAGCTGCTAATGGATTTCATGTCCTTCTTGATCCCCATTCTCATTGGACGTTTTGACTTAGTAGCTATGTGATTTTTCACTTTGATCCGCGTACTTTATTTCTTCTTTCACTACTTCCTTTCGTCTCTCTTCTTCGGGCCCTGTATTGGGAACCATTCTTTTCCCGGTTCCCATTAGAATAGCATTCCTTCCATTCTGCCAACCAACCATATCTCTTATCCCTAGCTCGGCTCTTTTAGAACCAATTTCCATCTTTCCACTGACAGCTGCGAAGAGCTCCCCTTCACTAGGGCCAACATCCCAGAGGCTATGCTATTTGTTCAACTCTCTCGCGCGGGGCGGATAAAGCTTTTTCAAAAAGAATAGACAAATAAAAAATAAAACTAGCTATGGGCATTAGGTATAATAGAAAGGAAGCTTGGAATGTTCAATCAAAGAAATGAAAACAAATACTTAGGCAGAAGCAGACTGCCGATTCGAACCTTTCTTTATTAGGAGGCTCGGGAAAACAGGGCTTTCTGATAACTAATCACTGGAAGCACCCGATTCTCTCTACTCTGCACTTGGCCGGGATACCGAACTTAGGTGGGAACTTTTGCTATTGTTCAGTGAAGATTTTCTATTTATTTGATGAGTCTAGGAACCTATAGTATAGATAGTTTCTTTTTTTAGTGAAAAGTCCGTGTCATTCTTTCTTTTTCTTAAGAAGAACATCGAATCAGAGTGTTTCTCTTTGTAAGCTACTGGTTCAGATCATGATAGGAAGGGCGGCCTTTGTCTTGTTCATTTAGTGAATACTCAATAGCTGCCTGCTTTTGGTACTTAGCCCTAGCTTAGGAAATTGCCCCGGCTTTCGATGCCGACTATTTCAGAAACAGAAGCGGATGGATGGTGCTCTTTCGTAACTGACGACCTGCCTCCTCCTTTCTTGCCCGCCTCAGCGGAAATCTTCCTTATCTTATCTTAGAAAGAGTAAAGAAAAAGGCACCTAATCTTTGCCGTCTCCACTGAGATTTCAGACCTGAAAGGCTGGCCCTTGCCTATTGAAAGTATGGTGTCTCATAAATGCTTTGTTAATGCCTCTTATTCGTAGGATCGGTCCAAAAGGCACATTTGCACCTAATCAACTGAAGCAGATGCAGGATCCGAAGTATTCGACTCCGGTCCGGCTCAGACGAACCGAGGGATCATCTCCTGTCTATCCCTAGTCACAGCGAAAGACTTCTACTTGATAGCTATACCTCTGCCCATAAAAAAAGTACTTTTTGATCTCCAAATACCAACCGCCCACTATCGGATGGACTTCTTGCTCAGTTTCGTGGTCAGAAGATCAACATTCTGAGTAGAATTCTTTTGTCTTGAATATATGCCCTTCTTGGTTCATTCATTCCTGAGTTCTCGCTTCGCCCCTTCTCCCGCTTGGCGGGCTTGGTATGATATGTTCGTGATTCCCATTATCAAGAATAGGGTTAATTCTAAATGTAGGTGCAGATAAGAACTAGAAAGCACCATTGCATAGGGAAGTTCTTTGAGTAGTAAAAACTAGTCTACGGGTACCTAGTCTTAAGAGTGGGCGGGGCATGCCCTATGCTATCTTATCCAAAAGAGGTCGATCCTCCTGCTCTAGATCCTTAAAAAAGTGGATTTGCATATTGGTACCATTGCTTCATAGAAAGGGCATTTTGCTTCCTTCTAAGGTTATGCCTCACTATCAACAGATTCAGTCAACGCCCAGAGATGTTCCATTCTAGACGGTGCGGGCGGCAAAGCGCCATTGTCAGCCACTTCCACTCCCTAAGGAGCCTGATCCGCTTCGGGTCCCTAACAATGTAGGTGCTAGACTGCTCTTCATGCTCTTCTTCCATCCTCAATTGCTCTACTCCGCGGCAAAGGGAAGATGCGAACCGTATGAACTAATGAGCGGACCAGGAGCGGCTATCTTTACGGTAATGCCCTGATACAAGTCGGAAAAACAAACCGATCACATTCCTAAAGGGGAAGGGCGAAGCTTTAGTTCCCCTTACCTTTTAAGGTATGGAAGGTGCCAAACTAGCTATTTCTTTCTGCTTCAAAGGAAGGCAAACCAACCATGGTGGCTTTGCCAGCAAGCAAGGCTGCGAAGAGGGCTGTCGAGTGCGTCGGATATGGGGAATTGCATAGATAAATAGAGTTCCCGTCCGTAGTGACCTGGACACGAGATTAGGGCGAGACGAGCGCAGTCAAAAGTAAAGAAAACGCGCCTTAAAACAAAGATTCTATTACGTATCCGAAAGCGTTCAAGCTTGAATTGCACACAGAAGGATCCTTTGCCCTCATTTAGTACAGCTACCCATAAACCTTTGACGCTTCGTCTCTGTCAATCGCGACTGATTAAATCGATCGGTCGAACAAACTTCATTTGAAATAGCGGCGTAGTTAACAAAAACAAAGGTACGAGAAGAGAATTCTAGTTCGGCTTCTCAATAAGGCTTTGAAAGATAGAGGTATGTTCGATTCACAAGAGTTTTGTCCTCGTCTCGGAAATGAGGTTCTTGTCAAGTCAAGGCGAAAAAGTAGGTTTTATTATTTCCGCTTCTGACTCTTTCCATTTTTTTCGAAATGCCCTAGTCAGATCAACAAGAAATCGATTTGACATTCGCGCAGTTTGAGCATACTGACATCAAAAAAACAATTACAGCTATAATAAATAAATCATGATCCTTTATTAGCAAGAGCACTGAACATGGAATCATTGGTTACAGATCAACCATGGACTGACTCAATGTTGAACGTAACTAAATTAGCTCTTTTTTTCACATACAATTTAATAACCGAGGCCGCCAGGCCTAAAGGAGTGATAAAATGTTCCGAGGAGGGAACATGAGAATCTCTATTTTTTTTTTACAAAAAAGGGAGTGGTCTTCTATCTTCTCGGCTTCTTCTTGACTGGCTGAGAGTGGATAGAAAGTCGGGAATCTTTCCCTTTTTTATCCCTATAGGTTTTCGTTGATCCAAGCTTCCTCTGTTCGTACGAAAGGAAAGGATCCAGGATGTTTTTGTGGAGTGCGCGGCTATTTGCTTATATCTTCATTTGGCCAAGTCCGTTCATTCCTCACCCTTCGTGATAGAGTTCTTGCTTTATGTCTTTCCTCCCACTCCCAATTGATTCATAGATTCAGGATTTTGAGCTCGTATCAACTGGAAGACTCAGACTCCTGTTCTATCCCCCGTCACCACTCTCTTTCCACTGATGACTTCCCCGCACTAAAAATCATCCAGCTTTGTAGAACCTTTCAGAAGGGATAGGACAGCCGCAACAAAGAGGGCCTTTCTCGCTGGGCGGCTAGCGCATCAGATTCGAAAGTGCTTTGCTTTGCTAAATCTGTTGCTTAAATATATAGATAAGTTTTCTAAATGAGATTGAGTTCCATCGGTACTGGTGGTACTGGACAAGCTCTCAGGGAATAATCTAAAGTTTATACCTTTTTGCAAAAGAGGTACCCCTCCCTCCTTCACAACATAAAAAAACCGGCAAGGAATCGCTATCGCTACTCCCTCTATCCAAACCATACCTGTTGTTAATTGCTGTGTATCAAGCCGAGCCGGTACCTTACGTGGAGGCAGCTTTAGAAAAAGCCTCCAGGGGGGTCCCGGCCCATACCTACCAAGTTTCACTGATCGCCCTAGCGAACTAAGTCCTTCCGTAGTAGGCCTAGTTTCACCTTCAAGAGAGTAACTAGCAAGATCCACCAAAAAGACGGAACTACGGGTGAGAGAAGGAACTATGATAAAGCTTTAGTGGAGGTGCGCCTTCTTCCCTTCCGGCGAACAGAAAAGAGAGATACGAAGGAGTAATGACGAAAGGTTGATTGTTCGTATGTTCAGTGATGGCGAGCCTTCAACCAATAAGAAATACCTGAAAGAAGATTGCGTAGGCCTTCAATCATGGTGCAATGAATATCGTAGATAGAGTGATGGAAGAAGTTCGATCTCATATAGCTAGCTGGAGTCTTTCCTTTCAAAGTGAAACGATTTTCCTTTTATACGTTGAGATATTTGAATTGGATTTTCTTTCACCACTACTATCGTAACGCACAGAAAACACTGACGTTTCCGCTCGCTTTCAACCACTGCCACTTTACCTGAGCACTGTGACGCAGTCGGTCAAGTATTGAGTTTCTGCTAGTATATCAAGGACTTATGAGAACTTAAAAGAAAAAAACTAGGCAAAGTTCATTTAGTTAAGGGAGGCCCATTCGTGGGGGGTTCGTGAAAGAGTTGGGTTCGATTCCCTTTATACGCGATGTGGCGAAAAATGATTTTTACTTTTTTTAAGATTTTTCCATGCCTGCATTAAGATTTAAAACGTGTCGTCTACTTCCAGGAAATGTTCGGAACAGAGAACTTTCTCTAATCCAACGCCGCATTCTCCGAAGATTGAGGAACAAGAGGAGATCCATTAAAAGAAATCTTTCTCAGAGAGAAAATCTAAACAGTAACATCAAATTACAAACTACACGAAAGTTGTCCCTTTATTATGGGGATTTACCCATAAGGGAGATGCACAGAGGAAGAGAACGAACTTCATATATCCCTTTTTTACTCAATCAAGAAACAAGATCGGACGTGATTCCGGTTCGTCTCCGTTTTAGTGACACTCTTCCTCAAGCAAGGCAGCCGATAAGTCATCGAAGGGTTTGTTTGAATAATGGACTGGTAACCATTACTCATTTGAAAGTTTCCCACGGTGATCTAATATCTTTTCAAGAAAATGACGCGAGAACCCGCGGTGAAGAAATAAGGAGATCTTTCTATATCGACATATCAGTTGGCAAAATCATAGGCAAATTCCTACCGGTCAGAATCTGGAGAAGAACAAAAACAGAATGGTTCCGCTTACTCACAACTCAGAGGGGATGCCGCTTACTACTCAAATCCGGGTTTTTGCAAGAGTTGCGTTCTTATATGCAAGAAGAAGACTTAGAAAGAACAAAGAAGTTTGGATCCGCAAAAGTATGCTTAGGCAGTTCCTTCGCTGAGCACAACAGAATGAAGAGGAATTTGTTTCATTTCAAATACTTCTTCTTATTGAAAAGAAGGAAGGAGGAAGAGGAATTGAAATTGAAAAGAACAATAGGGGAAGAGGAATTGAAAAGAAGGAAGGAGGAAGAGGAATTGAAAAGAAGGAAGGAGGAAGAGGAAAACCGAAAAAGAGCAATAAGTCCTTTTGTTTACAAGTCTTCTTTATATAGAAATTCGACCTATTGCTCCGGATCCCCGTTTACTAGGAAGATAAGAATCAAAAGGATCGAACTACCTACTCATTATTCGGAGGTGAATCATAGAACACTAAAAGCTGTGGTATCTTATGGACCTAACATAGGTCACATCCCTCACGACATAAGATTGAAAGATCCAAACCTTCCTCTTCGGAGCGGAAACGGACGTGGCCAAAACATATAAAAAAAGATCGGCCTAGTCGCTCATAGGGACATATCTATCCGGATAGAGGATAGTCTAGATCCATTTTTATAAAAATATCTCTCTATATAGATAGGTATCTCTGTGGATAGAGATAAAGATAGGGATCCCTATAAATCCAAATATATGGAAAAAGTGCACTTTTTGACTACTACTACTACTATTACTATTTCTTAGACTTTTTCAAGGAAACATCGTTTTTTCGATTTTGACTGAATTGGTCGGAGCGTAGACGAGCGAGCAGAGCCCAGGAAAGAGGTCAGATCGTCATAGAGCAGTCGACTATAAGTATAAGACTGCTGGCCTGAGAGAAGGCAGTCTCTCTCGGGAAACATGGCCCAATTTCTCTTCTTTCTTTTCACACGGGCAACAATTGGGAATAAAACAGACCATGAACATGAGTTTAAAATGTAAAAAAAAGGTCTGAAAGACTTATTCTTTTTTTAAAGGAGGATAAGATAATTTAAAGATTCTTTTTTGTTGTTATTATGTGTTATTTACTACCTTTGGCTTTGGGAAAAGTTTTCTACTTTGGAAGTTCTTGACAAGTCCCAAGTGGAGGAGATTAAGAGGTCATTAAAGAATTCTTCCTTTTAGTTCTCTTCGATGTATCGATCATGCATTCCTAAACCACATAAGCCGGGGGAGATGCGCCCCATTAGACAGCCTCATAAGGCAGACATCATTGTCATGGATACGGCTTTTGAACATCGTTTTTGAAGACATCTTTCTAACGTACTCCCATGGGTTTCGAAAAGGGAGAGGAGTCATCCCCTTTTTCGCTCATGTTCAAAAATTGGGAAAGGTTGATAGACTCATTCAAGCAGATATAGTAGGTTATTTTATTAATATTAATATTCAGATTTGCATTTCAACATTAAGCGCGCATATTGGGCAAGGTAATGATGCCTTCTGTAATCTGATTGAAACTAGTGATATCAAAGATCAGAATCGAAAAAGTTATGCATTCATTTTTAAAGGAATACAGCGGGTAAGCCCCTTATCTCCAGTTCTTTTGAATATCTTCTTACAGAAACATATCATGTTGATTCATATTTTGAGTCAAAAGAAGGAATTTCTTGTTGTTATATATGCAGATAACTTTGTATTTGCTATTAAGAAGGGGCCAGAGTCTGAAAGAGTAAGCCAAAGCTTCCAACAGATGTTGAAAGAGTCTTTGGCCGAGCTCAAACTCTTTTAAAAAAGCTTGGAACTCATTCGCGAAGTCAGTAAACCCTGCTATAACTATATTAGGAGTACTTGTCTCAATTCACTCAGACGGACTTATGAAGGCACCCATGAATAAATTCCTCAGAATGCCTTAAAAACAAAAAAAATTACAAAAGAAAATGCTCAACCTTGAGGAAGTACTTCTCCCTAAGATACAGACATATCTAGCTCTATATTGTTTTAGTCAAAATGAGAATGACGTCATTGCATACTTAAAAGACTTTTTTAGATACAATACAAAGTTATATAACATTTCGGCAGTTAAAAAAATAAAAATATCAGAATCAAAGGAAGAAGGACAAAATCTGGAATCTTTCCCTAGACCAAAAAAAAGAGTAGTAGCTTCTCAGCGGTCAAGGCGGAATTCATACATCAACTACCGTAGTCGCTACACCTCATAGTGATGTCTTGCCCATTTTACAAAGAAAGAGGACCAAGAAGAAGCGCTTTTGAAGGAAGCAGGCCACCCACTGGTAAATCTTTTCATTTTAGGTCATATCCCGTAGCAAATCAAGGTACGGAGTCAGATGATTGTAAGAGAATGAATGCCTCTGCGTCCGATGCCATGGAATCAGCTGCAAAGTCAGTCTAACTAGGATTTGTTGACCTGAGACTGGCCTTTCTAGGGATTAGACAAAGTCTGAAAGGGATGCTGCTTTCACTGTGCATCAATAAGAAGGAATAGCAGCTTCACGGTAAAGAACAGAACTCAGGCTATAGGTATAGACCCTAATCCAAACGAATTTGAAGCATTTCTTTGAACAACACCAAATCATTTCACCTCGGTTGAGGAGTTGTTTCAAATAGAAGTTAAGTAAACTGATTCAAGTTAGCCCAGTGTGGAACCTTGGAAAAAGTAGTTCAAATCGAACTCAAAAGCAAAACTAGGCAATCCAACTTCCATTGATGCTGCTTACCTGTAACTAGCTAGCATAGTATCGATTCTAGCAATCTTTGTGGCGGTTGGTGCCATTTCTTCTCTTTGAGGGAGGCTGGGCTATTAAGATTAGGCAGTAAGCGATGGAACTATTGGGCTGCGATGGATAAAAGAATTCGATCAGAAGCACCGGTATATGCCTTAAAGTAAAGTTGCTCAAGTAGGCCTATTTCAGTTCCTTAATCACCTCCTCTTCTTTTGGAGGTAGCCTTATGATTTTTATGGGCTCATGCCTTAGAAGAAATTAGAAATAGCACACATTCTAGAATTTAAATACTTAGCAAGCTGATTTAGAGAGCAGTGCACTTTGATTACAGGATGTCTAGCCCGTATTGCTAGTTATAGCATTTGGAGATCAGAATCTTAATTAATTACGGGGTGCGTGCTACCCTAGTATGCTTTCTTTCTTATTCTTGCCTTAGAGTGCTGTGGTTCCTCTCTATGGCCCACAGTGTGACCTAGGGGGTTCTACTTGCTTTGTGAAAGCAGCTAGATTGGTATTCCATTGCTACATTCTAAAAACCAAGTCAAATTACACTTAACGATGGCTTATCTATGATTCAAACTAAAAGCTAACACTGTGACTAACAGATGGGAGTAGATTCCTGTTGATTCGTTCATGGTATGATAAGCTTCTTCTTCATGAAAACTTAAGACCACCTTAGGCTTTTCAAAGCATATAAGACTTCTAACCAGATAGCGCTCCTGGTCGAATCTATCGTTCTGGAATTCTTCACTTCCACAAGGGCTATTTTTTTCAGAGAGTGAACTCTTTTCCACAACAATTGAATGCTTCTTATTTATTGGTCATAAAGTACACATGACTTTACCGAGTTTAGTAATAAATGTGATTAAATATAAGGCTCAGGGTCTCGCCCTCACATTCATCAGAGCAAAACCCGAAAGAACTTGTTTAGCCAAGGATGTCCCTCCAAAGAACAACCTTTTTTTTCTCACTGAAGAAAGAGGTTTCAGCTTTAGACAAAAGAAGTCTGCTCTGTGGGTGTTACAAAGGGAAAACTAGTGTGGTAAGTTGTAGACATCTAGAACTCAAATAACTTATCAACAGAGCTATCTTTTGATAGCATTTCATTGGCTTATTCAAGGTCAATCAGTTATAAATGACATACTGCACAGGTGCTGTTCTTCATAGCAGCTATTGGTCAACTTGCTTTCTTCACTGACATACATAAATTTCCCAATCCTAATTCAATAACAAAAGAATGTCCTCTCAGAACCATAAACTCTTCCCCGCCTGCTTGCATCGGGAAGCTATGTGGTGCTCGGGATGAAGCGATGTCTAGAGCACTTTCTCAAAAACAAGAAGACTACAAATAGAGCTATTCAATCAAATTCAGGTACTATGATGGTGGACTACCAATTCTCTTTCTTGTTGAATGCAAAAACAAGCAAGATTTAAGGCCGTATACTATGTGATTTCATCTTAGACGATCAAATCACTAAAAGATCACTCTCTACGAAGTTTTATTTCACTTTCATAATCAATTGAAGTTCACTCTATGCTCAATATCCCTGCTATGTGTTTCATTTTAGATCTATAATTAACGAAACTAGGACCACCAACATTAAGTACTCTTTATTGAACCTGCGACTTTTAGGGCTAGACTCTTAATGGAGGAAGGAGTTGCTACTCCTATAACCAAACTGATCATAAAGCACTTAACTAACTTATCAAGCCACTGCCGAAAGCAAGATGTGAGCGGATTGACTGGCTGGATGGTGTATAAAATCTAAAGGATAGCAGCGGGAAGAAAAAAAGACAAGAAAACGATTGAATGTCAGGCAAAACTGTTCAAATCTAATTAATACCTGAAAAACACAAGTACGGAGTTGGAATCAATAACAATTGAATAATACATAATTCTTACTGCATGCATGTTCACCTAAAGCATTTCTTACCACTTAAGTGAACGAGGGTGGTATCAGTATTTTGACTGACGGCTGTTGTCTAATTATTGAAATAGAAACACTCTTTTCCAAATGCTATTGCCATTCTCCATCCCGGTCTGTAGCAACGTACTTAGCGCACTAGTTCAATTTCTTTATTAACTCTCAAAAGCAAAGAAGAAGAGACAGACGAGTATAGAATTTTTTTCAAGCTAGTTCCTCTATCCCACACTCTTGACTTGAAGGCCCATAGCCATCACCCGTTGCACTCTACTACAGGAATCACTAAACTCTAAAACAGATACGCACAATTATAGGTGGTTCTTTGGATGCGAAGAGTTGTCGTTGAAAAGAAATTGATACAAACCTAACTGTGAAAGAACTTCTGTCGCTATAGGGCCGCTGTTTTCCAAGGCGGAGGAAATAAAGTCCAGCAACATCATATACAAAATGGAGAACTGTACTTCACAGAAGAGGATTAAAGTCTGGCTCCATTCTGCCTTGATTTCATGGTTCAGCAGAAACAACATGAAGAAGCACACTGAAAGAAGAAAATAACGTTTTCATCAAAGGTTACCCACTGTAAAGAAACCAAAGTCAAAAACGAAAACCAAATGTTTATGCATTGTTAACTTCCCACATCAGGCAGCATATTATCTAAAGATACTACTTTTTTAAGAAGGAATGTTTCACCATACTATAAGCTGCATGAATGAATCCAGGTTTAGTGACCAGGAGAAATATCAGCCCCAAAGTGATTGCACGAGAAATCTTGCGCCCATGCTAGTGTTGCAACAATCAAAACCTTCGTGTCTTCCTTTTCTGTACCATAGAACAAATTCACATTAGTTAGTACCAGTCAGTGCTGTATTAAAATAAAAAAATTTCATCTACATTTCAATCATGAACTAGGAGCACCAAAAAAGGGGCTTTCTCACTATCACTTAGGGATTGTTTGTTTTCGAATTTACTTTCCAAAAGAACTACAAGGAAAAGTCTTCTGAGATTGAGACAACCAGAGTTGACCAAGAAAATGAAAAAAGCTATTGGCTGGTCTCTTGGTAATTACCAAAATAAGTTACATACCCTCATCCTCATCGGCCGATTGGCCGTCACGGGCTGACAAGTAGAGAAAGACAGAGTTGTTGACGAGGTTGCACAGTGCCACAAATACTCCCAGGCAGTATTGTGCAAGTAAGAACAATGCCGGGATCGAATAATGCCACAAGCCTATTCTTTCCCATATCACCATATCCTGCACAGATCACTCCCGATTAATCGTCACTATCTCACATCAGAGGAAGTAAACACAAGAAGTTCCTCTACAGTTCAAACTGACTGTTTCTATCCATTCCCGACTCTTCTTGCCTTAACGGATCAATTTCTTCAGTCTTACTTTAATTTGATTGAGCCCAACTCAGTTTTC
>Ga0137369_10001924_pt1 | contig 20989 bp, 19 predicted proteins | sample SagtaG_12_FD_104918 | JGI IMG/M metagenome (GOLD analysis project Ga0137369, IMG submission 104918) | Vadose zone soil microbial communities from Sagehorn Ranch, Mendocino, California, USA - Sage1_L_113_16 metaG | ecosystem: Environmental > Terrestrial > Soil > Vadose zone | place: USA... | reverse complement strand
CAGATCCACCCTCGGCTCCCAGCCCAGGATCTCGCGGGCGCGGCCGATCGAGGGGACTCGCGTCAGGATGTCCTGGTATCCCTCGCCGTAGTAGTCCATCGAGGAGACGTTCACGACCGGCGTCTGGCGCGCTTTTTCTCCGAATCCGGGGTGCGCCGCGACCGCGGCGATGAGCTTCTCCGCCAGCTCCGCTACCGAGAGATCGTTGCGAGGGTTGCCGATGTTGAAGATGCCGCCATCGGCCGCGCCGCCGCGGTTCTCCAGGATCTTCATCAGGCAGTCGACCCCGTCGGAGATGTAGGTGAAGGAGCGGCGCTGCGTCCCGCCATCCACGAGCTTGATCGGCTGGCCGTAGAGGATGTTGTGCAGGAACTGCGTCAGGACGCGGCTCGAGCCTTCCTTGGGCGAGTCGATGTCGTCCAGGTGCGGGCCGATCCAGTTGAAGGGGCGGAAGAGCGTGAACTTCAAGCCCTCGGCCTGGCCATAGGCCCAGATGACGCGGTCCAGGAGCTGTTTCGAGCAGGAATAGATCCACCGCTGCTTGCGGATGGGGCCGTAAACGAGCGGTGAGGTCTCCTCGTCGAACTCCGGGTCCGGGCACATCCCGTATACCTCGGAGGTCGAGGCGAAGACCACGCGCTTGCCGTAGCGCACGGCCTGCTTGACGATGCGCAGGTTCTCTTCGAAGTCGAGGTGGAAGACCGCCAGCGGGTACTTCACATACGCCGCAGGCGTCGCGATCGCGACGAGCGGGAGCACGACGTCGCACTTCTTGACCTGGTACTCGATCCACTCCTTGTTGATCGCGATGTCCCCCTCGAGGTATGTGAACCGGGGATGCGTCAGAAAGGGCGCGATCTTGTCGCTCGCGATGTCCAGGCCCGAGACGGCCCAGTCGGTTGTCGCGAGAATGCGCTCGGTCAGCGCGTTGCCGATGAAGCCGTTGACTCCGAGGATCAGGACCTTCATTGCACGCGCATCCTGGAAAGGAAGGCGGCGGCGTCGATCTCCTCCTCGCCTTCTCTCTGGATGCGCAGGATCTCCACGTACCGGTCGTCCTCACAGGCAACGTAGAGCCGCCCCCGCTCCATACGGATCTGCCCGGGGAAATTGTCGTGAGCGCCCAGGTGCGGAAGTTTTGTCTTCCAGAGGAACGTCTTGCCTCCGAAGATATCCGTGAAGGCGCCGGGATAGGGATGCGTCACGGCGCGGACCAGGTTGTGGACCTCCTCGGCGGTCTGGTTCCACTCGATGGCCCCATCCTCCGGGCCTCGCTTGCCGAATGTCGTGGCGTCCTCTTCCTTCTGCGGGCGGCGTGGCGCCGTTCCTCTCTTCAATTCGTCCAGACGCCGCTCCAGGATCTTGACGGCTGCCGCGGTCACGCGCCTCTGCACTTCGATCGCCGTGTCGTCGGGACCGATCGGCACCTTTTCCTGGTCCACGATGTCTCCCGAGTCGGGCTTCTCGGTCATCACATGGAGCGTGGCCCCGGTCACTCTCTCCCCGCGCAGCACGGCCCAGTTGACGGGCGCGCGCCCCCGGTAGGCGGGCAGGAGCGAGCCATGGACGTTGTAGGCACCGAGGCGCGGCAGCTCCAGGATCTCCGGCGGCAGGATGCCGCGGTAGTAGAAGGAGAAGAGAAGCTCGGGCTGCGCGGCCTTGACCCGCGCAATCGCCGCCGGGTCGCGAGGGTCGTCCAGAATCATCGGCTCGATCCCGCGCGAGCGCGCCAGATCCGCGACGCTGTCGAACCACTGCGGCTCCTTGGGGTCATCGGTGTGCGTCACGACGAGCACGACGTCCTCGCCGCGCTCGAGCAGAGACTTCAAGCACGCGTGACCCGTGTCTGAATAGGCGAAGACCGCGATACGAGTCATGGAGACACCTCCCTCGCCCGCCCGGAGGCGGAAGTGGGTCGGGGTGAGGGGGCGTGTCCCGCTCTCGCGTCCGCGCCCAACCCGTAGACTCGCCGCACCGAGAAGCGGGGGCGGCCCCGCACCTGCTGGTAGATGCGCCCCACGTACTCGCCGACGATGCCCAGTCCCGCCATCGCGATGCCGAGCAGTGTAAAGAGAATCGCAAAGAGCGTGAAGACCCCTTCGACTTCGGCTCCCACGACCAGGCGCCGCACGAAGAGGAAGACACCGAAGGCGATGCCTCCCAGGGCGACCACGCTGCCGAGCAGGCCGAAGACCTGAATGGGCACGGAGGAGAACCCGGTCATCAGATCGAAGTTCAGGCGGATCAGGCGGTAGAAGGAGTAAGCCGACTCTCCTCCGGCGCGCGGGGCATGCGCCACCTCGACCTCGGTGGGCCGCCGCGCGAAGCTCTGCGCCAGAGCCGGGATGAAGGTCGAGGCTTCGTCGCAGCGGTTGATCTCTTCCACGACGTCGCGCGAGTAGGCTCGCAGCATGCAGCCGAAGTCCGTCAGGTGCATGTGCGTGATCGCGACCGTCACCCGGTTGACCAGAGCGGAGGCCAGCCGCCGCGCCCAGGAATCCTGCCTTTGCCGCCGGACCCCTCCCACCACGTCGAACCCCTCCTCGTACTTTTCGAGCAGCTTTGGGATTTCCTCGGGAGGGTTCTGGAGATCGGCGTCCAGGGTGACGACCACGTCTCCCGTGACGTCCCGAAACCCCGCCAGGATCGCCTGGTGCTGGCCGAAGTTGCGCGAGAGCTCGAGGACGCGCATTCGATCGGCTCGGCGCGAGACCCAGGACTCGAGGATTTCGAGGGACCGGTCGCGGCTCCCGTCGTCCACGAGGATTACCTCGTACGGCTCTCCGTGCCCGTCCAGGACCGCCAGCAGCCGGCGGAGGAATTCCTCCAGGTTCGCTGCCTCGTTGAAGACGGGCACGACGACGGAGACTTTCACTTCCGGAACTCCTCGAGGACTTCCTTGACCGTCTCGACGACGTCGTCCTGGTCCGCCTCGGCCAGGCCGGGGAAGAACGGGAGCGAGACGATCCTCTCCGACACGAAGTGCGCCTCCGGGAAGTCTTGCGGCTTCCAGCCGAAACGCTCCGCGTAGAAGGAGAACTCGTGCGCCGCCGTGTAGTGAAGTCCCGAGCCGATGTTCCTCTTCTTCAACTCCTCCATGAAACGGTCGCGGGAGATCGTGAGGCGATCGATGTCCACCAGCGGAGTGTAAAGGTGCCAGGCGTGCCGGATCGGATAGGCCACGCGCTGCGGCAGGATCAGGCCCGGCAGGTCCGACAGAAGCTCCCCGTAGCGCGCGGCCAGCCGCGCGCGCTCGGCGAGGAATCCGTCCAGGCGGGGAAGCTGATGCAGGCCCAGCGCCGCCTGGATGTCCATCATGTTGTACTTGAACCCCGGCAGCGCGACGTCGTAGCAGGGACTTCCCGACCTGGCGAAACGCTTCCAGGATTCCCTGTCCATGCCGTGGAACTTCAAGACCGAGGCCGTCTCGAAGACCGCTTCGTCCTCGGTCACGACCATCCCCCCCTCCCCCGTCGTCATGTTCTTGTTGGGATGGAAGGAGAAGACCGAGGTCGTCGGGAAGGAGCCGATCTTCCTTCCCTTGTACTCGGCGCCCACCGCGTGCGCGGCGTCCTCGAGGACCGCGACTCCTCTTCCCGCCGCGAGCTCCAGGATCGGGTCCAGGTCCACGGGCTGGCCGACGTAATGGACTGGAACGATGACCCTGGTCCTGGGAGTCAGGCGCTTCTCGATCTCCTCAACGCGGATGTTCAGGGTCGCCGCGTCGATGTCGGCCAGGACGGGGGTCGCCCCACAGTGCACGATCGTGTTCAACGTCGCGACGAAGGTCAAGGGCGTCGTGATGACCTCGTCGCCCGGCCCGACCCCGAGAGAGAATAACGCCACGTGCAGCCCCGCCGTCGCGGAGGAGACGGGCACGGCAAAGCGCCCACCCACGTAATCCGCGAACGCCGCCGTGAACCTCTCGACCCTGGGTCCCGTGGTGATCCACCCCGACCGCAGGGTGTCCATGACCTCCGCGATTTCCTCCTCCCCCAGCGAGGGCCGGGCAAAGGGCAGGAAGCTGCTGCGCATCAGGCGCAAGTCTAGTCGAGAGATCGGGTGATCGGTCCTAGGTCCTTGGTCCCTGGTCCTTGGTCCTTGGTCCTTGGTCGGGCAACTAAGGACTACGGACTAAGGACTATGGACTTTCTCAACTCTTCCGGAGCTTGCGCCGCGCGAGGTATTCGGTGCCGGTGGCGCAGACGCTGACCCAGAAGAGACCGACCAGGATTCCGGCGCCGACGTCGCTGGTCCAGTGCGCGCCCAGATAGATCCGCGTGTAGGAGACCGACAGGATGATGAAGGTGGCCAGAGCCAGCGCCGCGCCCCTCAGCGCGCGGCTGCGCGAGAGATGGAGGACCAGGGCGGCGGCGGCTCCGTAGAAGAGCGTGGACATCGTCGCGTGGCCGCTCGGGAAGCTGTAGGTCTTCTCCGTCGCAAGCGCCGGCCAGAGGTCCGGACGCGCGCGGTGGTAGATGATCTTGAGCAGAGTCTCCAGAAGCCAGCCTCCGATGACGACAGCGAAAAAGAGAAGGGCGCTGACGCGGCGTCCGCCAAGGAAGAGCGCTGCCGTGACGGCGAGCGTGGCGGGCAGGAGAAACCGGTGGTCTCCGAAAAAAGACACCGCCCGCGCGGCGCGGTCTCGAACGGGATTGTGGAGGCCTTCGATCGCGAGCGTGACTTCCCTGTCGAGCGCGGTCTTTCCGTGCACGTCGAAGACGGCGTCCGCGAGCACCCCGAAGATGACGACGACCGCCGCGCAGGCGAAGAAGCCGACCGTCAGGTAGAGACCGACCGCTCCTTCCCGCGTGAAGCGGGCGCGCAGGAAGGAGCGCCATCTCGACGGAGCGGCCGAGTGGGGAACCGCCGGGGCCGTCACGGTTCCCACCGGATCGCTCCGGCGAAAGTCCAGCGGTGCTGCGGATTCCAGACCCCCACGACCGGACGGTCGGCCGTCACCTCGAAGCGGAGCACGTCGCGGCGATAGTCGTACGGCGCCCCGTCGCGCGCGTGGGCGGCCGCGTCCAGAGAATAGACGCCGGGGGCGAGCGCGAACGCGGGGATCTCCAGCGTCACACGCGCCTCGCCGGCGAACTCTCCGGGCCGGAAGCCGTCGATGTCCGTGTTGGAGCCGAAAACGCTCTGGCCCGAGACCGTCGTGATTGCGAAGCCGAAGACGAAATCGGACAGCGGCGCCGCGGCGCGGACTCGCATCTGGAGAACCGCCGGCTCTCCCGAAACGATTCGCCCCGCTGGCCGTCCCTTGCCATCGAGCAACGTCACTTCCTCCACGACCACTGCCCCGGAACCGATCCGCGCCGGCCGTTCCGGGGCCGGGCCCTCGGAGCTGACAGCTGAGAGCTGAGAGCCGACAGCTTGTCTCCGGTTTCCTTCCTCCTGAGCCACTCGCTCGCGGTAGAGCGTCACGGTCTCGCGCGCCGGCCCGTCGGCCTGGAGGCGCCCACGGTCGAGCCAGATCGCCCGCCGGCACCGCTCGGAGACGAGCGCCAGATCGTGTGACACGACTAGGATCGTCTTGCCGGCCCGCTCGAACTCGGCGAACTTCTCCAGGCAACGGTGCGAGAAGGCTTCGTCTCCGACCGCCAGCACCTCGTCCACGAGAAGGACGTCGGGATCGCTGTGGGCCGCGATCGAGAATCCCAGGCGAACTGCCATGCCGGAGGAGTAGGTCTTGAGCGGCGCGTCGAGGAACTCTTCCAGCTCTGCAAAGCGCACGATCTCATCGAACCTCTCCGCGATCTGGCGGCGGGAAAGGCCGAGGAGCAGACCGTTGATCTCGATGTTCTCCCGTCCCGAGATCTCGGGATGGAATCCGGCGCCCAATTCCAGGAGCGCGGCCAGGCGCCCGCGCACTTCGACCGATCCCCGGGTGGGACGGACGATGCCGGCCAGCAGCTTCAAGAGCGTGGACTTGCCCGAGCCGTTGGGCCCGACGATGCCGACCATCTCGCCGCGCGCGATCTCGAAGGAGAGGTCCACCAGAGCCGGAACCGACGCATCCGGCGAAAGCGCGCGACGACTCATGCCCGAAAGCAGCGCTGACTTCAATGTCCCGACGGTGTGCTTTCGCCCGTACCGCCGATACAGCTTGGTCATCCCCTCGACGCGGACCGCCACGCCGGCCTCGCCGCGTCCCAGCGTCACCGCCTCCCCGCGTCCCAACTAAGCCTCCTCCGCGATGGAGTCGCGCAGGCGCTCGAAGACGAGCGCTCCCACGGCGAGCGAGAGCGCGGCCGTCCCGGCCATCCAGGCCCACTCGGCCGCAGCGATCGGACGGAAGAAGAACAGACTGTCGTGGAGCGCCGTGAAATACGTCGAGAAGGGGTTGACGCGAAGGAGTCCGCGGTACCGCTCCGGAACCGAGGTGACCGGGTAGAGAACGGGCGTCAGGAAGAACGCGAGGGTCAGCAGGTTGGAGGTGACGTCGCGAATGTCGGCGAAGTGCACGGCGAGCGACGAGATCGCCAGAGCCAGACCAAACACGGTCAGCGCCAGCAGCGCCAGCACCGCGGGGAAGGCCAGCGCGGCGACACCCGGCGCCACGGTCCCGCGCGAAGCCGAGAAGAGAATCGCGGCCGCGAGCACGGGAAGAGCGAGAAACAAATGAGACAGGCGCGCTGCGACGGCCGAAGCGGGAAAGACTTCCGGCGCCACGGTTGTCTTCCGAAGGAGGGGGCCGTTCGCCCGGAAAGTCTCCGCGGAGTCCACGAGCGCCGAGGATACGAAGCTCCAGGCCAGGACGCCGATGAAGAGGAAGAGCGCGTAGGGACGCACGTCGGCGCGCGGCGTGAAGACCAGGCGGAAGACCGTCGCGTAGACGGCCAGGAGCAGCAGCGGATTGACCAGCGACCAGAAGTATCCGAGGAGGCCGCCCCGGTACCGGGCAGCGAGCTCGCGTCGCGTCAGAGCCGTGATCAGCGCGCGGTTGCGCCACGCCCGTCGAAGAGGAAGCATCGGAGAAAGTTATCAGTTATCGGTTTTCAGTTATCAGTTCTGATCCCCGCAGTGGCACTTTCGGAAACTGAGAACTGAGAACTGAGAACTGAAAACTGAAAACTCGTTCATCCGGTATCCTCCCGTCGGTGGCGCCGCGCGAAACCTCCGGGCCTCCGGCCGTCTCCTGCAAGGCGGTGCGCAAGGTCTATCCCGGCGCTCAACCGGTCGTCGCCCTGGAGGACGTGGACCTCGACGTCCTCCCGGGAGAGTTTCTCGCAGTCATCGGGCCCTCGGGGGGAGGAAAGTCCACGCTGCTCCATCTGCTCGGCGGGATCGACCGTCCGACCTCCGGAGTCGTCTTGGTGGGCGGCCGGGACCTCGGGGCGCTGGCAGACGAGGATCTGACGCTGTATCGGCGGCGCGAGGCGGGCCTGGTGTTCCAGTTCTTCAATCTCCTTCCGCACATCACCGTGCGCGAGAACGTGGAGCTGCCGCTGGCTCTGGACGGCCGTTCGGACGCGGCCCGCCGGGCCGGGGAGCTGCTCGACCGTGTGGGACTGTTGCCGCGCGCCGGCGCGCATCCCTACGAGCTGTCCGGAGGCGAAATGCAGCGCGTCGCGATCGCCCGCGCCCTTTCCTCAGGCGCGAGGCTTCTCCTGGCCGATGAGCCCACGGGAAACCTCGACAGCGCCAACGGAGAACAGGTGCTGGCTCTCCTGGACGAGATCCGCCGCGAGCGGGGCGTGACGCTCATCCTGGCCACTCACTCGCCCTCCGCCGCGAGCCGCGCGGAACGCGTCGTCGAGATTCGCGACGGGAGAATCGCCGCCCGATGAAGGGTCTGCCGCTTCTGCTGCGGGCGCTCGTCACGGGGCCGGCGAGAAGACGTCCGCTGCGGGCGCTCCTGCCTGTCCTGGGCGTCGCGGTCGGCGTGGCGGCGGCCGCGGCGATCCAACATGCCAACCGGAGCGTGAGCGAGTCCTTCCGCGAGGCGGCAGCCACGCTTTCAGGCAGAAGCGACTTCGTCGTCACGGGCGTGGCGGGAGTGCCGGTCGCGGCGCTCGAGCGGCTCTCGTTTCTCTGGGGACATGGTTCCTTCGCGCCGGCGGTCATGGGGACCGCCGTGGTCGAGGATGGATCGGGAGACATCGCGCAGATCCTGGGAGTGGATCCGGGAGGCGACAGCGCGGTGCGTGAGATGAAGCTCATGGCCGGTTCCGGCCGGGCGGACCTCCTCGTAACGCCCAACTCCGTCTTCGTCCCGGAGAGCTTCGCTCACCGGCACCGGCTCGCTGCGAGAAAGACGCTCGACATCGTGGCTGGAGGGGTGCGCCGATCGGTAACGGTCGCGGGTTTGCTCGAGCTCTCCGGGGTCGCGCGCGCTGCCGGAAGCGACCTTCTCGTCACGGACATTTTTACGGCGCAGAAGCTCCTCGGCAAGGAAGGCTCGATCGATCGCGTGGACATCGTGCTGGATCCCGGCGAGGCTCGCGAGGTCATCGCCGGGAAGATCCGGGCAGCGCTCGCCCCGGGGCTCACGTTGCAGCCTCCCGGGCGATCGGCCGCGACCGCCGACCGAATGGTGCGCGCCTTCCGCTTCAACTTGAATGCGCTCGCCTCGCTCACGCTCCTGGTTGGCGCTTTTCTCGTCGCCAACGCGGTTTCGATCTCCGTTCTGCGGCGCCGCCCCGAGATCGCCACGCTGCGCGCGATCGGCGCCACCCGAGCCTCGATCTTCTGCGTCTTTGTGGCGGAGGGCTTCGCCGTGGGGCTCGTCGGAACGGTCGTCGGAGAAGCCGGCGGGATCTTCCTCGCGCGGACGGCGCTGACAGCCGTTGCCGGGACGGTGTCGAATATCTACCTTCCGACCGCCAAAATCTCGGCGGCCGGCTACCTCCCGGCGGCCGGTCTCGCCGCGGCCGTCGGAATCGCCGCCTCGCTCCTCGCCACGCTCCTGCCGGCGGCGGAGGCAACGCGCGTCGAGCCCTCCCCCGCGATGCGGCCGGGTTCGATCGAGGTCGTCCGGCGGCGGAGTCTCGCGGGGCGGGCCGCGGCCGCGGCCGTCCTGCTCGTTCTGGCGGCCGCCGCTTCGCGCGCGCGCTCGGTGGACGGCTTTCCCCTCTTCGGATTCGCGGCCGTTGCGCTCGTCGTCGCCGCTCTCGCGGCCGCCGCTCCGATCCTGGTGCGCTGGGCTTCCGGCGCCGCGGCCGCGCCGCTCGCCCGCATCTTCGGGGCCGCCGGTCGCCTCGCGGCGGAATTCTTCGGCGGGTCTCTGGCGCGAAACGCGATCGCGGTCGCCTCCCTCGCGATGGCCCTCGGCATGACCCTGGCGATGATCGTGACGGTCTCCTCCATCCGGGAGACCGTGCGTGTCTGGGTCGAAACGACGCTGCGTTCGGATCTCTGGGTCAAGGCCTCCGCGGGCGGCCGGCGGGGACTGGTCGGCGACCTGCCCCCCGAAATCGTGGAGTTCCTGCGCGAGATCCCCGGCGTCGAGGCCGTCGATCCCTTTCGCGCGCGCGACGCGACGGATGAACGCGGGCGCCCCTTTACCCTCGCCTCGGGAGACTTTCGAGTCGTGGCCCGGATCGGAGGCCTTCCGCTCCTGGATGGCCGCGATGTCAAGGACGTCGCTCTGCAGGCTCGGGAGAAAAGCGAGGTCCTCGCCTCCGAGCCCTTCGCCCGGCGCTACCGGGTCAGAGTCGGTGATCACATCCGGTTGGCGACGCCGCGGGGTCCGCGCGCGCCGCGCGTCGCGGGGATCTATCGCGACTACTCCAATGACCGCGGGACCATCCTGCTCGATCGCGAGGCGTATCTCGCCCTCTACGGCGACCCGCGCGTGACGAGCGTCGCCGTTCAAGCCTCTCCGGGCGCGGATGCCGAAGCGCTCCGGCGCAGAATCCTCGCGGCGGCGGAGGGTCGTTTTGCGCTGTCCATCTCGACCAACCGCGAGCTGCGCCGCGAGGTCCTGAAAATTTTCGACCAGACCTTCGCCGTCACCCGCGCTCTCGAAGCGATCGCCGTAGCGGTCTCGATCCTCGGCATCGCCAACGCGCTTGCCGCCTCGGCGGTCGAGCGGCGGCGTTCCTTCGGCCTGCTCCGGGCCATCGGCGCGCAGAAGCGTCAGGTGCGCCGCGCGGTTTTGATCGAGGCCGGCTTGACCGGGATCACCGGGACCGCCGCGGCGCTCGCCGCCGCCGTTGCCTTCGCCTCCCTGCTCCTCGCGGTGATCAACCCGCAGTCCTTCGGCTGGACGGTCGCCATCAACGTGCCGCTCGGCCGTCTGGCCGCGACCGCGCTTTTCGTGCTCGCGGCCTCGCTCGTCGCCGGAGTCTTCCCGGGCCGCCTCGCGGCGTCGGTCGATCCCGCCGCCGCTCTCGTCGAGGAGTGAGAATGAATCGGGTGATCGCCGCCACGTTGATCCTGTTCGCGGCAGCCGCCGGTCGAAGCGAACTCTCTTTCCCGCAGGATCATGGCTCGCACCTGGACGCGCCGGTCGAGTGGTGGTACTACACCGGACACCTCAGAAACCCCGCTGGCCGTGAATACGGATTCCAGCTCACGTTCTTTCGCGTGGGGGAGATGCACCTGGCGCACTTTGCCTGGAGCGACGCTGCGCGCCGGTCGTTCCGGTACGAGGAGAAGACGCATCTGGCGCTTCCCGGAATCGCGTCGGCCGCGGTGGGACGCCTGGCCGTCGCCAACGAGGATTGGTCCGCGGAGGAATCGGGCGGCACGCACCGCCTCCACGCGGCCGGCCGCGGCTGGGACCTCTCGCTCGCGCTGAAGGCACTCAAGCCCCCGGTGGTCCACGGGGCCGACGGCCTCGTACGCAAGGGACCCGGCGCGAATGAGTACTCGCGTTACGTCTCGATCACACGCCTCGCGGCGGCGGGAACGATGCGCAACGGATCGATTACAGATTCGCTCTCGGGCACAGCCTGGTTCGACCACGAGTGGGGACCGGGCGTGCTCCCTGCGGAGGCCGAGGGCTGGGACTGGTTCGCCCTGCAGCTGGATGACGGCTCCGACTTGATGCTCTACCGGATGCGGGCGCGGGGCGGCGGCGCCACGGCGTCCTCGTCGGGCACTTTCGTTCCGGCCGCCGGAAGGCCGCGGACCATTGCCTGGCAGGACATCGCGCTGGCGGAGACCGCCTTCTGGAAGTCTCCCCGCTCGGGCGCGCGCTACCCTGCCCGGTGGACGCTCGCCGTCGCTTCGCTCGGCCTGGACGTGACCGTCGAACCTTTGTTTCCCGACCAGGAGCTCGTCACCGAGCAGTCCACCGGCGTCATCTACTGGGAAGGCGCCTGCCGCGTGCGGGGCGCCCTCCGGGGTCGGCCCGTCGCCGGCCGCGCTTATGCCGAGCTGACAGGCTATGCCCGGCGCGACGTCCCGGGCTTTCCGAGACAGCCGGTCCTTGGTCCTTAGTCCTTAGTCCTGAGTCGCCCGACCAGGGACCAAGGACCAGGGACCAAGGACTCTCATTGGGGCTTGGGCTTGGACCTGGACCTGGAGGACCCACGCTCGCTTGTCTCGATCGTCACTGTGAACGTCTTCGCGTTTGCCAGGTTGCGGTAGACGTAGGGAAACCGGATGGTGAACGTGTCCCGCTCTCCCTTGCCCAGCGAACCCAACTTCACGCCGCCGCTGCCCGCCGCGACGATGTTCCCGTCGCCGTCGAAGACCGCGATCGCGACGCCGACCTCATACGCAAGGAAACCGTTGTTGTCCACGCGCGCGACGGCTTTCGCGGTGGACGCCTGGAGAGGCTTCAGCCGGTCGCCCATGTCGAACTCGACGGAAGAGACGACCACGCGATCCGACTCGACGTGGATTTCCTGAACGCCGTTGACCGGATGCCAGTCGAACTTCTGGGTCGCCACTCCAGCCGAGAGCGGGACCGCAATGAAGAACGCCGCAAGCAAGGAGAACCGGTTCACCATCGTGTCACCTCCGATTAGGAAGTTATCAGTTTTCAGTTCTCAGTTCTCAGTTCTCAGTCTCAAACGGACAACTGAAAACTGACAACTGACGACTCCGTCAGCGCGCGCGCAGGCGGCTGTGGCGGAAGCCGTAGAGGAAATAGACGACCATGCCGACGGCGAGCCAGGCGACGAACCTCCACCAGGAGGGCTGCGGAAGGTAGTAGATGATCCCGACGCAGCAGACGATGCCGGCGATCGGCAGGAGGAAGGGGCCGAAGGGAACGCGGAAGGGCCGCTCGCGATCCGGCTCCTTGAACCGCAGGATGATGATCCCGAGGCTGATCAGGATGAACGCGAAGGCCGTCCCGATATTGGTCAGGTTGACCATCTCATCGAGCGACGTGAAGGCCGACGTCACTCCCACCCCCACGCCCGTCAGGATTGTCGTGACGTGGGGAGTGCGGAATCTCGGGTGGACCTTCGCGAAGACGGGGGGCAGCAACCCGTCGCGCGCCATCGAGAAGAAGATCCGCGGCTGTCCGAGTTGGAAGACCAGAAGCACGGCCGTGTGCGCCACAACCGAGCCGAAAGCCACGACGCCGACCATCCAGTTGGGCATTGCGGCGAACTTCATTGCGAGGGTCAGCGGCTCCGCCTGCTCGCTCGAAAGAGTCTGCTTCAAGGCCGGGTAGGGGATCATCCCCGTGAACACGAGCGCAACGACGATGTAGACGATCGTGCAGACGATGAGCGAGCCGATGATGCCGATCGGCATGTCCCTCCTGGGGTTGCGGCACTCTTCGGCCACGGTCGAGACCGCGTCGAAGCCGATGTAGGCGAAGAAGATGATGGCGGCGCCGGAGGCGATCCCCCCGAAGCCGTTGGGGGCGAAGGGCGTCCAGTGGGCGGGCTTGACGTAGTGGAAGCTGACGAAGACGAAGAAGCCGAGCACGACGAGCTTGATCGCCACCATCCAGAAGTTGAAGCTCGCCGACTCCCGGATGCCCCACACGAGCACGATCGTGATCACCGCCACGATCGAGAAGGCCAGGACGTTGAAAACGATCGGGACGCCGAAGAGGTGCGGCGCGGAGGCGACTACCTGCGGCATTCTCTGCGCTGCCGTCGAGTAATCCACGGTCAGCCAGCGCGGCAGGTGAATGCCGAAGCCCTCGACGAGTGTATTGAAGTAATTGGCCCAGGAGATCGCGACGGCCACGTTGCCGATCGCGTATTCGATGATCAGGTCCCAGCCGATGATCCAGGCGAGCAGCTCACCGAGCGTTCCGTAGGCGTAGGTGTAGGCGGACCCCGAGACCGGAACCATCGAGGCGAACTCCGCATAGCAGAGCGCCGTGAAGCCGCAGACGATGGCCGTCAGGACGAAAGAGAGGACGAGCGCGGGGCCTGCGCCCGGACGCACACTGTCTCCCGCGGCTGCCGTGCCGATCGTCGCGAAGATGCCGGCACCGATGATCGCTCCGACGCCCAGAGCAACGATGTTCCAGGGCCCCAGCACCCGCTTCAACTGGTGCCCGGGCTCCACGGTCTCCGCGACGAGCGCGTCGAGCGACTTGGTCCGGAAGAGCCTTTTCGCTAGGGACAAGTTGCGGCGAGGATAGCAAAAGGCGGTCGAGAGTCGAGGTCGAGAGTTCAGAAACGGAGCGGAAGTTCTTGCAGAGATCGGATCCGATCCTCGACATGCGGGTAGCGGTCCGCGCGGTCGAGGAGCAGAGCCTGGAGACCAGCGCGGCGCGCGCCCTCGTAATCCTCAGCGAGCGAGTCTCCGACGTGGAGGGCCTCCGCGGGAGCGACGCCCAAACGAGCGCAGGTGCGGAGGAAGATCTCCGACTGCGGCTTCCCCGTCTCCTCGATGGCCGAGACCGACACGGTGCGGAATCTGCGCCCGAGGCCGAGCCCTTCCAGCAGCGCGGGGAGGTGGGAGTCCCAGTTGGAGACGACGGCGAGAAGGAGCTCTCGTCGGGCGAGCGCGTTGACGGTCGGAAGGACGTCGTCGTAGACGGCCCAGGAGGCGGGATCGCGGAAGTGCGACGCCAGACGATCGAAGGCCTCGACCGAGACATCGCCTCCGTCCAGGAAGCCTCGTACGCGTTTGAGGAAAATCCTCCAGAATTCCGGCTCTCCGCGCACGCCTCCGTAACGGTTCGCCGTCTTCTCGGCGTGGACCTCTTCCCAGGCGCGCGTCAGCGCCCGCGAAAGCTGCTCCGGCGAGAAGCGCGCCCCGTCCGCTTCAAACTCCCTCGCGTAGATCTCTTCCACCGGAACCCGCGGGTAGAGAAGCGTCGCCCCCGCGTCGAAGAAGACCGCCCGAACGTGTGCGGATCTCGTGTCTTCACTCATCGGCGGAGGGCGAAAAGTGCGAGTCCGAGAAGGCCCGCCACGAAGAGTCCCGCGCCCTGCACGACGCCCGGAGCGTGGTACTCGAAGAGAACTCGATGCCGACCCGCCGCCAGACGCACACCCCGAAAGGCGGCGTCCGCCCGGAAGACCTCGGCCCGCTTTCCATCGACGCGGGCGCGCCACCCCTTTTCCCAGGCGTCGAAGAGAACCAGAACGCGATCGGATGGGGCGCTCGTCTCGAGCTCCACGCGCCCGGGCCGCCGCAAGAGCAGGCGCACGCTGCCCGCGTCCTCCTCCTGCCGACCGGGCTCCAGGGCTTCAGAACTCTCGATGAGGACGGATTTCCGCGGATCGAAAGCAGGCGCAAGCACCGCCAAGACGGCGCGATCCGGAGAGACCGGAATCGCCTGTGAGACCAGAATGGCCCTTGGCAGCGGTGCCACCGCGAGAAGGGCCCAGTCGGAGGGAAGGGTCTGCCCCGAAAGTCGGGGAGGGGAGACCACGACGAGACCGGCGTCGGCGAGCATTGCTGAACGGGGCACCAGTTTCGAGAACAGAGCGGTGGTCGCCAGCAAGGGCGAGCCTCCTCCGCCCACCGACTCGAGGCCAAAGCGCATCCCCAGCGCGTCTGTCAGGGGGTCGTATCGCCGGACGATGTCCGTCTTGACTTCATCCGAATACATCGGCAGGAGAACCGGCGCGGCCAGCGGCCAGAACCTCCGCGGGAATCCCACCTCGTCGTGGCCGAGCCGGGCGCGCAGTGTCTTGACGATGTCCGGTTCAACGGAATCGAGTGCCGCAGGCGACGTCGGCGCCGCTCGAAGCGCGTGCCAGGACAGGTCTGCGGAAAGCAGAAGCACGGCGGCTCCTCCCGCGAGGACCGGGCGCGAAACCCGCCTGAGCAAGTGCGACAGAACGAGAGCCGATCCGATCGCGAGCGCCAGCGACCAGGAGATGAGGTAACGAGCCGGAACGCGAAAACCCCGGATCAAAGGAAGGTTGACGAAAAATCGATAGGGACCCGCTTCCCCGAAAGCGAAGACGAGGCCGATGGCCGCTCCCGCCAGAAGCGCGAGAAACAGACCCCGTGAGAAAGCGCGGCTGCCCCGGAGCGCGAGCGCGATTCCCAGGACAAAGAGAATTCCGGTGATCACTCCCGGGTACGCGGCGGCCTCGGGCCAGCGCGGCGCTCCATCCACGGGCAGGAAGACCAGGTCCAGGCCGGACCCGACGCGGATCGGGCTGACATCGCGCCCGGCCCGCGAGAGTCCCGCCGCGCGCGACATCTCCGGGTAGAGGGCCGCGCTCGGCACGAGTGACGGAGCTCCCAGGGTCAGCGCGAAGACCGCTGCAAGCGCGAGGTCCGCGGCCGCTCTCGCGCGGCGCGGTGCCTTGACGAGAGAAAACGCCATGACCGCGCAGATCAGAGGGGCGGCTCCCAGCAATGCCTGCGGGCGCGAGGCGAGGATCGACAGCGCCCCGGCGCCGGCCGTGACGATGACTCCGGAGAATCTGCGCCGTCCGCTCGCGATGCGTATGGTCCCCAGCAACAGCAGCGGAAGAATCGCGGAGACGGCAACCGCATTGGGCCAGATCGCGCTCTGAAGCAGGCGCGCCGACAGCATCCACGCGACCCCTCCGAAGAGCGCGGACAGAGGGTCCGTCTCGAGATCTTCCAACATAAGGAACGCCGCGAATCCCGCGAGCCAGAAGTGGAAGAGGGAAAAGAGATCCGCCAGCCGGGCAACCGGCGCTCCGGTCAGAAGCAGCGGAACCGTCAGCGGATAGAAAAGGGGCGCTTCCTGGGTAAAGAGCAAGGGATGGCCGCAGTACTCGCCGTCGATCCAGAAGGGGTTCTCACCGGCGGCAAGCGCCTTCTGGGTAACGTCCCAGACGGGCAAATGCTCGTTGCGCAGATCGAGGTGAAAAAACGTGCGCCGTGCCGAGACGACCGGCCAGAAGGCCGTCGAGGCCAGAACCGCCAGGAGGATTCCCGCGAGCCACCTGGGCAGACGGGTCCGCGCCGCCGGCGTGTTCAAGAGCGGAGACGGCGCGTCCGAGCCGCCCTTCAGGGCATCACCTGGCCGCCGTCGATCGTGATGGCCTGGCCGGTGATGGACTTTGCCTCGTTGGAGGCAAGGTAGGCCGCCAGACCCGCGACTTCTTCCGGATCGAGCACGCGGCCCAGAGGCGCCATCTTCGCGGCAACGCGCCGCCCTTCCTCCTCACCACCGCCGGTCTGCTCGCCGATTCTGCGGAATCCCTCGCGAGCCATCTCCGTCTCGACCCAGCCGGGCACCAGGGCGTTGACAGTGATCTGGCGTGAAGCGAGCTCCAGGGCGAACGTCCGCGTCAGTCCGATCACGCCGTGCTTGGAGGCGGCATAGGCCGCGAAGCCCGCCACTCCGAAACGCCCGAGCACCGACGAGATATTCAAGACCCGCCCTCCTGCTGGAAGAAAAGGCGCCGCCTCCCGCGTGATGCGGAAGACCGCGGTCAGGTTCGTCGAAAGAATCGCATCCCAGCGCGAGTCATCGGGATCCTCGAGAGGTGTGGGCCCGCCGAGGCCCGCGCCGTTGACCAGGATGTCAATGCGTCCCCACTTCGCCACGACGGCGGCGATGGCATTGGATACGGAGGAACCGAGCGTCACGTCGCAGCCGATTGCGATGGCCTCGCCTCCCTCGCGCCGGATGTCGCCGGCGATCTTCTCGCATGCGACGTCGTTTCTCGCGGCCAGCGCCACGCGGGCGCCCTCCGAGGCGAAACGGCGGGCAATCGCCTCGCCGATCCCGCGTGAGGCCCCCGTGACGAACGCAACTTTCTCTGAGAGCCGCCGCGAGTTGCCGGAGCTCACGAGTGCTTCGGCACCCTGTCCGGGATCATTTCAGCGCGACATTCTATCGCCGCGGGCGTCTCGCTCCTGCCCTCGCGCGTCGCGGTGGAAGAGCGTCCACTCCAGGCCGCAGGAGGCACAGAATTGACTCCCCTCCTCCGCGAGCTTTCCGCACCCTTCGTTGGCGCAGCGCGTTTTTCTCTCCTTCAAGTCTTTCATCGGATTTTCCTCCGTTCTATTTTTCCCGTCACGCCCGTCAGGTAATGGAGCAGCTCCCGCTCGCACCGGTTGCGATACTTCTCGAAAGTCGCCTCCGGGTCCTTCTCCGCCAGCCACTGAAGCATCAGACCGTCGAAGATGGCGCGCAGAGTCGAGGCTGCCTCCCCGGGATCGCGAGCCAGGAAGACTCCCCGCCGCATCCCTTCCTCGACGATGCTGCCGTCCACCTCGCGGCAGCCGGCATAGAAGCGCTCGTCGATGACGCGGAAGGCCTCCCGGCGCGCCGCCAGGCCGCAGAAGTCGATGTAGGCTCGGAAGAAGGCGCGGTTCTTGGAGGGGGACGGAAAAATGAGAGCCACCAGGGCCCGGACCTTCCCGACCGGATCCTCGACGGACGCGACCGCCTCGCGCATGCGCTCGTGGATCGAATCGATCAGCCAGGCGAAGAGCTCGCGGAAGAGGTCTTCCTTGGAAGAAAAGTAGTAGAGGGTGACGCCCTTGGATACGGAGGCGCGCGCCGCGATGCCCTCGAGGGTGACGTTGGAAAATCCCTTCTCGGCAACCTCGCGGAAGGCCGCTTTCAGGAGGGTCAGGCGCCGTTCAGCCTCGTGGTTCGTCGCCAGGCGGGCCATCGCCCATAATCTATCTGACCGGTCGGTCAGAAGTCAAGAGCTTTCGGTCGCGTTTTTCGCTTGGCGAACAGGCGGCCGAGAGAGCTCAAACCAGGGCTCAGCCGAGCCATCCTGTAGTCGAACCACATGGAAGTACACTCCTCACGCGTGCGTGTGAACCTCCTCTACTTCGCCTCCTTTCGCGACGCGGCCGGCCGTGCCGAAGAGACCCGGGAGCTGCCGGACGGCACGCGAGTCAGCCAGCTCTGGGACTCCGTCTCCCGCGAGATTCCCCGCCTGGCCGCCTTTCCCTCAATGCCCCCGGCCGCCGTCAACCATGAGTACGTGGGTGGCGACAGAGTCCTCTGTGACGGTGACGAAGTGACGTTCCTTCCTCCGGTCGCGGGCGGCTGAGGACAATTTTGGATTTTGGATTCCCGATTTTGGATTACCCATCGCCCACTTAATCTCATGAGAATTTCGCGCTCGAATCCAAAATCCAAAATCTAAAATCCAAGATCGTATGTACATCACCTTCAGCCCGATTGACGTGGCGGCGCTGCTGAACGAAGTCCGCCCTTCCGACGGCGGCGTCTGCCTCTTTCTCGGCGTCGTGCGCAACGAGAACGAGGGCAAACCCACCGTCTCGATCCAGTACGAGGCCTATGGCCCGATGGCGGAGGCCGAGATGGCCAGGATCGCCCGCCGGATCGAGGAGGAATGGCCGGGAGCGCGCCTTCGGGCGCAGCACCGCGCGGGAAGACTCGAGGTCGGCGAAGTCTCCGTCGCGATCGTCGCCACGGCGCCCCATCGCGAAGAAGCCTTCGCCGCCTGCCGCGCCGCCATCGACCGCATCAAGCGCTCCGTACCAATCTGGAAAAAGGAGTTCCATCCCGACGGGTCCTCCGAGTGGGTGGACCCCACGAGCAGGTAGTCAACAGTTGTCAGTGATCAGTTTTCAGTGGAGAAAACTGAAAACTGAAAACTGATTACTGATAACTTCTCATCGATGTCTCTTGCCAAAGTCATCGGTCCGGACATCGAGGAGTTGATCCGCGAGAACCCTGCCGAGATCGCGGCGGCGGTCAAGGATCTGCACCCGGCCGACATCGCGGAACTTCTTGACGACCTGCCGCTCGAGGATCGCCTGACGCTCTTCGAGGCGCTGCCGCCCGAGCAGGGAGCGGCGGTTCTCTCGGAGCTGAAGGGCGAAACGCTTCGCCTGATCCTTCACCGCGCCTCGCCCGAGAAACTCGGCCCGCAGCTCGACCGCGTCCCCGGCGACGAGGTCACGTTCCTTCTCGAGCGCCTCCCTCAGCGCAAGCGCGAGGTCTTACTGGAGATGATGTCCCCGCGCGACGCCGCCGAGGCCCAGCGGCTGCTGCGCTATCCGCCGCGCACGGCGGGGCGCCTCATGACGGAGAAGTTCGCGACGATCCGTCCCGAGTGGACGGTCGTCGAGGCCCTGGAGCATTTGAAGAGAGTGGACCCCGAGGTTGAGACGATCCAGAGTCTCTACGCCGTCAACAGCGACGGGCAGCTCGCCGGGGCGGTCTCCCTGCGCAAGCTCTTCCCCGCCTCCCCGGAGAAGAAGATCTCAGACCTGATGAACCGCAACGTCCAGAGTGTGCGCCCCGAGACGCCCCAGGAGGAGGTCGCGCGTCTCGTCTCCAAGTACGACATCCATTCCATCCCCGTAGTGGACGATCACAACCGGCCCCTCGGCATCATCACGGTGGACGACGTCATTGACGTCCTGATTGAGGAGCAGACGGAGGACATGTTGCACCTGGCGGGCATGCCTGCGGAGGAGGAGGTCGCGGAGGGCTACTTCGCGACCAAGCCGTTCCGCAACGTGCGCGCAAGGTTCAACTGGCTGCTCCTCCTCTTTGTCACCGAGACTCTGACGGGCACGGTGCTGCGCCACTTCGAGTCCGAGCTCGCGAAGGTCGTGGCGCTCTCCTTCTTCATCCCGCTGCTCATCGGAACCGGCGGCAACTCCGGCTCCCAGACCGTCACGACGATCGTGCGGGGCCTCGCCGTGGGAGAGATCCGCCTGCGTGATTTCTGGCGCGTCGTCCTGCGCGAGGCGGGCAGCGGCCTGGCCCTGGGAATCCTGCTCGGGGTCGTCGGCTTCGGGCGCGCGCTCCTCTGGGGATCGACGATGCCGCTGGCCATCACGGTCGGCGTTTCGATCCTCGTCATCTGCACCTGGGCCAACGCCGTTGGCGCATCGATTCCGATGCTCGCGACCGCCGTCAGGATCGACCCCACGATCATGTCCGCCCCCCTCATCGCCACCCTGGTGGATGCCACGGGACTCTTTATCTACTTCATGATCGCAAGGAGCATCCTGGGACTGTAGAAGGGTTCCAGGTTTCAGGGGTGTGGCCTTCGTGTCATCCTGAGCGAAGCGAAGGATCTGCTCTTTTGCCGTGGAGAGCAGATTCTTCGTCGCTTCGCTCCTCAGAATGACAGGACGTTTCAGCGAATCGCTTTTGATACGATCTCGCGGTCGAAGATGAGGAGCTTTGCTCCTGAAACCTGAAACTTGAAATCTGAAACTCGCACCGAGGAGGCCTTATGAGCACGACAGCCAAACCGCGCGATTGGACGAGTCCGGAGGTGGACCACCAGGTCATCGAATACCGCGCGGAGAACGGGATCGCCGTCATCGAGATGGACGATCCTCCGGCCAATACCTATACCTACGCCATGATGCGGCAGTTGGACGACGCGGTACTTCAAGCGCGCTTCGACGACGATGTCCACGTCATCATCCTGCGCGGAAAGGGGGACCGCTTCTTCTCGGCGGGAGCGAACATCGGGATGCTCAACGCGGTCACGCCCGGCTTCAAGTACTTCTTCTGCCTGCACGCCAACGAAACACTCCTGCGCCTCGAGCACACGCCCAAGCTCGTCATCGCGGCCCTGAACGGGCACACCGTCGGAGGAGGGCTGGAGATCGCGATGGCCTGCGACCTGCGCATCGCCCGCAAGGACGCCGGCAAGATCGGCCTTCCGGAAGTCACCCTCGGCGTGCTCCCCGGCACGGGCGGCACCGCGCGTCT
>Ga0137369_10001923_pt1 | contig 20998 bp, 17 predicted proteins | sample SagtaG_12_FD_104918 | JGI IMG/M metagenome (GOLD analysis project Ga0137369, IMG submission 104918) | Vadose zone soil microbial communities from Sagehorn Ranch, Mendocino, California, USA - Sage1_L_113_16 metaG | ecosystem: Environmental > Terrestrial > Soil > Vadose zone | place: USA... | reverse complement strand
GGTCACTATACTGCCGCGCGATGCCGGCCCCCCACGGTCCGACAGGACCACCCCTCTTCGTCGTCTCCACCGGCCGGTCGGGCTCGACGATGCTCCGGCTGATGCTCGACGCCCATCCCGCGCTGGCCATCCCGCCGGAGTCGCACTTCATCCCGCACCTGTTCCGGGTGCGACGCCGCTATCAGTCCGGGGACGGCTTCGACGCGGACCGGCTGGCGAGCGACATCATGGCGCAGCCGAGGGTGGCCGAGTGGCGCCTCGACGAGACGCGCGTGCGCGAGCGGGTCGCCGCCCTCGAGCAAGCGTCGTTCGCCGGCGTGGTCGAGGCCGCGTTCATGACCTACGCCGACGCGCACGGCAAGTCTCGCTGGGGCGACAAGTGCCCGCCCTACGTCGGCGAGATCCCGCTCCTGGCACGCGTGTTCCCCGCGGCGCGGTTCGTGCACCTGATCCGGGACGGGCGTGACGTGGCCGCCTCGGTGGTGCAGTCGCACCTGCGCACCAGGAACCTGGCGCAGGCCGCCGCGATGTGGGCCGAACGGGTTCGCGCCGGGCGGCGCGGGGGCTCCGCGCTCGGGCCGGCGCGCTACCTGGAGGCCCGCTACGAGGACCTGGTCGCCGATCCGGAGCGCGAGCTGGAGGCGATCTGCGCGTTCGCCGCCCTCGACTTCACCCCGGAGCTCCTGACCTACTACGAGCGCGCCGACGAGGTGCTGACCGACCTGGAGAAGGGTCGACACCCGAAGGTGAAGGAGGCGCCGGCCGTGGTCCGAGACTGGCGCCGCGACATGCCGCGGAAGGCCGTGGCGATGGTCGAGGCCGTGGCGGGGGATGCCCTGGAGGAGTTCGGCTACTTGCGCGCGACCCCCACCGCCCCCGCGGGCGTGCGCATGCGGGCGAAGGCCTCCCTCGGGGTCCGGCGCTTCCGGCGCCGGCTGAAGCGGCGGGGGCGAGCGGCGAAGGCCCGGCTCTCGGGCGCCGACTAGACTCGACCGCCGGTATGTCGGCACTCGAACGGGCCAGCGGACCGCCCATCTTCGTCGTCGGCTGCCCACGCTCGGGCACCACGATGCTGCGGCTGATGCTCGACTCGCACCCCGACCTGGCCATCCCGCCGGAGTCGCACTTCGTCACGCAGTTCTGGTCGGCACACCACCGCTACGAGAAGAACGACCGGTTCGAGGCCGATCGCCTGGCCCGCGACGTGATGGGGACGTTCCGGTTCAAGGAGTGGCGCCTGCCGCCGGAGGCGGTCACCGAGCGCCTGCGCCGGCTGGAGCGCCCGTCTTTCGGCTCGGTGATGGAGGCGTTCTTCCTGGCCTACGCCGACCGCGAGGGGAAGACGCGCTGGGGGGACAAGACGCCCGGCTACTCGATCGAGATGGCGGCGCTCGCCCAGATCTTCCGCGACGCACGGTTCGTGCACCTGATCCGCGACGGGCGCGACGTGGCGATGTCGCTCGACGACCTCGGTCGCGTGAAGCTGCGACCGGCGATGGCCATGTGGGCGCAGCGGGTGATGCAGGGCCGGTCGGACGGGCGCCGCCTCGGCCCCGACCGCTACCTGGAGGTCTTCTACGAGGCGCTGGTCGACGACCCCGAGCGCGAGCTGAAGGCGATCTGCGACCATGCCGACCTGGAGTTCCGGCCCGGGGACATGCTGCGCTACCACGAGCGCGCCGAGCGGGCCATGGCCAGCAAGGCCTGGGGCAGTCACCAGGGCCTGGCCAGGCCGCCGACGAAGGGGATGCGCGACTGGCGGAGGTCGCTCGACGACCGGACGCAGGCGGTGCTCGAGGGGATCGGCGGCGACGCGCTCACCGAGTTCGGCTACGAGCGGCGGTTCTCCGATCCGCCGGCCGTGGCCCGCCGCGAGGCCGATCGCGTCGTCCGCGGCTACCGCCGGGCGATGAGGGCCTGGCGCCTCCGCCGCCGCGCGATCATGATCCTGAAGCCCCGCGCCGTGCCCCCGCACCGCCGCTTCTAGCCGTGCCGGACCCGGCCGGACGGCCAGCGCCCGCCCCCGGGGGCCCGTTGTTCGTGGTCGGGTGCGGGCGGTCGGGGACCACGCTCCTGCGGCTGATGCTCGACGCCAATCCGGCGCTGGCGATCCCGGGGGAGTCCCATTTCATCCCACCGCTGTGGCGGGCGCGCAGGCGCTACGAGCGCGACGGGGCCTTCGACGAGGCGCTGCTGGCCGAAGACCTCCTGCGCGTTCCGCACGTGCGGGCCTGGGGCGTGCCGGAGAGCGTGATGCGCGCGTACCTCGGGAACGCCGCCGGCGGCTCGTTCGCCGACATCGTGTCCGCGGCGTTCGACGCGTACGCCGCGCACCACGGCAAGGTCCGCTGGGGCGACAAGACCCCGATCTACGTGCTCGACATGCCGCTGCTGGCCGACCTGTTCCCCGATGCGCGATTCGTGCACCTGATCCGCGACGGGCGCGACGTCACGCTCTCCTACCTGTCGGTGTCGTGGGGGCCGCGGAGCGTGTGGGAAGCCGCGCGGAAGTGGCGGCGCGACGTCACCGCCGGACGGCTGCACGGCCAGGAGCTCGGGAAGGCGCGCTACCTGGAGTTGCGCTACGAGGACCTGGTCGCCGACCCGCGCACCTGGCTGGAAACCGTGTGCGCGTTCGCCGATCTGGCCTTCGACGAGCGCATGCTCGAACACAACAAGGACTGGCGCGACCGCGTCCAGGCGCCGCCGGGCGGCGCGGAGCGCTGGCACCGTTCGGTGGCCAAGCCGGTCACCGAGGGCCTGCGCGACTGGCGCACGCAGATGGCCGAGCGCGACGTCCGGGCGTTCGAGACGATCGCCGGCCGCCTGCTCACCGACCTTGGCTACGAGCGCCGTTTCCCGCGGATCGGCCTCGCCCGCCGCGCCGGGGCCGGGTTGCGCGTCGGCTGGATGGAGTCGGTCGCCGCCGGGAGCCGCGCCAAGAAGGCCTTCAACCGCGCCCGAGGCCGGGCGCCGGCGAAGATCGACCGGGGGCGCTGAGTCAGTCGGTGGGTCCGGCCGGCATCCACCACTCGGTGAACTCGGTGGCCCGGCCGTCGTCGTCGAACCGGATCACCCAGAGGTTCGAGTAGAGCGGCGGATCCTGGCCCGGGTAGTCGGTCCAGCCGCGGACGAAGGCCAGGTCGCCGGCGATCGCCAGGATCTCGGAGCGGAACGACCACGTGCCGGGATCGTCCTTGCGGGCGATCCACTCCCGGGCGATCTCGGCGCGCCCGGTCCACGGCTCGCGGTGGGGCGCGGTCCAGTACCTCGCGCCCTCGGCGAACAGCGCCTCGATGTCGGCCGGGTCGTTCGACCCCCAGGCCTGCTGGTAGCCCTCCAGCCAGCGCTCGACCGTGGCGCGGTCGGTCACGGCATGTTCTCGCCGTGGAACAGCTCGGAGACCGACTCCTCCTCGAAGACGGCCTTGATCGCGGCGGCCATGATCGGGGCCACCGAGAGGACCGTGATCTTGTCCAGCCGCCGGTCCTCGGGGATCGGCAGCGTGTTCGTGACCACGACCCCCCTGATCGGGGCGTCCGCCAGCCGCTTGACGGCCTCGCCCGAGAACACCGGGTGCGTCGCGGCGGCGTAGATGTCGGTGGCGCCGTGCTCACGCAGCACCTGCGCGCCGGCGGTGATCGTCCCGGCGGTGTCGATCATGTCATCCACCAGCACGCAGGCCCGTCCGTCGACGTCGCCCTCGACCACCATCGTCTCGATCTTGTGCGCCTCCAACCGGGAGCGTCGCTTGTAGATGTACGCGAGCTCCGAGTCGAGCTGCTCGCGGAGCCGCTCGGCGGTCTTGACACGCCCGGCGTCGGGCGCCACCACCACCAGGTTGCCGTCCTCCAGCCCGAGTTCCTCGCGCAGGTAGCCGGCCAGGATCGGCAGCGCCGTCAGGTGGTCGAACGGGAAGTCGAAGAACCCCTGGATCTGTCCGGAGTGCAGGTCGACCGACATGACGCGGTCGGCGCCGGCGACCGTCAGGATGTCGGCCACCAGCTTCGCCGTGATCGGCTCGCGGGCGAGCGTCTTCTTGTCCTGGCGCGAGTACCCGTAGTAGGGAACGACGGCCGTGATCCGCTTCGCCGACGCCCGCTTCAGCGCGTCGATCATGATCGCCTGCTCCATGATCGACTCGTTGACCGGGTCGGCATGGCTCTGGATGACGAATGCATCCGAGCCGCGGACGCTGTCGTCGAAGCGCACGTAGATCTCGCCGGAGGCGAAGCGGCTGAGCTTGACGTCGGACAGCCGCATCCCCAGGTGATCGGCGATCTCCTTCGCCAGGGGAGGGTCCGCGCTCCCCGTGAAGAGCATCATCCGCTTCTTGGTCGTGATCTCCACGGATCCCCTCCCCGAGACCGCTCGCTATCGCCTTGCGCGCTTCCCCGAACCGCCCCCGGACGCGGCGCGACGGGCCGTCTCCGCCCGCCGCTTCGCGTACCCCCGAACGGTCACCTGCTTGCTCCGCTCGACTGCCAGGGCGCCCGGCGGGACATCGCGGGTGATCGCCGATCCCGCGCCCGTGAAGGCATCCCTGCCGACCCGGACCGGCGCCACCAGCATGGTATCGGACCCGACCCGCGCCCCGTCGCCGACGTAGGTCGGGTGCTTCTCGTAGCCGTCGTAGTTCACGGTGATGGTGCCGGCGCCGATGTTCGCGCCTCGCCCGATCCGCGCGTCGCCGACGTAGGAGAGGTGGGGAACCTTGCTTCCCTTCCCGACCCGCGAGGCCTTGATCTCGACGAACGTTCCGGCCTTCGAGCCCTCCTCGAGCACGGCCTCCGGCCGGAGGTAGGTGAACGGCCCGACGGTGGCTCGTGGCCCGATCCGTGCGCCGTTCGCCACGGTGAACTGGACCGTGGCGCCCGCGCCGACCGTGGTGTCGACGAGCCGCGTCGAGGGGCCGACCGTCGCCCCCGGACCGACGCGGGTATCGCCCTCCAGGAACGTGAACGGCAGGATGGTCGCGTCGCGCCCGATGCGCACGCCGACGTCGACGAACGCCGTCTCCGGGTCGACGATCGACACGCCGGCGGCCATGTGCGCCTCGTTCAGTCGCCGGCGGAACACGGCGTTGGCGCGGGCGATCTCGGCCCGCGAGTTCGCCCCGATCGCCCCACCGAAGTCCACGGTCTGGACGGCGATCCGCTCGCCCTTCTCGCGCAGGATGCCGAGCACGTCGGGGAGGTAGTGCTCCCGCTGACGGTTCTCGCGGTCGACGAGCGGGAGCGCGGCGAAGAGCGCGTCGCGGCGGAAGGCGTACACGGAGGTGCCCACCTCGGTCACCGCGAGCTCGGCCGGAGTCGCGTCGGAGCCCTCGGCGATGCGAACGAAGTCGTCGCCGTCGCGGATGATCCTCCCGAACCCGCGAGCGTCGTCGGGGACGGTCGTCTGGATCACGGCGGCCAGGTCGCGGCGGCGGTGGACGCGCAGCAGGCCGCGGAGATGCTCCGCCGTGACCAACGGTTCGTCGCCGGCGGCGACCAGCACGTCGTGGGCGCGCCCGACGGCCCGCTCGGCGGCGAGGACCGCGTGCGCGGTGCCGAGCTGCTCGCCCTGGTCGACGAACGTGAACCGGTCCTTCGGCCACCAAGCGCGCACGGCCACCTCGACGCGCTCCTTGCCGACACCGACCACGACAACGGTCCGGTCCGGCCGGACGGCCCGCACGGCGTTCAGGACGTGCCACAGGCTCGGGCGGCCGGCGACCGGGTGCAGGACCTTCGGCGTGTCCGACTTCAGCCGCTTGCCCTTCCCGGCCGCCATGACGACGGCGGCCAGGGTGCGGGTCCGTCTCGGGGTGGCCAAGGAGCGTCCTCTCCGGGGAAGGTGGGGTTCGGGTGTGTTCTACAGGCGCCCGGCAGAATCTGGCAAGGCATCGATCATAGGCGGCAGCGGTTCGACCTGAAGGGGAAGCGATGGATCAGCCGGTATCGCTCGTTGCCGCAGCGGAGTCGATCCGGGAACCGTGGAAGCCCCGCGACCTGGCGGTGGCGAACGATGCGATCGTGCGCATCGCCCGCCTGGAGGGCTCCTTCCCATGGCATCGCCACGAGGAGGACGAGCTGTTCCTGTGCTGGTCCGGAAGCTTTCGGATCGAGCTCGCCGGCGGCCGCTCGGTCACACTGAAGGCCGGCGACCTGTTCGTGGTCGCCCGTGGCACCGACCACCGCCCCGTGGCCCGCAGCCCCGCCTACGCCCTCCTGATCGAGCGCCCCGAGACGCAGCAGTACGGGACCGGCAGCGGCGAGGATCAGGTCACCGGAACCGACGGCGAGTAGGTGACGTTGCCGGACGAGTCGGTGGCGCGGACCGTGATCCAGGTCCAGAGGAGGAGACCGTCGACGGGGACGTCGAGGGTGACGACGCCGTCGGTGCCCTTCGTCTGGGCGGCGGGGGCTCCGTTGACGAGCACCTCGACGCGCTTCACGGACTCGTCGTCGGCAACCCTGACGCTGACCGTCAATCGGTCGAGGTCCGTTCCCACCCGCGGGGTCCCGACCGCGGGCGGCAGGTCGATCGCGCCGGGCTCTCCCTCGGGAACGACCCAGGAGCCGATCTCGGGATCCCGGATCGACCGGTCCGACGGCTGGGGGATGTCGCCGCGGCGGAGGACGAACGAGGGCGGCAGGTCGGGGCGCGAGGGCGTGCGAACGTCGACGAAGGAGATCGCGGTGTCTTCGTTCCACTGCCAGGCGAAGCGTGCCGGCCGGGTCGAGGCCAGCGTGGCGTCGACCACGTCGACGTACAGCGCGCTGCACCCGTGCCTTCGGCCCTCGCAGTCCCGGCGGTCGTCGATCTCGACGTCGGCGCCGTTTCCGCCCAGCGACCCGCGCACGAACATCGACGGTCGCTTCGGCGACGTGGTGACGAACGGATTCAGCAGCTCGAGGCCGGCCCCCTGGCCGGAGAGCTCGCTGTCCTGCAGGTAGAAGCCCTTCACCGAGGCCGACACCCCCGCCTGGCCGTTGTCGGCGGCACGGATGCGGTACGCCTTGAAGTGCGTGTTGTAGGCGCCCCAGCCCATCCCGGCGTCCTGATTCCGCCACGCGTACAGGTCGACCACGTCGAACGGCGGGTGCTGGTTCATCCACGAGAAGAAGCCGTTGCGATTGCCGTGGGCCTCGTTGGCCAGTACGACCGTGGGCTCCTTGGTGCCCGGGTTCTCGGACGTCTTCGCCTGCGGGATGAAGAATCCCGACGACAGCTCGCCGCCGGTCGCGCCGACCGCGACGTTCCCGACCATCGCGTTCCCGAGCTGGAACCAGAAGATCGAGTTGCGGTGCAGCAGGCGCGGGCTCGGCTCGACGTTCACGCCGAGGTTGTGCACGAACGCGTTCCCGTGCCCGGTGACCTTCTCCAGGAAGAAGCCGGCCGTGCGTCCGCGGAACCCGACGTTGTCGGCCACGGTCACGCCGTTCGACCCGTGGACGTCCACCCAGAAGTTGCGCGCGTCCCGGAACGCGTTGCCCTGCACGACGATCCCGCGCGAGGCGTCGCCCATCAGGTGGAAGTGGAGCGCGTAGCGGCTCTTGACGTCCTGGGGCCCAAGGGAGCGGAACTCCGAGTAGGTCACCCCGCCGGTCGAGCCCCCCATGAACATCACGTGCGCGCGGTTCTTCGGGTCGACGCTCGTGACGAGCACGTTGTGGGACAGGAGCCCGACCTCGCCCGCCGTCGCCGGCGAGCCCGCGTGCGGGAAGTCGAGCCGCTTCTCAAGCGTCAGGCGCGTGCGTCCGCCTCCGGCCGGCTCGGCCCCAGTGATCCGCCGCTGCTCGCTCTGGTCCCGCGCCCCGTTGTTCGTCCCGGTGACGACCACGTCCGAACCGGCCGGCCAGTCGTTCACGTCGCCGGCCACGACCACCTCGGCGTCGCCCGGACGGGCCGGGGCGGCGATCTTCGTCCACGTCTCGCGGACCGGCGCGCCGTGCAGCTCCAGGCGGCCGCCGTCGAGCACCCACAGGCCGGTGTCGGTGGGCTCGAACTCGAACCCTCCGACGAACGCCTGCTCGTCGCGGACGCGGAACGCGATCGTCGCGGTGTGCGCACCGGGGATCGGGGCGTCGCGCGCACCGACCTGGACCACTCCGCCGTCGAGGACCAGCAGGTTCCCATTGTCGAGCGTCAGGCTCGTGTCGCGGTCGCGGGCGACGTCGATCGTCCCGCCCCGGACCTGCAGCGACCGCACCTGGCCGTCGGCAGCGTCGTAGCGGACGTCGTGTTCGACGAGGACGTCGTCCGAGCGCGCTGGCACGCGCCCCGTGGACCACGTCGCAGGGTCGGACCAGTCGCCGTCCGCCACGGAACGAACGGTCGGATCGGGCGTGACGAAGGCGCCGTGTCCGCTCGAGCCCGGGCCGGTGTGGTCGTGGGCCGACACGCGCCAGACGATGACCGCGCCGGCGACGAGCGCGAGCGCGGCGGCCAGGGCGATCAGGGGGGACTTCCGCACGGCCACGGCCCCCGATTGTCCCACCGGTCGTCCGGGATCGGGCGATCGCGGGACGGATTTGGGGGGTAGCTCGTCCTCGAAAGGTCCAGAGGTGGCGCCGGAACGCGGTGCTACGCTCGCCGGGCGGCCGGGGACCTTCGCGCCCGGACCGATGGCCCCTCGTCCAACGGGTAGGACGCCGGACTTTGGATCCGGAAATGGACGTTCGAGTCGTCCGGGGCCAGCTCGGACGGATGCGCCAGCGCCACGACGGTCGGGCCGCTGCCGGTGACGACCGCGCCGAGGGCGCCGTCGGCGAGCAGGCGGGCCCTCGTCTCCTCGAGATCCGGGTAGCGGCGGAGGATGCCGGGCTCGAGGTCGTTGTGCATCAGGAGGCCGGCCGCCTCGAAGTCGCCCGCGCGGAGAGCATCGAGGAACGGCGCCGGGTCGGGGCCCGTCGTTCCCCCGTCCTCGTCCCACCAGCGATAGGCGTCGGCGGCGGAGATGCCGAAGTCGGCCGGAGCGACGATCCACGTGCCGGCCTGCGGGGGCACCGGCTCCAGCCGCTCGCCGCGGCCGCGGGCGATGGTCCAGCCCCCGAGCAGCAGCGCGGGGACGTCGGACCCCAGCCGGACGGCCACCTCCTGCACCATCTCTGACGGGCAGGCCCAGCGCTCGGCGAGCATCGTGAGCGCCGCGGCGGCGTCGGCGCTGCCGCCGCCCAGCCCGGCGGCGACCGGGATCCGCTTGGTCAGCCTGATCTCGACCGCCTCGTGCTGCCCGCAGGCGAGGGCCAGCATCCTCGCGGCCCGGACCGCCAGGTTCTCCTCCCCGACCGGAACGTGCCCGGCGTGGTCACCGTCGATCACCAGCCGGAGGTCGTCCGCCCCGACGATCTCGATCTCGTCGGCCAGCCCGATCGGCACGATCAGGGTCTCGATGTCATGGTAGCCGTCGTCGCGCCGACCGAGGACGCGCAGGAAGGGGTTCACCTTCGCGTGCGCCAGGCGGATCGTTCGCGGCACGGTCACGGCAGCCGCTCCGCGAGGCAGGCGAACTCGGGGAGACCGAGGGCCTCGGCCCGGGCGTTGGGATCGAGCGCGCAGGCCTCCAGGGCGGCGGCCGCCTCGGCCGCCGTCAGCCCGAGACGGACCAGCGCGTTGCGCATGGTCTTCCGGCGCTGGGCGAACCCCGCCTCGATCACCGGGAACAACCGCTCCGGGTCGGCGTCGACCGGCGGCGGTCGGCGGTCGAGCCTCACGATCACCGAGCCCACCTTCGGCGGAGGCCAGAACACGCGCGCCGGCACACGGCGCACGAGGGCCGCCGCGGCGCGGTAGGCGACGCGGGCGCTGACCGACCCGTACGCCTCCTCCCTCGGGCCCGCCGCGAGGCGCTCCCCGACCTCGCGCTGGACCATCACCACGAGCGGGTCCACGTTCGGCGCCACCTCGAGCAGGCGCATCACGATCGGGACGGCGACGTTGTAGGGGAGGTTCGACACCATCGCCCACCGCTCGGTACCGAGCAGCGCGCGCCAGTCGGCCGTCGTCGCGTCGGCGCGGACGACGTCGACGTCGAGGCCCTCGACCACCTCCTGCAGCGCCGGCACCATCCCGCGATCGAGCTCGACCGCCAGGACGTGCGCGCCGGCCGCGGCCAGCGCCACCGTCAGGGCACCGAGGCCGGCGCCGACCTCGAGCACACGGTCACCCGGACCGATCCCGGCGTCGGCGACGATCGCGCGAGCCAGGTTCGGGTCGGTCAGGAAGTGCTGGCCGAGGGCCTTCGAGGGCCGGACGCCGTGACGCTTCGCGACGTCGCGCAGGGTGGGCGCGGTGGGGATGGCGGGGCTATCCCCACCACCAGATCTTGACCTGGATGACCCCCTGCCCGAGCGGCGCGAGCTTGGCGAACGCTTCCGACGAAAGGTCGATGATCCGCCCCGGGACTCCGTACGGCCCACGGTCGTTGATTACCACGACCACGCGATTGCCGTTCTGCCGGTTCTTCACCAGGACCTTCGTCCCGAACGGAAGCGTTCGGTGGGCGGCCTCCAGCTCGTCGCCCGGCGCGTCGTACCAGGACGCGTCGCCCGTGTCCGACCTCACCGCGGCCGCGTGCACCGTCCGCGCGCCCGCCGGCGACGTCCCGGTCGGACCGAGCACGAGCACGGCCAACGCGAGAAGGGTGGCGATCCGACGCATCGCCCGACCCTACCGGAGATCAGGCGGCGTCGACCGGAAGCCCGAAGACCGCGCGTGCGTTCGCGGCGACGGCCCCGGCGAGCGCCACCGGGTCCTCGCCCCGTGCCTCGGCCAGCGCGCGAAGCGCAACGCGCGCGTTTCCCGGCACGTTCTCCTTCCCGCGACTGCCCTCCGGCGGCAGGAACGGGCTGTCGGTCTCCACCACGATGCTGCCCCGGGGCGCCGCGGCCGCCGCCTTCCGGAGGCCGGCATTCTTCGGGTAGGTCACGTTGGCGGCGAACGACAGCCGGTAGCCCCGCGCAGCGCACTCGCGCGCTTCGCCGACACCGCCCGAGAAGCAGTGGATCACCACCCGCTCGGCCCGCTCCTCGGCGAGCACGCGCAGCACGTCCTCCCAGGCGTCGCGGACGTGCACGATGACGGGCTTGCCGGTCTCGTTCGACAGTCCGACGTGCCAGCGGAACGACGCCAGCTGGTCGCCGCGCGGCGAGTGCATCCGGAAGAAGTCGAGTCCGGTCTCGCCGATGGCGACCACGTTCGGGCGGCCGGCCCGGTCGGCGATCGCGCGCTTCGCCTCCTCGTCGAGCGTGGAGGCCGTGTGCGGGTGCATGCCGGAAGTGGCGAAGACCTCCGGGTGGGCCTCGGCGATGACGATCGACGCGTCGGTGGTCTCGGGGTCGATCGCCGCGCAGACGAGCTGCGCGATCCCGTCCTCGACCGCGCGGGCGACCACCGCCGCGGGCGGGGCGTCCATCAGGAACAGGTGCGCGTGCGTGTCGACGATCGGCGGGAGCCCGGCGAGCGCTCCCGGGTCCGCCGCGTCCCTCACTCGCCGGCGCCCTCCGCTTCCGCTCCCTCGTCCACCTCGATGCGCGGGAAGAGGGCCTCACCGCGCGTGGTCCGCGTCCCCGGCCGCAGACCGCCCCAGGCCGCGGCGCCCGGCAGCACCTGCTCGGCGAGCGGCGCCTCGATCCCGAGCGAGGCCCACAGCTTCGCGCTCGTCCCCGGCATCACCGGCGCCGTCAGGATCGCCAGGATGCGCAACGACTCGAGGCCGGCGTAGATCGCGCGGGCCACGTCGTCGCGGCGCGCGGGGTCCTTCGCCAGGGCCCACGGCGCCACCTCGACCAGGTAGCGGTTGACCTCCTTGACGAAGTCCCACACGGCGGCGATGCCCTCGGTCAGGTCGAGCGCCAGCATCCGCTCGTCGTAGCGCCCGGCGGCTGCCGCCGCGACCTCGGCCAGGCGCGACTCCGGGCCCGGCCCGGCCGGCGGCTCGGGGACCATGCCGTCGAAGTAGGCGGCGGTCATGGCCAGTACCCGACTGGCGAGGTTCCCGTAGTCGTTCGCCAGGTCGGCGTTGTACCGCGCGACCATGGACTCCCACGAGAAGGAGCCGTCCGCGCCGAACTGCACCTCGCGCAGGAAGTAGTAGCGGTAGGCGTCGGTCCCGAACTGGTCGATCAGCTCGAGCGGGTGAATGCCGGTCAGCTTGGTCTTGCTCATCTTCTCCCCGCCCACCAGCAGCCATCCGTGCGCGAACACCTGCTTCGGCACCGGCAGCCCGGCCGCCATCAGCAGCGCCGGCCAGATCACCGCGTGAAAGCGCAGGATGTCCTTGCCGACGAAGTGGACGTCCGCCGGCCAGATCCGCTCGAACCGGGCGTCGTCGTCCCCGTACCCCACCGCCGTGATGTAGTTCTGCAGCGCGTCCACCCAGACGTAGATCACGTGCTTCGGGTCCCAGGGGATCGGCACGCCCCAGGTGAACGTGGTCCGGCTGAACGACAGATCCTCCAGCCCGCCCTTGACGAACGCGATGACCTCGTTCCGCCGCTCGTCGGGCTGCACGAAGGTGGGGTTCTCCTCGTAGAGCTGCAGCAGCCGGTCCTGGTAGCTCGACAGGCGGAAGAAGTAATTCTCCTCCTCGACGTGCTCGACCGGGATGCCGTGGACCGGGCACTTCCCGTCGACGAGCTCGTCCTCCTTGTAGAACTGCTCGCACGACACGCAGTAGAGGCCGCGATAGGTGCCGAGGTAGACCTCGCCCTTGTCGTAGAGCGCCTGTGCGAACCGCTGGACGGGCTTCACGTGGCGCTCCTCGGTCGTGCGGATGAAGTCGTCGTGAGAGATGTCCAGGCGCTCCCAGACCTCCCTCCAGCGCGGGACGATCTCCTCGAGCCACTGGTTCGGGTCCTTGCCGGCGGCCTCGGCCGCCCGTGGGATCTTCTGCGAGTTCTCGTCGGTGCCGGTCAGGAAGAACACGCGCTCCCCGCGCTGGCGGTGGAACCGCGCCACCACGTCCGTGGCCACCGTGGTGTAGGCGTGTCCCAGGTGGGGCACGTCGTTCACGTAGTAGATCGGCGTGGTGACGTAGTAGGTGTCCTTCGCCGGCATCGTCGGGCCATTGTACGGATGCACACGGGAGGCTCCCGCCCCCGTGTCCCCCCCGCAACCCGGGTCAGCCCGTGCCGTTCGGGCGGCGGAGGGCCAGCAGCGCGGCGTAGACCGCGTTGGCGTGCAGGCCGTGGCGGCGGGCGGCCTCCGACGCGGCCGCGCGGGGGCGCATCCCGCCGGCGACCAGGGCGACCGCCTCGCCGGCGGCGACCTCGACGGTCACCGCGGCGGTCGCGACGCCGCCCTCGACGACGATCGTCACCTCGCCGCGCAGCTCACGTTGGTCAAGTTCCTGTACCAGCTCGGCGAGGGTGCCGCGGAGGACCTCCTCATGGAGCTTGGTCAGCTCGCGGCAGACGGCGGCCCGGCGCTCGCCGCCGAGCGCGGCCAGCAGGTCCCGGAGCGTCGCCGCCGTCCGCCGGGGCGACTCGAACAGCACGACCGTCCGCGGCTCGGCGGCGAGCGCCACCAGCCGCTCGGCCCGGCCGGCGCCGCCACGCGGCAGGAACCCCTCGAATGCGAACCGGTCCGCCCGCAGCCCGGAGACCACGAGCGCCGCGAGCGCCGCCGACGGTCCGGGGACGGCGGCCACGGGGATGCCCGCCTCGAGCGCCGCTGCGACCAGGTGGGCACCGGGGTCGGAGATGCCCGGCATGCCGGCGTCGGTGACGAGCGCCACGTCATCCCCGGCCCGCAGACGTGCCAGGACGACCCCCGCCCGCTCGCGCTCGCGCTCCGCGGGGAGGGACAGCAGGCGGGCGCGGACGCCGAGGTGGGAGAGCAGCGCTCGTGTCCGCCGGGTGTCCTCGGCCACCACGACGCCGACCACCGCAAGCGTCCCCCGGGCGCGCTCGGTCAGGTCGCCGAGGTTGCCGATCGGGGTGCCGACCACGTACAGCGTGCCCGGCGACGACCCTCCCACGCGCGGATCATGCCCTAGTGTTTTCGTCGTCGTGGAACGCTCCTCCCGCGCGGTCCGATTCCTCGGGCGTCCGGTCGTGCTCATCGCCATCGTCACGCTCGCCGCCGGCTGGATCCGCTTCGTCGGCCTGTCCCGGCCGGACATCCTGGTGTTCGACGAGACGTACTACGCGGTCGACGCCTGCCTCTACCTGAACCGGCCGCTGGCCGTATGCAACGCCTTCAAGGAGGACGAGAACAAGCTCAAGGTGCCCTCCGAGCAGTCCTGGGTGCACCCGCCGCTCGGCAAGTACATGATCGCCGCCGGCGAGGCGATCTACGGGGTCCGTCCGTTCGGCTGGCGGTTCTCCTCGGCACTGTTCGGCACGCTCACGGTGACGCTCGTCGCACTGATCGCCTACCGGCTGACGCGGAGCGCCCTGTGGGCGGGCGTGGCCGGCGTCCTGCTCGGCGTCGAGAGCCTGAACTTCGTGCAGTCGCGGATGTCGATGCTCGACATCTTCGAGGCGTTCTGGGTGGTGGCCGGGTTCCTGTTCCTGGTGCTCGACCGGCAATGGATCGACCGCCGGCAGACCCCGTCCCTGGAGCCCGTGCCGCTTCTCGCCCGTTCGGCCGGCGTCCCCGCCGGCGCCGTGCGGAGCACGGCGGCCGACGCGGGGGAACCGCCCGAGGAACTGGCCGATCAGGGACCGGCGCTCTCGTACTACGAGGCGGGCGCGGCGCCGACGGCGACCTGGCTGCGGTCCCCGCCGGCCTCCTACCTGCCGGCGCCCGCCCCGCAGCGGGTGCCCTCGCCGATCTGGCGGCCGTGGCGCTTCGCGGCCGGCGCGGCGCTCGGCCTGGCCACCGCGGTGAAGTGGTCGGCGGTGACGGCGCTCGCCGGCGCCGCGATCCTGTCCTTCTTCTGGGAGATCGGCCGGCGGCGGCGGGCGTTCCGGCGGTCGCCGATCGGCGAAGCCATGCTCCAGGAGTCGCTCGGCCTGGTCCTGTCGTTCCTGTTCGTGCCGGCGGTCGCCTACCTGGCGACCTACGTGCCCTGGCTGCACGAGCACGGCTGGAGCCTGCGGTCGCTTGTCGGCCACCACCGGGACATGTGGGACTTCCACGCCGGGCTCCAGGCGCGCAAGCCCAACGGGGAGCTGACCCATCCCTACCAGTCGGAGGCGTGGTCCTGGCCCTTCCTGCGCCGGCCGGTGGCCTACTTCTACGAGGGGACCGACACCCCCCCGACATCGGCCGAGATCCTCGGCATCGGGAACCCTGTGATCTTCTGGGGTTCGCTCTTCGCCATCCCCTTCACAGTGTTCGCGTGGGCGCGCCGGCGCGACTGGATCGCCGGCGTGATCGCCATCGGGTTCCTGTCCCAGTACCTGCCCTGGCTGGCCGTGAGCCGGCCCGCCTTCCTCTTCTACATGACCCCGATCACGCCGTTCATGGTCCTGGCCGGGGCCTACGCCCTGCGCCACCTGGCGCATGCGCGGCTGTCGACCGGAGCGCGCGCGTTCGCCCCGGCGGCGGGGTTCCTGGTGGTGCTCGCCGTCGGCGTGTTCGCCTTCTTCGTCCCGGTCCTGGTCGGCCACGTCATCTCGCGTGGGGCCTGGAACCTGCGGATGTGGTTCCCGAGCTGGGTGTGACGGGATGGACGCGCGGAAGCGGCGGCGACGGTTCGACGAGCTGGCGGGAGAGGCACTGGACCGGCTCCCGCGGTGGGTGCAGGAGCGCATGGAGAACGTCGAGGTCCTCGTCGAGGAGCTGCCGCCCGCCGACGCGCCGAACCTGCTCGGGCTCTACGAGGGGGTCCCCCTCACCAACCGGGGCTGGGGCTACGGCGTCGGGGGGACGCTCCCCGACCGCATCACGCTGTTCCGCGCCACCCTCGAGGCCGGCGACCCGACCGCCGACGAGCTGCGCGACCGCATCCGGCACACGATCGTCCACGAGGTGGCGCATTTCTTCGGCATCTCCGACGACCGCCTGCGCGAGATCGACCGGTACTGACCGCCGGACCACATGGTGGGGGGGCGGGTCGCCCCGCCCCCTCGGGCCGTGCCGTCGCTGCCCGCTACGGGATACGCCGGAAGAACGAGTGCTGGGTGTATCCCTGGTCGAGCGGGTTCGAGCCGAGGACGACGAACTGGCGCATGTCGGTCCACGCCAGGTTCGCCGCTTCGTCCGAGCCGTAGTCGACGTTGATGTAGTCGCCGATGAACGTGGCGCACTTGAAGCACCCCTGGACGCCCGCCTGGAAGACCAGGGAGTTCCTGGGGTTCGACGCCGCGCTGGTGACGTCCGTGTACGTCCACGACGGCGAGCCGCCGCCCCACGGCGCCGTCTCGGCGAAGGTCACCTCGTACGTCCCGACACCGGTACGGTCGTTGTAGACGACGCCGACGGTGCCCTGCGAGCTGACGTCCACCCACGGGAACCACTGGTCCGACAGGTCGAGGTCGTCGCCGGGGGCGTCCGACACCAGGTGCGGACCGCTCCACGTCTGGCCGCCGTTCGTCGACCGCATCAGGAACACGTCGACGTTCGTCTCCTGCTTGGTCCCGTTGCGGTTGTCGGAGAAGGCCACGTACAGCTGGCCGTTGTTGTCCGGGTCGGCGACGATATTCCCTGCCGAGTTCAGCCGGAACTGCAGCTTCGACACCGTCTGACGCCCGTCCACGTTGATCGGGTAGTCGCTGCGGCCGTCCTCCATCCCGACCACGAACCTCGGCTTGGTCCACGTCGCGCCCCCGTCGAACGAGCGCACCAGCAGGTACTGGTTGTCGACCTCGCCCGGGCCCTCCCAGATCGACTGGTTCTGCTCGTTCTCGAAGGCGACGTAGACCGTCCCGTCGGGACCGACCGTCGGCACCGAGAACTGGTCCTGGTCGCAGACGCCGGAGGCACCGGCAACCTGGAACGTGCAGAGCGCGTTGCTCTTGCCGGAGATCACCTTCGGGCTGGTCCAGGTCTCGCCGCCGTCGTCGCTGTACGAGAGGTAGATCGGCGACTTCTTGTACGCCCCGAACTCGGAGAAGAACAGGGTGGAGGTCATGTAGGTCCGGCCGTAGTACGGCGAGAGTGGGTTGGTGTCGGTGACGAGCCATTCCTTGTCCCAGAACAGCTGGGAGGGGTCGTTGTCGTCGCCGAGGCCGTTGCCGACCACGACCACGTCGGGCCAGGTCAGGCCACCGTTGTGCGAGAGCGACACGACGAGGTCACCATCGTCGGCCCCGTCCTGGTTGAACGTGAAGTTCAGCGAGGAGTGGATGACGTTGTGGGACACGGGGTCGAACACCGTCACCGGGTCGCTGCCGATCCGGGTGAGGTCCTCCTTGGACATGTCGCCGGTGGTCCAGTGATCGCCGCCGTCGAACGTCGTGTCGTACTGGTCGCAGCAGGACTCGTAGTCGTTCGCCGAGACGACCATGTGCAGCGGGTCGTTCGGGTCCACCTCGATGTCCTGCTCGTTCTTCGGGAGCCACGGGTGGTCGCAGTCGAGGTTGTGGTCGCTCGGCCCGATCGTCTCGGTCGCACACTCGATCTCCGAGGGCGCCGGATTGTCCACCCCCGTCGAGGCCCCGTTGGCGTTCGCGCGAGCCTGCGCCAGGAGCGCCGCGTCCACCGAGCGCCGCCCGGCCATCAGGCTCTGCGGCTTCGCCGCCTCGGCCCCCGGGCCGCTCGCTGCCAGGATCGACGCGAACAGCAGCGCGCAGGCCAGGATCGTCTGGAGTCGTCTCATCGCCCCTCCTCGGAAATCCAGCAGACGGCGCCGGTTATATCAGGGGGGCGGTGCCGGGGGAAGGGCCCGAATGGGCCATTCCGCCCATCCGCCGCGCGGAGCGTTCGGCCCGCCACGGGTCGAGCACGGGGACGAGCGGCGCGAGCGCCGGCTCCGACCCGTAGACGAGGAGTGCGAGCATCGCCCCGTAGACCGGGAGGTGCCCGATCAGCTCGCTCGCCCCGAAGAAGAAGAGCGTGGCGTTGAACGGGATTCCGGTGAGGACCACGGCGATCTGGGGCGCCGCCCCGGAGATCAGGAGCAGCCCGAACAGGACCTCGATGCCCCCGGCGATCCGAACGAACATCAGGTCGGAGACCGGCAGCCCAAGCGAGCGGGCCACGTTCAGCACCGGGTACCGGTCCAGGAACTCCAGGGCCAGGTGCGGGTCGATCAGCTTCTCGGTGAACGCCACGACGAGGAGCGAGAGCCCGACCAGCATCCGCAGGTAGAAGACCGACCACAGCACTCGCGGCCGCTCGGGCTCGGCCGCCCCGTACCGGTCACGCCCGGGCGGGAGCACCGCCAGGAACAGCGCGATGCCGAGCAGGTCGGCCCGCTCCAGGATCGCCACCGGCCCGTACACCAGCATCCCCAGCGGCCCGGCCAGGACCAGGACGCCGGCGGCGGGCCGGATCCGGACCCCGGAGATCAGCCAGACGCCGAGGACTCCCTGGAGGATGGCGAGGGCGATCCCGACCGGGTTGTCCGCCAGCCGCATGCTCGGCGCCAGGTACGTGCCGCGCGCCGACTGCGCCAGGAGCGATACGCCGGCGTGGATCGCCAAGAGGCGCGGGACCCACGGCGACAGGCGCCCGAGAGGGCTCAGGAACCCCAGCTCGGGCGAGGGCGCGCGGCGGGCGACGAGGCGCCAGACGACGGCGACGAGGACGGCGGCCGTGATGGCGAGCAGCGTGCCGGGCTCCGTCAGGAACCCCCAGTCCGGGACCCCCGGCGTGTCGGTGAACCACTTCTCGTGGCCGACGAACCCCACGCTCGGACCGTACCGCGCCGGAGGATATTGGCGGAACGTACCGCGCGCCGCGGGCGACGGCCCACCAGTCGACCGCTCCCACCGCCATCGCCCCACCGACCACCCCGTACCCCACCTGCACCGCCTCCGTCTCTCCCTCTCCCCGGCCGCGTCCCCGAATTTCGCCGACCTCCCCGGCCGGGCCGGTAGCCTGCCATACACTCGCGACGGCTTCCCCCCGACGACGGTTTGGAGCGCCGTCGATGCCGCTATCGCCGGACGAGATCGCCACCCGGACCTTCGACACGGTCCGCCTCGGCGGCTATTCGCGTGACCACGTCCGGGGCTTCCTACTCGAGGTGGCCGACGCCGTCCGCGAGCTCGAGGAGGCCGCGCTCCCCTACCGGCGCGTCGGCGCCGAGATCGCTTCGGTTCTGCGCGTCGCTCGCCGGTCGGCGATCGCCATGCTCGAGCGCGCCGAGGAGGAGGGCGCGCGCATCCGGGAGGACGCCGAGGCCGACGGGCGGGCGGCGATCGAGCGGGCCCGGCTCGAGGCGGCCGCGCTGCATGCGGAGGCGGAGCAGACCGCTCGGCGTCTGACGGGCGAGGCCGAGGAGAGCGTCGCCCGCCTGCAGGAGCCCTTCCTGGCCGAGGCCCGGCGGGCCGTGGAGCGCGCCCTCCAGGAGGCGGAGACGGTTCGGCTGGCGGCGGAGGCCGATGCCGCCCGCCTACGGGAGTGGTCCGAGCGCGAGACCGGCGCCGAGCGGCGGCGGGCGGGAGAGGGCGCCGACCGCGTGCGCGACCGCGCCGCCGAAGAGGCCGAGGCCGCCGTGGAGGCCGCCCGGCAGGCCGCGGACGCCGAGGCGGCCCGGACGCGAGAGGCGGCCGAGCACGCCGCGCGGGGGGTCGTCGCGCGGGCCGAGTCGAGCGCGCGGGAGATCCGCGCCTCGGCCGAGCAGGACGCCGATGAGATCCGGGCGCGGGCGGAGGGCCGGGCCGAGGAGACTCGACGGTCGGCCGCGGCCGAGGTCGAGGAGCTGCGGGCGCGGACGGAGGCCGCGTCCGGGGAGCTCGCCCGAGCCGCAGAACGGCAGGCGGCGGCGGTCCGCGAGGCCGCGGCCCACGAGGCGGGGGAGGCCCGGGTCGCGGCCGCCGGCCAGGCGCGGGGCGTCCGGGAGGAGGCCGAGCGCTACGCGCTCGAGGTGACGCAGGCGGCCGACGCCGAGGCCCGGTCGATGCGAGAACGGGCCGAGGCCGCCGCCGAGCGCGCCCGCGAGGAGGCCGAGCGCATCCGACGCGAGGCCGAGGACGCCGTTGCCGCGCGGCTCGCCGAAGCTGCCCGCTATGCCGAGGGCCTGCGCGAGGGCATCCGGGCGGATACCGCCCGCGAGGGCGAGACGATCCGGGCCGCGGCCCGGGATGAGGCGCGGGCGCGCTTCGCCGAGGCCGAGGAGGCGGCCGCCCGCCTGACCGCGGAGGCGCAGCACGAGGCGCGCACGATCGTAGCTCGCGCGAACGAAGAGCGAACCGCGCTGCGGTCGGAGGCCGCCGCCCGGTCCGAGGCCCTCGAGGCCGCTGCCCGGGCGAACGCCGAACGGACGCTCGCGGAGGCCCGCGCCGAGTCCGAGCGGATGCTGGCCGAAGCGGCCGGGACCCTGACGCGGGTGCGGATCGAGGGCGAGAGCGCGCTGGCCGACGCCGAGCGGCTGCGCCACGACGCGCGGGCCGACCGCGAGGTCGCGGCGGCCGAGTCGCAGGCCATCGTCGCCGGCAGCCAGGCGGAGGCCGAGGCGACCCGCCGCCGGGCCGAGGCCGAGGTGACCGCGCTCCGCGAGGAAGCGCGGGCGGGCGCCGCGACCGTTCGCAAGCGGGCCGAGGACGGGGCGAGCGAGCTGCGGCGCCGGGCCGGGCACCAGGCCGAGGAGATCCGCCGCCAGGCCGTGACCGACGTGCGGGCGAAGCGGGCGGCCGCCCGCAGGGCGACCGGGGCGATCCGTGAGGCACGAGCCGTGGCCCGCCGCATCCGCCGGGAGGCGGAGGACGACGCCGCCGCGATCCATGCCGACGCCGAGCGCATCCGCCGGGAGGCGGCGGCCACGGCCGAGGAGGTCCGGCGCGAGGCGTTCGCCGCGGCCTCCCGCACCCACCTGGCGGCGGCGCGCGCCACGGCCAGGCTCACCCGCGGGATCAGCGCGCTGCGCGAGGAGGCTCGCCGGGAGGCCGCGGGCGTCGCGGCGGCGGCCGGCGATCGGAAGGTCCGGCAGCCGGCGAAGGGGCAGGCGCGCCCCGTC
>Ga0137369_10001911_pt1 | contig 21036 bp, 17 predicted proteins | sample SagtaG_12_FD_104918 | JGI IMG/M metagenome (GOLD analysis project Ga0137369, IMG submission 104918) | Vadose zone soil microbial communities from Sagehorn Ranch, Mendocino, California, USA - Sage1_L_113_16 metaG | ecosystem: Environmental > Terrestrial > Soil > Vadose zone | place: USA... | reverse complement strand
CTGAGCTCCAGCTCGACGGTCCACAACCACCTCAACCAGCTCGAGCGCCGGGGCCTGATCAAGCGCGATCCCAGCAAGTCCCGGACCGTGCAGCTCGTCGCCGATATGGAGTTGGACGAGAAGCGGCGCAACGCGGTCTCGGTGCCGATCGTCGGCCACGTCGCCGCCGGGAGTCCAATCCTCGCCGAACAAAACATCGAAGACCATGTCCTGCTCTCCTCGGAGCTCGCCAAGGACGGCTACTTCCTGCTCCGCGTTCGCGGCGACAGCATGATCAACGCCGGCATTCTCAGTGACGACCTGGTCCTGGTCCGGCCCCAGCACGAGGCCCCCAACGGTTCGATCGTGGTCGCCCTGGTCGACGGCGACGCCACCGTCAAGCGCTTCGAGCGCACTGATGGGCCGAGCGGGCACGTCAAGCTGATCGCCGAAAACCCTGCCTACGAGCCGATCGTGACGACCAACGTCAGCCTGGTCGGCCAGGTCCGAGGTGTGATCAGGCTTTTCCGTTAGCCGAGTAACTCGTGAAGCGCCCTGCCACGTGACGGGGCGCCCAGCCCCAGGCCAGGGTCCCACCCTCGACGTACTCGGTCCGCTCCACGCCGCCGATCTTGCGCAGTTCGGCGAGCACTGCCTCCCTGCCGTATGGCACGAGGATCTCGAGGGGGACGGCGTCGCCGCGGCTCGCCCGGTCGATCACCTGCAGCAGCTCCCCAAACCCCGTCCGCTTGAGGGCGGAGATGGCGACCGCACCGGGGTACCGTTCTGACAAAGCGCCGATCGCGCGCCGCCTCGAGGCCGGTCCCAGGAGATCGACCTTGTTCAGGGCGACCACGCGCGGCTTATCCGCCGCGCCCAGGTCGGCCAGGATCTTCTCGACGGTCCGCGCCTGCTCCTCGACGGCGGGGGCGCTGAGGTCCAGCACCTGGAGGATCAGGTCGGCCTCGGTCACCTCCTCCAGGGTGGCCCGGAACGCCGCCACGAGGTCGGTCGGCAGCTTCTGTATGAAACCAACGGTGTCGGTAAGCAGGAGCTCGCGGCCGGCCGGGAGCTCGAGCTTGCGCGTGGTCGGGTCGAGCGTCGCAAACAGTCTCTGCTCGGCCCGAACATCGGCGCCGGTGAGCACGTTGAGCAGGGTCGACTTGCCCGCGTTGGTGTAGCCCACGATCGCGGCCGTCTCGAGCGCGGCCCGGCGCCGGCCGGTCCGCTGCTGGTGTCGCTGAGTGCGCACCTGCTCGATCTCGCGCTCGAGGTCGCGGATCCGCTTGCGGATGCGCCGGCGCTCGACCTCGATCTGCTGCTCGCCGAAGCCGCCGCGCGCGCCCACTCCCCCACGCCGTCCACCGACCTGGCGGTCGTACGCGTAGGCGCCGATCAGGCGTGGCAGAAGGTGATGCAGGCGTGCGGCCTCGACCTGCAGCCGGCCCTCATGAGTGCGCGCGTGCTGGGCGAAGATCTCGAGGATGATCTCCGTCCGATCGAGGACGCGCGCCTTCAGCGCGAGCTCCAGGTTGCGCTGCTGCCGGGGGCTCAGGTCTTCGTTGCAGATGATCACGTCGTATTCGCCCTCGACCTTCATGTCTCGAAGCAACTCGACTTTGCCCATGCCGATTAGATGCGCGGGGTCGACCTCCGACCGCCGCTGCACATCGGAGCCGACGACCTCGGCACCGGCGGTCCGCGCGAGATCGGCGAGCTCGGCCATCTGGTCGCGCACGGTCTCGGGCGTCGTGCCGGGCAACAGGATCCCGACGAGATACGCCCGCTCGCGCGGGGCTTTGGTCGTGATCATTTGACAGCGGTCAGAGGGCGAGCTTCCTCATCCGCGTCATCGCCTCCTCGAGCCGCGCGTCGGGTGCGGTGACCGAGAGGCGGAAGTAACCCTCGCCGCCGGGGCCGAACCCGACGCCTGGGGTGATGTTGACCCCCACCTGGTCCAGCACATGGGACGCGAAACCGATCGAGTCATAACCCTTGGGCACAGGAGCCCATACATAGAAGGTCGCGCGAGGCGGCTTGATGCTCCAGCCCAGGCTGTTGAGCGTGTCGGCGACCAACCGATGCCGTCGCGCGTATACCGCGCAGGCGGCCCTGGTTTCCTCCTCCCCCCCGTTCAGGGCTTCGATCGCCGCCCACTGCACGGCCTGGAAGATGCCGGAATCGATGTTGGTCTTGAGCTGGCCGATCAGGGCGACCAGGTCGGCGCGGCCGCACACCCATCCGATCCGCCAGCCGGTCATGTTGTAGGTCTTGGACAGCGAGTGAAACTCGAGCCCGATCTCTTTGGCGCCCGGAATCTCGAACAAGGTGAGCGGTCGGTATCCGTCGAACGCGATCTCCGAGTAGGGCGCGTCGTGGCAGAGCACGATGTCATGGCGGCGGCAGAAGTCCACGGCCTTCTCCAGGAAATCTCGACCGGCAGTCGCGGCGGTTGGGTTGTTCGGGTAGTTCAACCACATCAGCCGCGCCCGGCGCGCCACGTCCTCGGGGATGGCGTCCAGGTCGGGGAGCCAACGATTCTCAGCCGTCAACGGCATCGGGAAGGGATCCGCGCCGGCCATGATTGCGCCCGTCACGTACACCGTGTAGCCGGGATCTGGGGCCAGCACAACATCGCCAGGGTCGACCAGCGCCAGCGGCACGTGGCTGATGCCGTCCTTGGAGCCGAGCGTCGGAAGGATCTCGGTGTTCGGGTCCAGCTCGACGACCGCGCGATCGTTATACCAGCGGGTGATCGCTTCTCTCAGCTCCGCAAGGCCGAAGTAGGACGGGTAGCGGTGGTTTGCCGGATCGGACGCGGTCTCCTGGAGCACGCTCACGATGCGCCCCGGCGTCGGCAGGTCGGGGTCGCCGATGCCAAGCGAGATGACGTCAACGCCTGCGCGCTTCTTTTCCTGGACCTTGCGATCGATCTCCGCGAACAGGTAGGGCGGAATCCGGCTCAGCCGCTTGGCTCCGGACACAGTCTTACTCACTCAGGTAACTGAGGATACCCGGCAGCGGATCGGCCTCGATCTCGAACCATTTCACGCGGGCGTCGCGCCGCCACCAGCGCAGCTGACGCCGTGCGTAGCGGCGGTTGGAGCGCGCCATCGCGCGCGGCAGCTCCTCGACGGTCAGCTCGCCGCGGATGTGGGCCAGCGCCTCCGCGTAGCCGATTCCCGTCAGCACCGGAGCTGTCGGCGGCACGCCGGAATCCAGCGCCGCCTGCGTTTCCGCGATCAGCCCCCGCTCAACCTGTTGACGGCTTCGCACCTCGAGACGCAAATCGACCAGGTCGAGCGGCGCCGTCAGGCCGATGCGCAGCGCCTGCCATGGCGGCGGCTTGCGCGTGCGCAGCCGCCGGAGCGGCGGACCCGCAGCCTCGAGGATCTCGATCGCGCGGATCATCCGCACGGGGTTCTCCAGGTCGACGCCCGGATCGCTGTCGAGCGCCAGCAGCCGCTCCCGAAGTGACTCCGCATCGAGGCGCTCCAGCTCGGCCCTCAGCGTCGGGTTGGGGGGAATCCCAGCCAGGCTGAAGCCGTCGCACAGGGCGTCGACGTAAAGCATCGTCCCGCCTTCGACGATGGGCACTCGGCCCCGCGACGTGATGTCTTCGATCGCCGCCCGTGCTCCTTCGACGTACTGGGCCGCGTTGAAGTTCGCGGCCGGGTCGACGAAGTCGATCATGTGGTAGCGGACCTCGCGACGCTGATCGTCGCTCGGCTTGTTGGTCGCGATGTCGAGGCGCTGATAGACCTGGCGTGAATCGGCGACGACGATCTCTCCGCCGAGCTTTTTCGCCAGCTCGAACGCGAGCCTCGATTTGCCGATGCCCGTGGGTCCGACGATGACCGGGACAGTCGAGGTCAGTAGTTGCGGCGGAAATGGCGCGTCAGCTCCTGCCACTCGACCAGGAGGCGCGTCGGCCGCCCGTGTGGGCACGTTATCGACTCCGCCGCCACCTCGAGGTCGGCCAGCAGGCGTCGCTGCTCCGCGATGTCTAGCACGTCCCCGAACTTCACAGCCGAGTGACATGCCAGCGCCGCGGCCGCGCTGGCAATGGCCGCCTCACCGCGATTCTCGGCGAGGGCGGCGAGCGTCTCCTGGATCGCCGTCGTGGCTCGGCCCGCGGGCAGCTCGACCGGTACCGCGGTGATGCGCAGGCTACGCGGACCGAACTCCTCGTACTCGAGGCCGAGGTTGGCAAGCTCGGCGCGGTGATCGGCCGCGGCCGCGATCAGGCTCGGTTCCAGGTCGACGGCCTGCGGGATCAACAGCGGCTGGCTCGCCTCACGCCCCGTGCGCAGCCGCTCGAGCAATCGGTTGTAGAGGACTCGCTCGTGCGCCGCATGTTGATCCACCAGTACGAGGCCGTGCGGGCCCTCGGCCACCAGGTAACCCGGCCCCGCCTGACCGATCGGGCGGAGCACCGTCGCCGACGTCTGCCCGTTGGTCTCCGCCGGCGCGATCGCGACCGCGGACTCGTGGAGGGTGAGCTGTGGGCCTTCGAACGCCGCGACCGCAAGACCAGGCACCGTCTCGGCCGGCCGGTATCGGAACGGGTCGCTGCCGTCGAGGGCCTGGCGCACGGCTCGCTGCAGCGCCGCGAACACAGCACCCTCGTCACGAAACCGGACCTCTTTCTTGGCCGGGTGCACGTTGACGTCGACGAGCTCGGGATCGATGCCGACGTCGAGCACGGCGATCGGATGCCGCCCGCGTTCGAGGCGCCCCTGGTAGCACTCCTCGAGCGCGTAGACGAGCGAGCGGGCGCTGATCGGCCGGCCGTTGACCGCCACCACCATGCCGTCTCGGCTCCCGCGACTGAGCCGCGGCTGGCTCACCATCCCGGCGACCAGAGGCATCCCCACCATCTCGAGCATCTCGGCCGCGACCTGCGATCCGTACACCGCCGCAATGGCCCGGCGCCGGTCGCCATCACCATTGGTGCTGACGGCCGCGCGGCTGTCGATCGTCAGGTGGAAACGCACATAGGGATGCAGCAGCGCGAATGCGCTGATGACCTCTTTGATCGCCGCCACCTCTGTGGCGTCGCTCTTCAGGAACTTCAAGCGAGCCGGGACATTGGCGAAAAGGTCTCGGACCTCGATAGCCATACCGGGCAGCAACGGCCCACCGGCCTGCTCCACGACTTCGCCCGCGCGTATCCGCAGCGTCGCGCCGCCGCTCGAGCACTCAACCTCCGCGACCGCGGCAATGCTGGCGAGCGCCTCGCCCCGGAAACCAAACGATTGGATCACGGCGAGGTCGGCGAGGGACGCCAGTTTGCTCGTCGCATGGCGGACGAAAGCCAGCGCGAGCTCGTCCGACGGGATGCCCGCGCCGTCGTCGCTCACACGGATCGACGTTTTGCCCGCTCCGCGGACGTCGACATTGATCCGACGAGCGCCGGCATCGAGTCCGTTCTCGACCAGCTCCTTGACGACCGAAGCGGGGCGCTCTATGACCTCGCCCGCGGCGATCGCGTCCGCCACCTCGGGCGGCAGCATCTGGATCAATTGCTCAGCCTCGCGCGCAGCTGGTAGAGCTTCTGCAGGGCCTCGAGCGGACTCAGCGACGCCGGGTCGATCTCTTCCAGCTCCTTGCGGATGGGATCGGGCGCGACGTCGATCGGAAGGCCGAGCTGGACGTCAGGCGGCTCCAGTGGACGCTGGCGCTCGAGCTCGCCCAGCACGTCACGAGCGCGAGCGATGACGCCCGAAGGCAGCCCAGCGACCGCTGCGACGTGGATGCCGTACGAGCGATCAGCCCCACCGGGTACAACGCGATGCAGGAACCGGACTGTGTCACCCTCTTCGAGGACCTCGACTCGCTGATTGCGCACTCGGGGCAGCCGCTCCGCGAGCGCGGTCAGCTCGTGGTAGTGGGTCGCGAAGAGAGTGCGGCATCCAAGCTTTGGCGAGTCGTGGAGGTGCTCCACCACTGCCTGGGCGATCGATACCCCGTCGTAGGTCGAAGTCCCCCTCCCCACCTCGTCCAGGATGACAAGAGATGATCTGGTTGCGTGGTTGAGGATGTACGCCGTCTCGGTCATCTCGACCATGAAGGTCGACATGCCGGCGCTGATGTCGTCGTGCGCACCGACGCGCGTGAACACGCGGTCGGCAAGGCCGATCATCGCGTGCTCCGCGGGCACGAAGCTTCCGCACTGCGCGAGGAGGACGATCATCGCGGCCTGGCGGAGGTAGGTCGACTTGCCGGCCATGTTGGGGCCGGTGAGGATGACGATCTGCGAGCTCTCAGGATCGAGGTCCAGGTCGTTGGCGACGAAGACTCCTGCAGGCAGGCCGTGCTCGACCAGCGGGTGCCGGCCGCCTCGGATCGTCAGCTGCAGACCCGCGTTGACCTCGGGTCTGCGCCACAGATGCTCGGCCGCCGCAACCGCAAGGCTGAGTAGCGCGTCAATCCTGCCGATCGCCTGCGCCGTCGCACGGAGCATCGGTGCGGCGTCCGCGACCTTCGCGCCCACCTCCCGCAGGATCTCGACCTCGCGGGCCATGATCCGCGCCCGGGCGCTGAGGACGATCGCTTCCTTCTCTTTCAGCTCGGGCGTGATATAGCGCTCGCCGCCGGTCAGCGTCTGCTTGCGGACGTAGTCGTCGGGAAGCTTCGCCGTGTTCGCGTGGCTGACCTCGATGTAGTAGCCGAAGACCTTGTTGAAACCGACTTTGAGCGAGCGGATGTCGCTGCGCCGCCGCTCGACCGACTCGAGCTTCGCTATCCATTCGCGTGCGCTGCGCGACCCCTCCGAGATGGAATCCAGGTCGGCGTCGTAGCCGGAGCGGATCACTCCGCCATCGCGAGTGTGGAGCGGGGGGTCTTCGACCAGCGCGCGCGCCAGCACCCCGGCCAGCTCGGGCGCGGCGCTGACGTCGGCGGCAAGCTGGCGCGTGACCAGGGCCGAGCACCCGGCAAGGACTTCCTGGACCGCCGGGATGGCCTCGAGCGAGCGGCGGAGCATGACGAGCTCGCGCGCCGAGGCGTGGCCTTGGGAGGCCCGGGACACCAGGCGCTCAAGGTCGCCGACCGGCCGGAGCACCGCCTGCATACGGTCCCGCAGCCGAGGCGCGCCGACCAGCTCGTCGACCGCGGCGAGCCGCAGCTCGATCGATTCCGCATCCCGAAGCGGAGCCCCCAACCAGGCGCGCAGCTGTCGTGCGCCGACCGGCGTGCACGTGCGGTCGATCATCTGCACCAGGGCGGGCAGCTCCAGGTTGCGCACGGTGGGCGCGTCCAACGGCATCGTGGTGTCGGGCGAGTACGTGCGCACCGTGAACGCCCCAGGAACGACGCGGGTCTGGTTCTGCTTCAGATAGTCGATGACGACTCCGGCCGCACCGACCGCAAGCGGCGCGTCAGCCGCGCCGACCGATGCCGGGAAGGCGATGCCGAGAAGGTCCCTTAGACGCTGCTGGCCGCGGACGGGATCGAAGCGATACTCCTCGATGTCGGGCGGGGTAAGGAGCTCCGCGGGCGCCAGTCGCTCCAACTCTGACTGCAGCCTGTCCTTCGGCAGCTGGCACAGCAGCAGCTCACCGGTCGAAACCTCGCACGCCGCGATGCCCGCCTCCGCGCCACGCGTCCACGCCGCAACGAGATAGTTGGGACGTGCCGGATCGAGGTACGCGTCCTCCACCACCGTACCTGGGGTCAGGACCCGGGTGACGTCGCGCTTGACGATCTTGCTCTTGCCCGCGGCCTCCACCTGGTCGCAGATGACGACCTTGTGGCCGGCCCGCAGCAACTTGCCCACGTACGACTGCCATGCGTGGTGCGGCACCCCGCACATCGGCGCCCGACCACTCTTACCGAGTGGGCGCGACGTCAACTGGACGCCCATGATCGGCGCCGCGATCTTTGCGTCGTCGAAGAAGATCTCGTAGAAGTCACCGAGCCTGAAGAGAAGGATCCCGTCGGGGTATTTCTCTCTCGCCTCCCGGTACTGACGCATGACCGGGGTGGCGGGGGCGGTCACGCGGCCGGTCCTAGGGGTCCCGGCGAACTCACGCCGCAGGCTCTGAGTTCGTGGGGATTTTCAGGCCCGTCAGCTGGCCGGCGGTTGCCTGCATGACGCGAATGTTGACGATGTCTCCCGGTGCCACCGCGCCTCCCTTGAGGACGATGGCACGCTTGCCCTGGCGGATCCGGCCGTACGGCCGGTGCAGCTCGTCGCGGCCCTCGATCAAGACCTCGACGTCACGCCCGACCCAGCGCGCGGTCTTGCGCGAGGCGATCTCGCGCTGCAGCGAGAGCAGGTCGTTCAGCCGCCGCAGCTTCTCTTCGTGCGGCACATCGTCGGGCATTCGCGTCGCTGCGTACGTGCCGGGTCGCGGCGAGTACATCGCGATGTGCACGACGTCGAACTCCATCTCCTCAACCAGCGCGCGCGTGTTGAGGTACGCGGCTTCCGACTCACCGGGAAAGCCGACGATGACGTCGGTCGCAAGGCCGAGGTCAGGCATCAGACGTCGCGCGCGGTCGACGATGGCGCGGTAGTGGCGCGTCTGATAGCCACGCGCCATGCGCCTGAGGACGGAGTCATCGCCTGACTGGACAGGCAGCTGCAGCTCACGACAGATCACGTCGCTCTCCGCCATGACCTGGAGCAGCTCCATCTCGAGGTCCTGTGGGTGCGAGGTCATGAAGCGAAGGCGCTTGAGACCTGGTATTCGCTGCACGTCGCGCACCAGCGCGGCTAGACCACCCTTCCCATCCGGGTCGTGGTAGTCGTCGACGTTCTGCCCAAGCAGGACGACCTCCCTTGCGCCGTCTGCCACCGCCTGCCGGCACTCCTCCACGACCGCGCCGAGGGGCACGTGTCTTTCCCGGCCGCGCACGCGCGGCACGATGCAGAAGGTGCAGTTGTGGTCGCATCCCTGAATCACGCGCACGAAATGGCTGATCCCGGTGCGTCCGGCCGCGGGCAACGCCTCCCCGCGCGAGTAGTCGTATCGCGCCTCCAGGCCGGCCAGGAATGGCTCGTACCCGCCGATCGGCACCACCGCGTCGAGATGGGGGAATCGCCTCCGGAGCCCCTCCCCCTCCTTGGCGACGATGCAGCCTGTCACCGCGATCGCGCGCTCTGGCGTCTTCCAGTCTTTGAGCTCGTGGAGCTTCGAGTAGACGCGGTCCTCTGAAGCCTGGCGGACGACGCACGTGTTGAGGATCGCCACGTCCGCTCGCTCGAGCGAATCTTCGTTGAAACCCGCGGCGAGGAGCCGGCGGGCGAGACTTTCGGAATCCGCCGAGTTCATCTGGCATCCGATCGTCCAGATGTGGAACGTCCGGCCCCTCACCCCAGATCCCTCTCCCGTGCCGGGAGAGGGTGCCCGTCCCTCTACCGTTACCGACTCTCCACGAGCAGCCGGATGCCGGTGCGCTCTTCGCCGTCGATCGAGATGTCGATGAATGCCGGGATGCAGACCAGGTCTAGCCCGCCGGGCGCCACATAGCCGCGCGAGATGGCGATCGCCTTGACCGCCTGGTTGATGGCGCCTGCGCCGATCGCCTGGACCTCGACGCGCCCCTTGCTGCGAATCACGCCCGCGATCGCACCCGCCACAGCGACCGGCTTGGAGGTGGCCGAAACCTTGAGCACCTCTACTGGAACGCGCTCCGCTGACATTGCTGGAACCCCTTCAAACGTGTTCACGGTCGATTCGCTGGATCGAAGTAGCCCGTCCGGTGGAAGAATCAATGTTAACCAGTACGGAATTGAATGTCACGGTTCCGGACGCGACCACGAAGCGGTTGGGGACGCCCGTCAGGAAGCGCTGCAGGACGACGTCTTTGTCCATCCCGATACAGCCGTCGCGCGGTCCTACCATGCCCACGTCGGTGACGTAAGCGGTCCCCCCGGGCAGGATCCGGGCGTCGGCGGTGGGGACGTGGGTGTGGGTGCCGACGACGGCGCTGGCGCGGCCGTCCAGGTACCAGCCCATGGCCGTCTTCTCGGAGGTGGCCTCCGCGTGCATATCGCAGAAGACGATCCGGATCTCGGGGTTGGCGGCCAGGACAGCGTCGGCCGCCCGAAACGGGTCGTCCAGGGGGTCGAGAAAGATCCGGCCGATCAGGTTGATCACCAGGACCCGCTGACCGCCCGCGTCGACGACGCACCATCCCAGGCCCGGGGCAGGCGCCGGATAGTTCGCCGGCCTCAACACACGATCCAGCCCGGGTAGCTCGCCGACGAACTCCTTCTGCGCGAAGACGTGGTTCCCGCTCGTGATCACGTCGGCGCCCGAGCCCTTCAGCTCAGCCGCGATCTTCGCTGTCAGACCGAAGCCGCCGGCGGCGTTCTCACCGTTCAGTATCGTCAGGTGCGGCCGTAGCTCCTTCTTGAGGCCGGGAAGGATCGCCTTGACCGCGTCCCGCCCCGGATGGCCGACCACATCGGCCACGAAGAGCACCCTGAAATCGCCTTCCGGCATCAGTCGATTGTCACGGAAATGAAAAGGGAGCCCGTTCGCGGACTCCCTTTTGACTATTTCGCGTACTCGATCGCCCGGGTCTCCCGCACCACCGTGACACGGATCTGACCCGGGAAGCTGAGCTCGGACTCGATGCGCTTGGCGATGTCGCGGGCCATGAGCTGAGCGGCCGTGTCGTCGATCTGCTCGGGCTTGACCAGGATCCGGACCTCGCGGCCGGCCTGGATGGCGTACGACTGCTGCACGCCTTGAAACGAGTTGGCGATCTCTTCCAGCTTCTCCAGGCGTTTGACGTAGGCCTCGAGCGACTCCCTGCGGGCTCCCGGACGGGCCGCGGAGATTGCGTCGGCGGCGATCAGCAGCAAAGCCTCGATGGTGTGCGGCTCCTCGTCGTAGTGATGCGCGCGCACTGCGTGCACCACCGGGGCCGGCACCCCGTGTCGCTGGAGCAGGTCCGCTCCGATCACCGCATGCGAGCCCTCGACCTCATGGTCGATGGCCTTTCCGATGTCGTGGAGCAGGCCCGATAGCTTGGCGATTCGAACGTCGGCGCCGATCTCGGACGCCATCATGGCGGCCAGATAGGCGACCTCCTTGGAATGATTCAGCACCTGCTGTCCGTAGCTCGTCCGGAACCGCAGGATGCCGAGATGGCGGACGACCTCGGGATGCAACCCCTGGAGGCCGAGCTCGAGGACCGCGCCCTCTCCCTCCTCCTTGACCCGCTGCAGGACCTCCTGGCGGGACTTGGCGACGATCTCCTCGATACGGGCCGGGTGAATCCGGCCGTCGACGATGAGCTTGTTCAGGGCGACCCTGGCCACCTCGCGGCGGACGGGGTCGAAACCGCTGATGATGACGGCCTCGGGTGTGTCGTCCACGATGAGGTCGATCCCCGTGGCCTGCTGAAGCGCGCGGATGTTGCGGCCTTCCTTGCCGATGATCCGTCCCTTCAGCTCGTCGGTCGGTAGAGGCAGCACCGACACCGAGACCTCGGCGGTCTGGTCGGCCGCGATGCGCTGGATCGACTCGGTGACGATCTCGCGAGCGCGCCGCTCGCTTTCGTCCCGGGCTGAGAGCTCAGCCTCGCGGACCTTGCGCGCGACTTCGTTGCGCAGGTCCTGCTCGACCTGGGCCATCAGGATGCCCTGGGCTTCCTGGCGCGTCATGTTGGCGACGCGCTGGAGCTCCTTCTCCTGCTCGCGGTAGCTGTCCTCGAGCTTCGCCTTGATCTCATCCAGCGACTTCTGTTGGTTCCCCAGCTCCCGCTCCCGACGGTTGATGTCCTCTCCCTTGCGGTCGAGGTTCTCCTCCTTCTGGAGCAGGCGCTTTTCGATCTGTTGCGACTGCGCCCGGTACTCACGGGCTTCCTGCTCGGCGGCGGTGCGGACCTTGACGGCTTCCTCTTTGGCCTCCAGCAGCTTCTCCTTGGCCTGCGTTTCGGCCTCGGCGAGCGTCTGCTGGGCTTTGAGCTCCAGGACGTGACTCCCGTTGCTCCGGCGGCGCTGGAGCAGCATGTACGTGGCCCCGAAGCCCGCTGCGAGGGCCACCGCTGCCACCACCAAAAGCAAAACGTAGACGTTGACAGGCATGACAAGCACCTCGTAATTCGATTGTCAAAGTGCGTGACCAGGCAGGACCTGAGGAGCCCCGCCTCGGGTTGGCTCTATGACTTGCGGGCCGTAGAGGGGCCCGCGTGACCCAAATTTTAGGGGTTAGGGGTGCCTGCCGCCCTCGCCCATACCGCCCGGCAGACATCTCTGGCGACCGCCTGCGGGAATCCACGGCGCAGGAGCTTGACGCCGATCGTATCCAGCAACTCCCCGTAGCCTGCCGGCTGGTTGCGGCCGCACAGCCGTTCGGCCAGGCGGGTCGCCGCCGCCAGCTGGGCGTCGCGGTCGAATGCCCTCAGCGCCGCTCCGGCGGTGTGCTTGTCCACCCCGCGTGCCGCGAGCTCGGCCGACAGGGCCATCGGACCCCGTGAGGCCGACCTTCGCCGGATGTGCCCGTCAGCGAACAATGCGTCATCCACGTAGCCAAGCTCGGCGAGTCGGGTCAGGGCCGCCCGGATGTCCTCCTCCTCGTAGCCGCGCCGCGAGAGTTTGCGACGCAGCTCGACGCGCGAGTGGGCGCGCCTCGCCAGGAGCCGGAGACCGGCGTCGAGCGCAGCGACCGGCGGCTGAGGCTTAGACCTCCTCCGCGGCACCGGCCGGTGACCTCACGGATCCGCCGAGCTTCATCGGCGCGGCGACCGCGGCGGCCTTCTCGCGGACCTTGCCCTCGATCTCCGCCGCCAGGGTCGGGTTCTCGCGCAGGTAGTTGCGGACGTTCTCGCGGCCCTGCCCCAGCCGCTGATCTCCGTATGACATCCACGTCCCGCTCTTGTCGAAGATCCCGTACTCGACCGCGGCGTCGATCAGGGAGCCCTCGCGCGAGATGCCTTCGTTGAACAGGATGTCGAACTCGGCGGAGCGGAAAGGCGGCGCGACCTTGTTCTTGACCACCTTGACCTTCACCCGGGCGCCGACCGAGTCGAGCCCGTTCTTGATGACCTCGACCTTGCGGATGTCGAGCCGGACCGACGAGTAGAACTTGAGGGCGCGGCCGCCAGGCTGCGTCTCCGGGTTGCCGAACATGATCCCGACCTTCTCGCGCAACTGGTTCAGGAAGATCACCGAGCAGTTCGACTTGGAGATCGCGGCGGTGAGCTTGCGCAGCGCCTGCGACATCAGGCGAGCCTGCAGGCCGACGTGTGCCTCCCCCATCTCGCCCTCGATCTCCGCCTTGGGCACCAGCGCGGCGACCGAGTCGATGACGATGACGTCGACCGCGTTGGAGCGGACAAGGACCTCGACGATCTCGAGCGCCTGCTCACCCGTGTCGGGCTGGCTGATGAGCAGGTCATCGATCTTCACGCCGATGCGCGAGGCGTAGATCGGATCCAGCGCGTGCTCGGCGTCGATGAACGCCGCCACGCCGCCCGCCTTCTGGGCCTCGGCGATCACGTGCAGCGCCAGGGTCGTCTTGCCGGCGGACTCGGGGCCATAGAGCTCGGTCACCCTGCCCCGCGGGATGCCGCCGACGCCGAGGGCCAGGTCCAGGGGCAGCGCGCCGGTCGAGATGACCGTCACCTCGCCCCGCAGGGCGACGTGCTCGCCCAATCGCATGATCGCGCCCTTGCCGTAGGACTTGGTGATCTGGCCGACGGCTGAATCGAGTGCTTTGTCCTTTTCCAATTTCTTGCTAGATGCCTCCTGGGTCGTTTCGGCAAGTGTCCTTGGGCTGAGTCGTGGCTGCAAGGCAGGCTGTTAAGGTATACGAACAGGCGTTCGCTGTCAAGCGGATCTCGCCTTCGTGCGGCCGATCCTGTGAGCCTCGGCGATCAACATCTCCAGGGCCTCGGCCGCGGCCTGGCGCCGGTTCGAAGCCCGGTCGCCCGTGAAACTGAACTCCCGGGATGAGGTGCCACCGCCAGAGCTGACCGCGATGTAGGTCAGGCCGACCGGCTTGGCGGTGCCGTCGGCCTCGGGACCGGCGATCCCGGTGATGGCGGCGGCCAGGCTCGTCCCCAACCGCCTCCGCGCCCCCTCCGCCATCGCCTCCGCCACCTCGCGGCTGACCGCGCCCACGGCCTCGAGCAGGCTCTGCGCCACGCCGAGCTGCTCGCGCTTGGCCTCGTTCGAGTAGGCGACGACCCCACCCATGAAGTAGGACGAGCTGCCGGGCACTTCCGTGATCAGCGAACCGAGCATGCCGCCGGTCGACGACTCCGCCACCGCCACCGTGAGCCCGCCTTCCTTGAGCACGTCGGCGAGCCGGCGGGCCGGCGAGGTCTCGGGCGCGCCGCCGCTCGGCGCCGGCTTCGCACGCGCCGTGTCGAACGGGCCGATCAGGTGGCGGAAGCGCCATAGATAGTCGAGGCCGCTCCACAGCGTGAAGACGACGGCCACCGCCACTGTGACCTCGGCGACCAGGACGAGCGACGGGTAGGGGCGCTGCAAGATGAGAAGCGTGACCGCAGCCATCTGGGTGATGGTCTTCGTCTTGCCCAGGGGCGCGGCGGCGATCACGCGACCCTGGGTCGCCGCGACCGAACGAAGGATCGTGATGATCAGCTCGCGGGAGAAGATGACGACCACGACCCACGCGGCGACCAATCCTTCCTGGACCAGGACGATGAGCACGGACAGGACGAACAGCTTGTCCGCGAGCGGGTCGAGGAACTTGCCGAAGTCGCTCACCGTCCCCCGCCGACGCGCGACTTCCCCGTCCAGCGTGTCGGTGAACGAAAAGGCGATGAAGAGCGCAGCGGCCACCTGGTCGTGCCCCGGGAAGCGCATGAGAAGCAGCGCCATCAAGACCGGGATGGCGACGAGCCGGCTGACCGTGAGGCTGTTCGGGAGGTTCATCGCTCGCCCCAAAATCTAGTTTGGGCTTATTCGATGCCGAGCCGCTCCAGCAGATCGTCGACGTCCGGCAGCGTCATCAAAACCTCCCGCGACTTGGAGCCCTGATAGCCACCGATCACGCGGTGCTCGGCAAGCTGGTCGACGATGCGGCCCGCGCGCGAGTAGCCGACGTTGAACTTCCGCTGAACCAGCGAGACCGAGGCCGCGCCCTCCGCCGCCACCGCCCGGGCCGAGCGCGCGAACAGAGGGTCGAGCTTGCGCTCCTCGCGCCTCTCCCCTCTCTCCCACTCCGACACCGCGCCCTCCTCGAGGATCTCTTCCATATAGCGCGGCTCGCCCGGCGCCTGCGACTTCCAGAAGCCGACGACCCCCTCGACCTCTTGATCGCTGACAAATGCCCCCTGGATCCGCGTGGGCTTGCCGGCGTCGACGGGCTGGTAGAGCATGTCGCCGCGACCGAGAAGCTTCTCCGCGCCTGAGGCATCGAGGATGACCCGGCTGTCGACCTGCGAGCCGACCGCGAACGCGATACGGGACGGAATGTTGGCCTTGATGAGCCCGGTGATGATGTCGGTCGACGGCCGCTGGGTGGCGATGATCAGATGGATGCCCACCGCCCGCGCAAGCTGGGCGATGCGACAGATCAGCTCCTCAATCTCGCCGGCGGCGACCATCATCAGGTCGGCGAGCTCGTCGATCACGATCACGACGTACGGCAAGGGACGTGCGAGCTTGGAGGTGGCCTTGTCGTTGTAGGCCGCGATGTTGCGGACACCTTCCGACGAGAACAACTTGTAGCGGCGGTCCATCTCCGCCACCGCCCAGCGCAGCGCGGCCGCGGCCTGGTGCGACTCGACGAGCACCGGCAGCGCCAGGTGCGGCAGGCCGTTGTAGCCGGTCAGCTCCACGCGCTTGGGGTCGATGAGCAGAAGGCGCATGTGGTCGGGCGTGACCTGGAACAGAAGGCTCGTGATAAGGGCGTTGATGCACACGCTCTTGCCCTGGCCCGTGGCGCCGGCGATCAGGAGGTGAGGCATGCGCGTCAGGTCGGCGACGATCGACTGTCCGGAGACGTCGTTGCCGAGCCCGAGCGCGAGGGTGTTCGAACCTTCGCGGAAGGCTGCGGTTTCGATGACCTCGCGAATCGTGACGAGGCTCGCCGCCTTGTTCGGCACCTCGATGCCGACCGCGGACTTGCCCGGGATGGGGGCCTCGATCCGCAGCGGCGCCGCGGCCAGGGCCAGCGAGAGGTCGTTCTGGAGGGCCGTGATGCGCTTGACCTGCACGCCTGGACCTGGCTGCAGCTCGAACTGGGTGACGGCCGGTCCAGGGTTGACTCCAACCACCTTGCATTCGACGCCGAATGTGGTGAGCGTGCTCTCGATGATCTTTACGTTGCGCTTGATCTCGTCCGCCATCCGTTCCCGGCGCGCTGTGACGGTGTCCAGCAGCGCGATCGAGGGCAGCTTCCACTCGATGTCCGGGAGGTCGTCCTCCGGCTCGGCGACCACACGCAGCACCGGCGCAGGCGGCTCGGAAGAGCCCGGTGGCTCGCCGGTGACGCCCACGCCGACCGATTCCCGCTGCGGCGCGTTTGCGTTTTCGTTCTCCGGTTCTTCGACGTCCCAGAGGTGCCTCTGCTCGGGCACGGCCGGCGCGGTGGCGAAGCTCGCGGCCGAACGCGCCAGGACATCGGGAGTCGCTTTCGCTTTCACGGGCCTTGGTTTCTCGGTCGTGGGCGCTGCGACCAGGTCGCGCAGACGCGCCCGTTCTGCGTTGGCGGCGCGCATCGCGCCGACCGCGCTCACGAGCAACGCGCCAGGGCTGAAGCGGATCGTGACGATGAGACCGATCAGCAGGCCCGCGATCAACAGAGCCCAGGCGCCGAACCGCGTGAACGGAGTTGTCAGCGCGTCGTCAATTCCGCGTCCCACGGACCCACCGGCGCCGGCCGCAAGCCCGAACAATCCCACCAGGGACAGGACCGCGACCGTCCCGGCGACGACGTCGACCGCACGCGGACGTGGCGCCTTCGGCCAGAGCAGGTACGCGCTCGCGGCGATCGCCGCCACGACCGGCACGAGCCACGCCGTCCCGAACGCCGAGAGCATGGCGTCGCGAATCCCGCCGAGGATCGAGTCCGCATGGCTCAAGATCGCGAGCACGCCCAGGAGCGCGGCGAGCATCAACAGGACGCCGAGGATCTCGCGCACCTGGCGCGAGGTTAGGCGTGGTCGCGCGGCGCGCTTGCTCCGCTTGGAACGGGAGGAGGAAGCGCGGCGAGCGCCAGGTCGATTCGAGCTTCGGGTATTGGTGCGACGCATGCTGCGGAGCCCTTAGGGCCGATTGGATTCTACCAACCGGGGGACGCATACTCTCCCTCCGTGGCTGTCGACCCGTTCGCCGATGCGGAGATCCGCTACAAGCATCTCGTCGAAGAAAGACGCGTCGGGAATCTCCAGCCGCGCGCCTTCAGGGTCGCGGTGCGCGACCTCGCGGTGCTCGACAACGAGGGACGTAGATGGATGCTCGGGCCGGAGGATGGGGTCTGGTACCGGCGCGAGAACGAGCGCTGGCTGCAGGCCGATCCGCCGCGCCGTCTCGTGTGCCCGTCATGCGGGCACCACAACCTGGGCCGGCACAGCTTCTGCGTGGAGTGCGGCCACCGCCTGAACCGGAGCCAGTCATAACACCTCCCCATTCATGGGGAGGTGGCTCCGCAGGAGCCGGTGGGCCCCATCCCCCGCCTGCGGCGGGGACCTCCCCATCAATGGGCAAGAGTGCTAGCGGTGCAGCTGGGCCTGGGCGATTCCGTACGCCAGACCCAGCGCCACCGGCAGCAGCGCCGCGAGGAACCACAGCCGCCACCACAGCGGCCGCCTCTCCCCTTGCACCATCTCGTAGCCGCAGAAACCACAGAAGCGATCGAACGGTCCTGCGACGCCGCGACACCGAGCGCATTGGTGCAGCTGCAGCCCGCAGTGCGCGCAACGCACCTCCTCCGACGAGTGGTTGAGAACCATCGCCGGCTGGTCGCAGCGGGGACACAGGCTGGGCGCGATGAGGGCGAGAGGCGGGAGTTTCAACTCATATCTCGGTCACGACGGGAATCACCATAGGACGGCGGCGCGTCTGCTTGTACACGGTCTTCGAGACAGCGTCGTGAATCGCCTGCTGGAGAAGGCTCATCTCGGGGTGGGAGTCGGCGAAGCGGCGGATGCTGTCGAGCACCGCCTTCCGCGCGTCGGCCATGAGGCGGCCCGACAGCTCGGGCTCGATGACTCCGCGCGAGACCAGCTCCGGACCGGACCGCACCGAGCCGGTGTCGCGGTCGAGCGTGAGCGTGACGACAAGGATCCCGTCCTCGGCGAGGTGCCTGCGGTCGCGGAGCACGACCTGCTCGACGTCACCTACCCCCAGGCCGTCCACGTAGACAAGACCGCTCGCGATCTTCTCACCGCGCACCATCGACTCCGCATCGAGCTCGACCGTCTGTCCGTCCTCGACCACCGCGATGCGATCGGTCTCGAGGCCTGCCTCGCGCGCGAGCTCCGAGTGCAGCAGGAGCTGGCGGTACTCGCCATGGACCGGGATGAAATGCCGGGGCCGGACGGCGGCGAGCATCTCGCGTAGCTCGTCCCGCTGCGCGTGGCCCGTCACGTGGACATTGCCGAGCTCCGAGTAGAAGACACGCGCCCCATGGCGATACAGGTTGTTGACCGTCTGGTGGACCATCCGCTCGTTGCCAGGGATGGGCCGCGCCGAGATCACGACCCAGTCGTCGGTGCGCACGTTCAGGAAGGGATGCCGTTGCGCGGCGAACCGGGTGAGCGCGGACATCGGCTCGCCCTGGCTGCCCGCGGTCAGCAGGAGCAGCTTCGAGGGAGGGACGCGATCGACATCAGCGAGAGGGACGGTGATGCCCTCGGGCACGTCGAGGAAGCCGAGCTCGCGCGCGGTTTTGAAGTTCTGCTGCAGGCTGCGACCGACGACAGCGATGCGGCGCCCGAACTGCGTCGCCATCCGGACAAGGTGCTGCATGCGGTGGATGTTCGACGCGAAGTTGGCGACGACGATGCGGGCCGGAGCTTCGCTGAAGATGCGCTCGAACGGGCCGTGCAAGTCGCGCTCCGAGCCAGAGCGCCCCTCGCGCTCCGCGTTCGTCGAGTCGCTGAGCAGCAGCAGCACGCCGGCATCACCCAGTCGCCGGAACCGCTCCATGTCGGTGGGAAGACCGTCCGGCGGGGCCGGGTCCAGCTTGAAGTCACTCGTGTAAACGACACGGCCGACGGGTGTGTCGATGGCGAGGGCGACGGCGTCGGGGATGGAGTGGCAGACGGCGATCGTCTCGAGGCGGAACGGTCCCAGCTGCACTGCGTCGCCGACCCTCACCTCGCGAAGGTCGGACTCCCGGAGCATGCGGTGCTCCCTGAGCTTCGGCTTGACGAGGCCGAGGGTCAGCCGCGTCCCGTAGACAGGGACGTTCAGCTTCTTCAAGGCGAACGGAAGGCCACCGATGTGGTCCTCATGGCCGTGCGTGAGAAAGATGGCCAGCACCTCGCGATCTTGCTGCAGCAGGTACGAGATGTCCGGCAGGACCAGGTCGATGCCGAGCATGTCCTCCTGCGGAAACATCAGGCCGGCGTCGACGACGAGGATCTTCTTTTCCCACTCGAGGGCCCACATGTTGATCCCGACCTCGCCAAGGCCGCCGAGCGGCAGGTATCGGAGCCTCGAAGTGGTTAGGGACCCCCGCGAGCTCACCGCCGGAGGCTCTGAGTTCGTGGGTATCTCACAAGAGGCGCAGCTGTTCGGACTCCTGCTTGGCGACCGGGATTGGGACAGGAGGTGGTGGCGGGGCGAGGAGCTGGTCGAGATATCGCTTCAGGCTGTCGAAGTCGCGCTCGAGGTCACCGACCAGAGAGCCGTTGTGGAGGGCGGCCGCGGGATGGTACAGCGGGACGTACGCCAGGTCACCGCGCTTGATCAGGCTCCCGTGGATCCGCGAGATCGAGCCCTGGCCCGGCAGCAGGCGCTCCAGCGCGTGCCTGCCGAGGATGAGCACGACTTTGGGCTTGACGAGCGCCAGCTGTTCCTTCAGGTAGGGCGAGCAGGCCTCGGCCTCGTTCGGCATCGGGTCGCGGTTCATCGGCGGCCGGCACTTGAGGACGTTCGTGATGTAGACGTCGGCGCGGCTGAGCTGGATCCGTGCGAGCAGTGTGTCGAGCAGCTTGCCGGCAGCCCCGACGAACGGCTCGCCCTGCCGGTCCTCGTTGAAGCCGGGCGCCTCGCCGACGATCATAAGGTTGGCCGGGCACGGCCCAATCCCCGGCACCGCCTGCGTCCGCGTCGCGTGCAGGCCGCAGTTCTTGCACGACCTGATGGTCTGGTGGAGCTCACTTAGCTCCACCGGCAGGCTAAGCGACTTTGACTCCGTGCTTGGCGAAGGTGATGTACTCCCCGGCGTCGCGGATCGTCTTCATCACCGCTTTCAGCTGCTCGTCGGTGAGCGCCACCAGGGGGAGCCGGAACGGCCCTGCGTTGAATCCCATCTCGTTCAGCACCGACTTGATCGGCACCGGGTTGGCGGCAGTCGTCATGAGCGCCTTGATCACCGGGAGCAGCCCGTGGTGGATGTCCTGCGCGATCTCGTTGTCGCCCTTGCTGTGCGCGTCGATGAGCTTCTTCATCGAGCGGCCGGCGATGTGCGACACGACGCAGATGACGCCGTAGCCACCGACCGCCAGGATCGGCAGCGTCCAGCTGTCGTCGCCGCTCCAGACCTTGAAGTCTTCCGGCTTGCCGGCGCAGACGAGCCCGACCTGGTCGAGGTCTCCGCTCGCCTCCTTGACCCCGATGATGCCCGCCAGCTCCGCACAGCGCAGCGTGGTCGCCGCCGTCATGTTGATCGCCGTTCGGCCCTGGATGTTGTACATGATCGTCGGGCCGATCTCGGAGATCGCTTTGAAGTGCTGGTACATACCCTCCTGCGGAGGCTTGTTGTAGTAGGGCACGACCGCCAGCAGCGCGTCTGCTCCGGCCTTCATGGCGAGCTTCGAGAGCTCGACCGAGTGATGGGTGTCGTTGCTTCCCGTCCCGGCGACCACCGTCTTGCCCGGAATCGCGTCTTTGACCACCCTGACGAGCTCGATCTTCTCCGCGTCGCTGAGCGTCGGCGACTCGCCCGTGGT